>Ga0099792_10000455_pt1 | contig 15127 bp, 10 predicted proteins | sample Rivendell_Oct201_8_FD_83780 | JGI IMG/M metagenome (GOLD analysis project Ga0099792, IMG submission 83780) | Vadose zone soil microbial communities from the Eel River Critical Zone Observatory, Northern California, USA -... | ecosystem: Environmental > Terrestrial > Soil > Vadose zone >...
GCGACCGTGAGCCCGGCGTTCTGCAGCATGGTCATCAGTCCGTAGGCGGTTCCCAGCTGATCGCCCTTCACATGGCGAGCCACCGAGGGCCACAATACCGCGGGGACCAGCGAGAAGCTTACGCCCAGCAGTACGGTCGAGACCCACAGGCTGGAGTTGCCGCTTGCCAGGAACAAAAAGCTCAACGGCAGCAGCACGGATCCGCTGGCCAGGAGCAGGGCGTGGCGGCCGAAACGATCCACGATCAGGCCAAACAGCGGGGTTGCGAACACGGCCGCCGCGAACACGTAGCTGTTGATGGTGCTCGCATCCTCCCTGGACAGACCGTGAGCCTGCTGGAAGTACTTGATCGCGAATGTGCTGCGGAAGGGAAATATGACGGCATAAAAAGTCACGCACACCGCGACGATGTACCAGTAGGCGGCACGAAAGCGCAGCAGGTTGTGCCAGTCAATGCGTTCGCTCGGCGGCGCAATGGCGAGCGTGCCGCGCCGCTCTTCGCGGCGATCGTAATACCAGTATACGGCGGCGCCCACCAGGCTCAGCATGGCAAAGGCCGTGGCCAGTTCGAGCGCCGGCTGCCAACCCTGTTCATACAGGGAGCGGGCAAAGGAGGGGGAACGGTCAGCCAGGTAGGAACCCAGGCGGCTCACGCTGATGTTCAGCGCCATGAAGAGCGCGAACCAGCGCCCCAGGAACCATTGTGCGAGCGCCACCAGAATGGCCACCGCCAGGGTTTCCGATCCCACGCCGAACAGGAAGCGGCCCAGCAGCATCACCGGAAACTGGCTGCCGAACTGCGTAATCACGGCTCCCGCCAGGCAAATCGCCGTGGTCCAGAACACCACGAGGCGGGCGCCAAAGCGGTCCACGAGCATGCCACCGACCAGCACCAGGAAAACGTTGGGCAGGCTGTAGATCGCGTTCAGGGATCCGAGCTGTGTGTCGGAGAAGCCCAGCTGACGCGTCAGCAGTTCCGCCACCGGGGCAATGCAGTCGTAGACGTAGTAGTTGCCCAGCATCGCGAGCCCGGTCGCGATGAACATGAGCGTCTGGGCGCCAGTGGTCGGTACGCGCCGGCTCTCGTTTGGCATTCGATAGTATAGGAGCATTGACGGGGATCGTGCTGGAGGCCGACCCATGGAGGTCCAGCGATGCGAACACTGATCGGATGGCTGAGCGCGTGGATCTGCGGTGCGATCGGCTGGTGGCTCGGAGGGCGGGTGGGGCTGGTCAGCGCCGTCATTGTGAGTGCGGTGGCGGGCGCGGCGGGGTTGTATGCTGGTTTTCGCTGGTTTGATCGAAATCTGCGATGAGAGGAGTGGGCCGGTGGATCTGAGCGTGCCTTCACCCTGCACGGGAGTCTGCCGCCTCGATGCCAACAACATCTGCATCGGATGCGGACGACTGCTGGCCGAGATAGCGGCCTGGAGTTCGGCCTCCGAGGCCGAACGCCGGGAGATTTGCCGCCTGGCCGAGCTGCGCCAGAAAGTCCAGAACACCCAGAACACCCAGAACACGAGGACACCTTGAGGCCCGCCAATGTTTGAAACCCTGTTGATGATCGACAATCGTGACCTCCAGGCCGGAGGCGGCGCGACTTTCGAGCGCCACAATCCAATGGACGGAACGGTCGCAACCCGCGCCGCCGCGGGCACGGTCAGCGATGCCAACGCCGCTATCGATGCGGCCCGCGCCGCGCTGCCGGCGTGGGCGGCGCTCGGTCCGACCGCGCGCCGCACCCTGCTGCTCAAGGCGGGCGACACGCTCGTCGCGCGTAGCGGTGATTTCGTCGCCGCGATGGCCAAGGAAACCGGTTCGGCCCGGGCGTGGGCCGGATTCAATGTACAGCTGGCGGCCGGCATGCTGCTGGAAGCGGCCGCGCTCACGACCCAGGTCGCGGGCGAGGTGATTCCCTCCGATCAACCCGGCTGCGTGGCGATGGCGGTGCGCCGGCCGGCCGGCGTGGTGGTCGGGATCGCGCCGTGGAATGCCCCGGTGATCCTGGGCGTCCGCGCCATTGCGACGCCGCTGGCCTGCGGCAACACCGTCGTGCTCAAGGCCTCGGAGACCTGTCCGGCGACGCATCGGCTCATCGGCGAAGTCATGCGCGAGGCGGGGCTCCCGCCCGGCGTCCTCAACGTCCTCACCCATGCCCCCAAGGACGCGGCCGCGATCGTCGCCGCGCTCATTGCCCACCCGGCAGTCCGGCGCATCAATTTCACCGGATCCACGCGGGTCGGACGGCTGGTCGCGAGACTGGCGGCCGAACACCTGAAGCCCGTCCTCCTGGAACTCGGGGGCAAGGCGCCTCTGATCGTACTCGACGATGCCGATCTCGACGCCGCCGTTGCCGCCGCGGCCTTTGGCGCTTACATGAATTCCGGGCAGATCTGCATGTCGACCGAACGGATCATCGTTGAAGAGAGTATTGCCGATGCCTTCATGGCCAGGTTCAAGCAGAAGGTCTCGGCCCTGGTGGCGGGCGATCCGTCCCTCGGGCAGGCTCCGCTCGGCTCCGTCATCGATCCGAAGGCCGCGGCACGGATTCGCGAGCTCATGGACGATGCCGTCTCCCGGGGCGCACGACTCCATCAGGCCGCCCCCGCCAACGGTACGCTGCTGTCGGCGACCGTCCTGGATGGCGTGACGCCGGCAATGAAAATCTACGCCGAGGAATCTTTTGGGCCCGTGACGACAATCGTGCATGCGGCTGACGAGGCCGACGCGATACGCCTGGCCAACGACACCGAATACGGCCTGAGCTCCGCCGTGTTCAGCCGCGATATCGCACGGGCCCTGCGTGTCGCAGAGCAGCTCGAGACCGGAATGTGCCACATCAACGGCGCCACGGTGCATGACGAGGCGCAGATGCCGTTCGGGGGTATGAAAGCGTCGGGGTACGGACGCTTTGGCGGCCGCGCCGGGATCGCAGAATTCACCGAGCTGCGCTGGATTACGATTGCGACCCAGGCCCAGCACTATCCGATCTAGGCATCGGTGCGCGAGAGATGAACTGAGGGAGTCACGACCATGACCGTGAGAGTCGTTCGGGATCAGACAGGGAAGATGCGCCATGAGATCCGCGTAGGCCGGATCACTATTGCGGCGGACGAGAGCGTCGAGGCGGGTGGTGAGGGTTCAGGGCTGAGCCCGCACGATCTTTACGACGCCGCCCTGGGAGCCTGCAAAGCCCTCACCGTGCTGTGGTATGCGAAGCGCAAGGGCATCGCCGTGGAGGGAATCGAGGTGTCCGTGGAGCGCGATGCGAGCCAGGAGCGCGAGGGCCTCTATCGGCTGAGTACGACGCTCGCATTGACCGGGGGTCTCGATGCCGCGCAACGCGAGGAACTCCTGCAGGTGGCACAGAAGTGCCCCGTGCACAAGCTCATGACCAAGGTCACCACTGAAATTTCAACCGCGTTGCTGCCCTGAACCCCGCAAGGTCGCCACTTCAATCCGGAGCTGGAACGTCATGACGGTCGCCCACATTCTGAAACCCCGCTGGCACGATCTGGGCGGCGGCATGATGGTGCGGCGTCTGCTGCCCGCGGCCGCCCCGCAGGGCGTCGGGCCGTTTGTGTTCTTCGATCACTTCGGGCCAATCGACATTCGCCCCGGCAGCAGCATCGATGTGCGCCCGCATCCACACATCGGTCTGGCCACGGTCACTTATCTGTTCGAAGGTGCCATGGTGCATCGGGACAGCCTGGGCATGTCACAGCGGATCGAACCGGGCGCGATCAACTGGATGACAGCCGGGCGCGGCATCGTGCATTCCGAGCGCCAGCCCAACGATCTGCGTGGACAGGACTACCGGCTCCACGGAGTGCAGCTGTGGGCAGCCCTCCCGGTCGAACGCGAGGAGGCCGATCCCGCATTCATCCACACTCCCGCAACGCAGCTGCCGACGTTGGAAAGCGGCGGCGCCCGCGTGCGAGTGTTGATCGGTGAGTCTTACGGACTGAGTTCCCCGGTAGCCACGCTCGTGGAAACGCTCTACCTGGACGTGAACGCTCCGCCCCAGGGGAGACTTGAGCTGGAGCCGACCGAGATGGAACGTGCCGTCTATAGCGTGAGCCAGCGGCTCGTCATCGACGGGCTCGCCGTTGAGGGCGGGAACCTGGCATTGCTCAAGCCCGGAGTTCACACGAGCGTGACGGCGCCGGAGGGCGCGCGCTTTATTGTGATCGGCGGCGCACCGCTCGATGGTCACCGCCACATCTGGTGGAACTTCGTATCTTCACGCCGGGAACGCCTGCTGCAAGCCAAGGAAGACTGGGCCGCTCAGCGGATGGGCACCATACCCGGTGAGCAGGAATGGATGCCGCTTCCGCAGTAATTTGAGCAAGCGGATCTGGCCCCCCGCGTCCAGGCGCCGCCTGGCTCGAAGCTGAACAGCAGCCGGCGCCATTTAACACAACGTCCCGTGCGCGCCCGCACTGCAACTCAAATCCGGGGCGTCTGCCTGGCTCCAGAAGCGTTGCGATGCGGCGAGATCAAGTCGCGCATTCAAGACAACTGTCGCATTCAGTCGTGTTGGTTCTAAATGAGCTCAGCGAATTTCCGCTGCATGTTCCGTGGGGGAACATAGCATGAGAATTTTTACGAACAGGATTCTGTTGGTCCTCTTCTTTGGTTTGGCGCTCGCAGCCTGCAGTAGCTCAGGAGACATTGCCGGGACGAACGGCACCCCTGGGCCCGTCACGAGTGGGGCACTCAAGCTGATTGCCGCGGCCTTCCAGACAACGGTCCAGGCGGGCACGGTGAACGTGAGCGTGCTGCGAACCGGTGGTACCACGGGCGCTGTAGGCGTGACGTATACCACCTCAGATGGCACCGCTTCGGCCGGAACAGACTATACGGCGGCGAGCGGTACGCTGAGCTGGGCCGACGGCGATGGAGCGGCGAAGTCCATCGCGATCCACCTCAGCAGCGCCACCGCAAGCACGGCCGACAAGACCTTTGATGTGCAACTGGCGCAGCCCACCGGCGGGGCAACGCTGACGACGCCCGATACGGCGGTGGTGACGATTGCGCATGCGACGAGCACCCCGGGGCCCGTCACGAGTGGGGCACTCAAGCTGATTGCCGCAACCTTCCAGACGACAGTGCAGGCGGGCACGGTGAACGTGAGCGTGCTGCGAACCGGTGGCACCACGGGCGCTGTAGGCGTGACGTACAGCACCTCAGATGGCACGGGTGCGGCCGGAACGGACTATACGGCCGTGAGCGGTACGCTGAGCTGGGCCGACGGCGATGGAGCGGCGAAGTCCATCGCAATACACCTCAGCAGCGCGGGCGCAAGCACAGCCGACAAGACCTTCGATGTCCAACTGGCGCAGCCCACCGGCGGAGCGACGCTGACGACGCCCACCACGGCGGTGGTCACGATTGCGCACGCGACGAGCGCGGCGGGCCTGTCCATCAGCGTCCAGGGCAATCACTTCGTGGACGGTGGGGGCCAGACCGTGCAGTTGCGTGGCGTGAATATCGGCGGCCTGGAAAGTACGGCCATTCAGGGGTGGACGACGGACCCCTGGGGTGATGCGGGGTTCGGCGGCGAGCCGAACTGGCAAAGCCTGCACGCCTGGCAGGTGAACGTTGTGCGACTGCCCCTGAACGAAGCCTCGTGGCTGGGCCTGACCACCTACGACCAGAACGGCACGGCGCGCCAGGCGGATCCCGGATCGAACTACCAGGCGACGGTGATCAAATCGGTGGCCGACGCCACGGCCGCCGGACTGTACGTCATCCTTGATCTGCATTGGAGTGGGCCGAAAGTCCCGGTGCCAGGTCAGGCCGGAGCGGTACCGCAAACTCCCTTTGAAGGGGGCGGAGGCCAGAATCCGATGGCTGATAAAGACCATTCGTTGCAATTCTGGACTTCGATCGCGCAACACTTTGGGCAGAATCACGCGGTGATGTTCGAATTGTTCAATGAGCCTTATTTCTGGTGGATCACCGCGGCGGAGCAGGAGTGGGCCGTTTGGCGCAACGGCGGAGTCATTGCCCAGTATGTCACCGGCGGTAATCCCTACCAGGTGGTCTACAACTGGCAGAGCGCGGGGATGCAGCAGATGCTCGATGCGGTGCGAGCCACCGGTTCAGACAACGTCGTGATTGCCGGAGGCGTGGGCTGGTCCAGTGACATGAGTGGCTGGATGGCCAATAAGCCCTCCGATCCGCTGCAGCAGCTCGCGGCGGCCTGGCACGCCTACCCCAATCCCAACGCCAAGAATGAGCCTTCTGCGGGCCTGGCCCAATACAGCTACGTGCAAAACATCCTCGCGGCGCAGGTTCCGGTCATCATTTCAGAGACGGGCGATCACAACTCGGCAGGAACGGTCGGATCTCCACTGGTGTCAGCGGTTCTGCCCTGGGCGGATCTGAATGGCGTTTCCTATCTGGGTTGGAGTTGGAACCTGTGGGCGAACTCCGACAACGTGCTGATCAAGGATGCGCTCGGTACCCCGACCGATGGATACGGCGTGTACTTCCGTCAGCACTTGCTGTGTCGCGGAGCGGGCACGATGATCTGCCTCTGAGTGCTCCCGGGAAAGCTCACTGATCGACGCTCCTCTCACGCCCGACTGCAGGGACGGTCCTGAGAAGGATCCTGGTATAGCGCACACGCCAATGAGGGAAGTGACACACGAATCGATTTAGATCATATTGCTTTTCAAGACCGGCTCTGGGAAACGGTTCGCTTGAATTAATTGCGCCGGGCAGAGTATGAGCGCGCGGGGAATGCGGCATTTAGGGAGCGGCGCTGGATCACCATAGCGACGCAGGAACAGCCATTTCCAATCGGTGCGGGCGCCAGACCGTACCGTGGTAACGCATGAAGAATATCGTATAACATATTGATACTAAATAGAATAATATAGACCGTGGCAGGGCGACCCAACTTCCTGATCCTGATGGCCGACCAGCTGGCCGCCTCCGCCCTTCCCGCGTACGGCGGCCTGGCGAAGACCCCGCACCTGGACGCGCTGGCGCGAGGGGCGGTGGTGTTCGATTCCTGCTATTGCAACAGCCCGCTGTGCGCGCCTTCGCGCTTCTCCTTTCTTTCTGGACAGCTGCCCTCGAGGATCGGCGCTTACGACAATGCCGCCGAATTTCCCGCCGCGGTGCCCACCTTCGCGCATTACCTGCGCCAGGCCGGGTACCAGACGGCCCTTAGCGGCAAGATGCACTTCTGCGGGCCCGATCAGCTGCATGGTTTTGAGGAGCGGCTGACGACCGACATTTACCCGTCCGATTTTGGCTGGACGCCCGACTGGGAACGCTTCGAGGAACGTCCGGCCTGGTATCACACCATGGACTCGGTGATGCAGGCGGGCCCCTGCGTGCGCACCAACCAGATCGACTTCGACGATGAAGTCACGTACGCGTCGCGGCAGAAACTCTTTGACATCGCTCGTAGCAGGGATCATCGCCCCTTCTGCCTGGTGGTCTCGATGACGCATCCGCACGACCCTTACGCGGTGCCGCAACGCTACTGGGACCGCTATCGCGACGGTGAGATTCCGGCCCCGCGGCTCGGCCGGGCGGAGGTGCCCGACGATCCGCATTCGCGCCGCCTGTGCCACGTCATCGGACTGGACCTCCAGACACCCACTGATGCGCAGGTGCACGCGGCCCGCCGCGCCTACTTCGGTGCCGTGTCCTACGTCGATGAGCAGATGGGCGTGGTGCTCGATGCGTTGCGCGACTCCGCCCTCGATCGCGATACCATCGTGCTGGTCCTTGCCGATCACGGCGACATGCTGGGTGAGCGCGGCCTGTGGTACAAGATGAACTTCTTCGAGCCTGCCTGCCGCATCCCGCTCGTCATTGCCGCGCCCGGGCGCTTCGCTCCGCGCCGGTCCGCGGCGCTCGTTTCGCTGCTCGACGTGCTGCCGACGCTGCGCGAGCTGGGCGGAGGTGAAGGAGCGGCGGGCGAGGCGGCCCCGATCGACGGGCGCAGCCTGGTGCCTGAATTGAACGGCCGCGACGCGCCGGGAGAGGTCATCGGCGAGTATCTGGCCGAGGCGGCGATCGCTCCGCTGGTGATGATTCGCCGCGGACGCTACAAGTTCATCCATTCACCGGCCGATCCGGACCAGCTCTACGATCTTGAGTCCGACCCGGACGAGCGGCGCAACCTGGCGAACGACCCGGCGCATGAGTCGGCACTGGCGAGTTTCCGGGCAGAAACCGCGAGGCGCTGGTCGCTGCCCGAATTGCACCAGCAGGTCCTGGCGAGTCAGCGGCGCCGCCATCTGGTCTACGCGGCCCTGCGCCAGGGGCACTACACGCCCTGGGATTTTCAGCCGCGGCGCGACGCGGCCCGCCTCTATGTGCGCAACGACCAGGAGCTGAACGACACCGAGGCGATGGCTCGTTTTCCGCCGCCCGGTCCAGGTTCCTGACGATGCCCTGGAGGCGGCTGCTGGCCAGCGCCTGCATGGCGAGCCTGGCTCTCGGCACTGCGCCGGCGCCCGCCGCCAGCGACGCACCCGTGTGCCGGCAAGTGCGGCTCGCCGATGTGGGCTGGACCGACGTCACCGCGACGACCGCCGTGTTCAGCCGCCTGCTGGCGGATCTGGGCTACCGGCCGGACACGACGCTGCTGGCGGTGCCGGTGACCTTCGCCGAGATGAAGGCCGGCAACATCGACGTGTTTCTCGGCAACTGGATGCCGGCGCAGGCCAGTGGGCTCAAGCCCTACGTGGACGATCACTCCATCGAAGTCGTGCGCAGCAATCTGCGCGGCGCCAAGTACACGCTGGCCGTGCCGGCCTACGCCTATGCCGAAGGACTCAGGGATTTTGGCGATATCCAGCGCTTTGGGCCGCGGCTGCACCATACGATCTTTGGGATCGAAGCCGGCAACGACGGGAATCGTCACGTGCTCGACATGATTCGCCGCGACGAGTACGGCCTGGGATCATTCCGGCTGGTCGAATCGAGCGAGCAGGGCATGCTCGCCCAGGTCGCGCGGGCCTACGAGGCGCGTGACCCGGTCGTGTTCCTGGCCTGGGAACCGCACCCCATGAACATGCGCTTTGAGCTGCGCTACCTGACGGGGGGCGATGCCAGCTTTGGCCCGAACTTCGGCAGTGCGACGGTGTATAGCCTCACGCGCGCCGGCTATCTGGGGCGCTGCCCGAATATTGCGCAGCTGCTGCGAAACCTCGAATTCACGACGCGGGGCGAGAGCGAAGTCATGCAGGCGATCACGGAGCGCCGGCTCTCGCCGGAGCGCGCCGCGAGCGAGTGGCTCGCGGCCCATGCGGCCATCCGCGAGCAGTGGTTGAGCGGGGTGGAACGCCTGAGCCCCCTCGTTACCCGCGGTCCCGGAGCGGGCGGCGCACTGCAGCGCGCTGAGCAGTGGATCACGGGACACAAACTGCCGGTCGGTGAAACCATCCGGCGCCTGACCGAGCGGCTGACTTCCGGACAGCACGGCGCGCTGGCCTGGATATCCGGCGCGGGCGGCGCCCTGGTGGCGGGCGTCAACTCTGCGCTGTACGCCATACCGATACCGGTCTTCATCGCAGGGATCGTGGTGCTCGCCTGGCTGCTGCAGCGATCGTGGCGGCTCGCCCTGTTCGTGGCGGCCGCGTTGCTGTTCATCGTGAGTCTGGGCTACTGGCAGCTGACGCTGGAGACCCTGTCGCTGGTTGCTGTCTCCGCCTGCGTTGCGGTGGGCCTCGGAGTGCCGCTCGGTATTGCCGCCGCGCATCGCCCGGGACTGTACCGGGCGATGCGCCCCGTGCTTGATCTGATGCAGACCCTGCCGACCTTCGTTTACCTGATCCCGACCCTGATGCTCTTTGGGCTCGGCGCGGTGCCGGCCGTGATCGCGACGGTGCTGTTTGCCCTGCCCGCGTCGATACATCTGACGCAGCTCGGTATCAGCGCGGTGCCCCAACCGATGCTGGAGGCGGGGCAGGCCTTTGGCGCGACGCCCTGGCAGCTGTTGTGGAAGGTCGAGATCCCCAGTGCAGCGCCGCAGATCCTCGCCGCGGTCACCCAGACCATCATGCTGAGCCTGTCCATGGTGGTCATTTGCGCGCTGGTCGGGGCCGGTGGGCTCGGAGTGCCCGTGGTGCGCGCGCTGAACACGGTGCAGGTCGGCGTCGGATTCGAAGCCGGGCTCGCCATCGTGCTGCTCGCGATCATTCTTGATCGAATGACACGGCGGCGCGCGTCGCACTGAGGGTTGGGGCGCTGGCGTGGCGCGGTCGAAGAGGGGCCTCAGTGCCGGGGCCTGGCAAGCGCCTGGCGGATTGCCGCCGCGGCAAGCGGGCGCATCGCGGCGTAGCCCGCGGCATTCGGGTGCACACCATCCTCCGATAGCTCGCGCTTGAGTCCACCCTGGGCGTCGCTGAGCACGGCGGTGTAGTCGACGTAGACGAGGTGTTCGCGCGCGGCGTAGCGGCGCAGCCAGTCGTTCATGGCCACGACGGAGGGCAGCGGAGTCACTTCCGGCCGCCACGGAATTTTAAGCGCGGGCGGTACGGAGGCGAGGATGACGCGTGCGCCGCGCGCTCGAATCTGTTCGACCATCGAGCGGATGTTGCCCTGGATATCCGCGAGTGAGGTGGGCCCGCTGTTGCCCGCAATGTCGTTGGTGCCCGCCAGGATGTGAACCGCCGCGGGATGCAGGTCCAGCACGTCGGCGCGCAGCCGCACCAGCATCTGCGCCGTGGTCTGCCCACTGATGCCACGGTCCAGCGCATCGGGGCCAAAAAAATCCGGCTCAAAAGTGGCCCATGCCTCCGTGATCGAATCTCCAAGAAACACCACACGGGACGGCGAGGCGGGCGGCAGCGCGGCATTCTCGCGCTGGTAACGGCACTTCTGGCCCCAGTCCAGTGCGAGCCAGTCGTGCATCCAGTTCAGGTAGGGGTCGGCTGACGCCTGATGCGCTGCGGTGGGCACAACGGGCACGCCGGCACAGGGACTGGCGATCACGCCAACGGTCGGGATCGGGGGCGGGGCAGCCGGGGCGTCCGCGAATCCCGCCGTCGCGGCGCCGAGTGAGGCGATCAGGCTGAAGGCTTTCATCGGGACCTCACACGCAGGTTCCGGGAGTGACACACGCGGGAATTTATATCATATTGCTTCGCAGGAGCTGCTCCGGAAAACGATGGCGTCCATATTAGAAGCGGGCAGGGCCTGGGTGCGCGGACACGTGCGCCTGCTCGGCACAGTGGCCGCGCTGTTGATCCTGTATGCGCTGGCGGGCTTCCTGCTGGTTCCACGTCTCGCGCGCAGCGGCATCGACGGCTACGTGCGGGACACGCTGCACCGACAGGTCTCGATAGCAGCCCTGCGCTTCAATCCCTTCACCCTCACCGCGGAATTGCGCGGCGTGGCGCTCAGCGAAGCGGACGGTGCGCCCATCGCGGGCTTCGAGCGGCTCGTGATCAACGCTGAGCTGAGTTCCATTTTTCATTGGGCCTGGACGTTCAAGGAAATCCGCATTGACAATCCGAGCGTCAGTGCCGTGATCAACGCCGACGGTTCGCTGAATCTCGATCGGCTCAAGCCGCCCACTCCAGCCGGCAGGCCCCCTCCGGCACCGTCGGTCAGCATACCTGCGATCCGTATCGGCCTGTTCGCGGTACGCGCGGGGCGCGTGCACTTCGAGGATCGCAGCCGTGGCAAGCCGTTCACCGCCACGCTGCAGCCGATCGAATTCACGCTCGAGGATTTTCGTACCACGCCGCAATACCAGAACAGTTACCAATTCGAGGGCGCCACGCTCGCCGGCGAGCGGCTGACCTGGGCCGGCGAGTTTACGGTGCAGCCGCTGGGATCACGCGGCAGTTTTGCGGTCCGTGGACTGAAGGCCGCGACGATCGCGGCCTATCTGCAGGACTCGCTCCCCTTTGACCTGCCCTCTGGCGTGCTGGACATACAGGGTGAATATCGCATCGCCCTGGGCGCCAATCTGGGGCTTTCGATTCAGCTGCCGGCGCTGCAGCTCCACGACGTCGGCATCGCGCCGAAGGAGGGCGATGAGGCACTGCCATGGATACGGGTGCCCGTCCTCTCGGTTTCCGACGCAAGGATCATGCTGGGTGAGCGCCAGGTATCGGTCGGCAAACTGGAGGCCGTCGGCGCACAACTCACCGTCTGGCGTGACGCTGACGGGCAGCTGAACCTGCAGCGGCTGTTTCCGGAGCGAACACCGCTGCACGCCCCCGAGGCGGGAGTCGCCTCGGCCCGGGGAGACGTCACAGCCGCGGCCTCCGGGGAACCTCCGGCCCGCTGGACGGTGAGTGTGACCCAGGCCCAGCTGCGCGATGCGAGCGTTCACGCCGAGGATCGCAGCACCCGACCCACGGTGGCGACGACGCTCGCTCCGATCTCCCTGACCGTCAACGGCTACTCCTCGGCACCGGGCAGCCAGGCGAGTGTCGAAGCCACGATCGGCATCGCCCAGGCGAGTTTTGGGGCCCGCGGCAACCTGACCGCAGACCCGCTGAGCGCCGACCTCGGCTTCGATCTCAAGGACTTCGACCTGACGATGCTGCAACCCTACATCGCGCAGCAGGCCGATCTGTCGCTCGGCCGCGGACGTCTTGCCGCGAAGTGCAGGCTGGTGCTCGCCAGCGTGCCGGCGCGGCACCAGCCAAAGCTCCAGCTGAGTGGCGATTTCGAGGTTGCCGACCTTCAGACCCGCGACGGATCGACACGGAGCGATTTCATCAGCTGGGATTCACTCCGGGTTTCCGGTCTTCATTACCAGCAAACCCCTGACCGCCTCAGCATTGAGCGTATCGTGGCACGCAAGCCCTATGGGCGCCTTGTCGTCGCGGCCGATGGCAAGCTGAATGTCGCAACGGTGCTGGGTACGAAACCCACGGCGGCCGGCTCGAGCAGCGCCGCGTCCGGCGCGCACGGGGTGGCGCCGCCCGCCACCGCCGCGCCGCCGCCCGTAGGCATCGGCACCGTGCTGATTGAAGACGGCACCGCGGATTTTGCCGATCACTCAATCCAGCCCAACTTCGCCACGCAGATGCTGGGCCTGAACGGCCGGGTGGTGGGACTGTCCTCCGATCCCAAATCGCGGGCTGAGGTCACCTTGACAGGGAACGTGGATCGCTATGCCCCGGTGTCGATCACCGGCCAGGTGAATCTCCTGTCGGCCACGGCCTATACCGACCTGGCGATGACCTTCCGCAACATGGAGCTGACCACCTTCAATCCGTACTCGGGCAAGTTTGCCGGTTACAGCATCACGCAGGGCAAGCTCACCACGGAGCTGCGCTACCACGTCGAGAACCGGACGCTCATCGCTCAGCATCACATCGTGCTTGACCAACTCGAGTTCGGCGCCGCCACCGAAAGCAAACAGGCGGTACCCCTGCCGATCAAGCTGGCCGCGGCGCTCCTGAAGGATCGCAATGGCGTGATCGATATCAATTTGCCGGTCACGGGCAGCCTGGATGACCCGAATTTCCGCGTCGGCCCGATTGTCTGGAAACTCTTTACGGGTCTGCTGCGGAAGATCGTGACCGCGCCATTTGCACTGCTCGGGTCGCTGTTCGGCGGTGGCCCCGAACTCGCCCATGTCGATTTTGCACCCGCGTCGGCTGAGCTGGCGCCGGAGCAGCTGCAGAAACTCACGCAACTGGCGAAGGCGCTGGCGGAACGGCCCCAGCTGAAGCTTGACATCCCGCTGCATACAGGCAGCGCGGCCGATGATGCGGCGCTTGCCGGGAACGCGCTGGAGGAGGCACTCAAAGCGCGGTTGCCGGCGGCGGCCAGCGGGGCCAGGAACAGCGCCAAGTCCAGCTCAACGGCCACCGCGTCGCCTCGAACCCAGGCCCTGGCCGGGCTCTATGCGGCGACCTTCGGCACGCCACCCGTGTATCCTCCGCCCGGGCCCGCCGACAGCGATCCGGATGCGGCGCACGCCGCCTGGCTCCAGCAGCAGCTGCTGCCAAAGTTCGCCGCGACCCAGGAGCAGCGCGAGGCGCTCGAACGCAGCCGCGCCGAGGCGGTGCAGGCGGCGATTCTGGCGAATCCGGGAGTAGCGCCCGAGCGCAGCTTCCTCACGGAGCGCGCTTCCGGCGCAGGCCTGCCGGGGACGGTGCGGATGGAGTTGAAACTGCAGTGACGGGAGTCCAATGACCATACCCATCGAAGTCGGCAGCGTGGCCGATCACGCCCTCAGCCGCGCCCTGCGCCCGCGCCACGTGTTCATGATCACGATCGGCGGCATCATCGGTGCCGGCCTGTTCGTCGGCAGCAGCGCGGCCATCAGCGCCGCAGGGCCGGCAGTCATCATCAGCTACATGCTCACCGGCCTGCTGATCTTTCTGATCATGCGCATGCTGGGCGAGATGGCCGTGGGGATGCCCAGAGTGCGTTCATTCACGGAATTCGCGCGGGCCGGCCTCGGCAACTGGGCCGGCTTCACGGTGGGCTGGTTGTACTGGTACTTCTGGGTCATCGTCGTCCCGGTGGAGGCCATCGCCGGCGCAACGATCCTGCAGCACTGGTTCCACCTGGAAAACTGGAAGATCGGCGGTGCGCTGATGGTGCTGATGACGGCGGTCAACCTGCTGTCGGCACGTTCCTTCGGCGAGTTCGAATTCTGGTTTTCCTCCATCAAGGTCTCCGCCATCATCGCCTTTATCCTCCTGGCCGCCTCTTACGCCTTCGGCCTGACTTCCGGCATCGGCCCGACGGTGTCCAACCTGTACATCCACAATGGCTTCGCGCCGCTGGGGTACCGGGCGGTCCTGGCGGCGGTGACCACCGTCATTTTCTCCATGATGGGCGCCGAGATCGTGACCATCGCCGCGGCCGAATCGGCTGAGCCCGCGCGCGCGGTCGCACGCATGACCTCGACGGTCATCAGCCGCATCATGCTGTTCTACGTCGGCTCGATCCTGATGATCGTCTGCGTCTTGCCCTGGAACCTGGTCAAGTCGGGCCAGTCGCCCTTCACCGATGCACTCGCCGTCATGCACGTGCCCTGGGCGTGGACCATCATGAGCCTCATCATCCTGACGGCGGTGCTCTCCTGCCTCAACTCCTCGTTCTATATCGCATCGCGGGTCCTGTTCGTGCTGGCGGAGCGCGGCGATGCGCCGCGCTGGCTGGTCAAGACCAA
>Ga0099792_10000457_pt1 | contig 15116 bp, 17 predicted proteins | sample Rivendell_Oct201_8_FD_83780 | JGI IMG/M metagenome (GOLD analysis project Ga0099792, IMG submission 83780) | Vadose zone soil microbial communities from the Eel River Critical Zone Observatory, Northern California, USA -... | ecosystem: Environmental > Terrestrial > Soil > Vadose zone >...
AATTAGCGTTCGCGGACCGCCATCCCCATAATTCACGGGTTCACCTTAGGATACGTCATGGGTTTCAAGGATCCTGTCTCGTTGCACGGCCGGTACGTATCGCTCGTTCCGCTTTCCCATTCGCATCACGACGACCTCGTGGAGGCATTGAAGGACGGCGAGTTGTGGGCCCTGTGGTACACCAAAATTCCCACTCCCGAAGAATTGAGAGCGGAAATCGACCGGCGCTTGGAGCTTCAACGCCAAGGTTCGATGATTGCATTTGCCGTCATCGAACAGTCAACCCGCGAAGCCGTGGGCATGACGACGTTCATGAACATCGATGCGGTCAATCGGCGCGTGGAAATCGGCTCCACGTGGTATCGAAAGCGCGTTCAGCGCAGTGCCTTGAACACCGAGTGCAAGCTGCTGCTGTTGACTCATGCGTTCGAACAGCTAAATTGCATTGCCGTGGAATTCAGAACCCACTTCTTCAACATGCAAAGCCGTGCTGCCATTGAACGACTGGGCGCGAAATTGGACGGCGTGTTGCGGCAGCACCAGATCGCAAGCAACGGCACTTTGCGCGATTCCTGCGTGTACAGCATTCTCGATCGCGAGTGGCCGACGGTGAAGGCCCATCTCACTCATCGGCTGAACCCTAGGGACATCCTGCGCTAGGCGGGTTTCCAGAAGGTGATGATCGCCCCTCCCGCGATCACCAGCCCGCCACCGACCAGGATGGGCATCGTCGGGAGAGTGCGGAAGGCGATGAAGTTGATCACCTGCCAAACCACGAAGAGAGTCGCAAGGTAGAGCCCAACCACGCGGCCGAACTCGATCGGCGCAAGGTTTAAAAACGATCCATAACCGAATAGCAGCGCTGCGCCGGCCAGAAACAGTGCGATACGGCCCACGCCCACATGATTGTAGATCGCCATTCGCACCACGGCGTCGCCGCTCACTTCCAGCGTCGTTGCGATCACCAGTAGAATCAAGGGGTGCACACTTTGAAAAATCTTCAGCATTGTACTTTCGCCTTCGGTGAATCTGCGCGATAGATTCCGTCAACAACCTCAGCCTATCTTAAGACCGGTGCTGCCCTGCCGCATCGCAGCTTTGCAACTTTATCCGGTCAGCGGTGTTCTGGGTCTAAACGAACACACTCCAGTGCGCCATCCACCTACCGGGCCAGACCACTCGACCGAGTTCACGACCTTCATGCGTGCTTATCAGGATATGGTTTTTTCGACCGCCTCCCGCCTGGCAGGCAATGACCGGCAGGCCGAGGACATTGCGCAGGAGGTTTTCCTGAGAGCCTATGAACATTTCGCGCACCTCCGCAGCAGTCTGACGGCGGGGGGCTGGCTCAAGACGGTGACCACCAATTTGACGCTCAATCATTTGAGCCGGTATCGCAGGCGTTGGCGCCTGTTCTCGGAACTGAGACCGGCAGCCGCCGAAGAGGACTCGCCGGGACCGGATCTGGGGGAGCAGCCGGACACGCTGCTTGCAGACCTCGGTGCGGAGCAGCGCCGCGTACTGATCGACGGCGCGCTGCGTAAGCTCCCCGAGCATCAGCGGCTGGCACTGGTGCTGTATCACTTTGAGGATCTCTCCTACGAGGAGATCGCCGTCAAGCTCGGCGCTTCGCTTGCCAAGATCAAAACCGATATACGCCGCGCCCGCGCGGCGCTGCTGCCCGTCCTGCAATCGAGCGGCATCGCCGCCGGCACCCTGGAAGACTGAAATGACCACGAATGAATCCCGGGAGGCGCTGGAACGGCTGCTCGATCGCGCGCTGCGTGAGCTGCCCTTGCGGCGCGCGCCCCGGGCGCTCGAGACACGCGTGATCCGCGAACTGGAGCGCCGTGCCGCGCTTCCTTGGTGGCGGCGCAGCTTCGCCCACTGGCCGCTGCTCGCACGAGCGGGCTTTCTCGTGATATGCGGCGCGCTGATCAGCGCGGCGTTCCTGGGGGGCGCCACCGCGGTCACGGGTATCCGTTCCCTATCCTGGGTACGCGAGCTTTGGGGGCTCACGGCCTCGGCCGCAAATCTCGTCGCCGTCCTCGCACGCATCCAGCCGCCGGCCTGGGCTTACGCAGCCATGGCCGTATGCGCGGTGCTGTACGCGATTTTGTTCGGACTGGGCGCCGCCGTGTACCGCGCGCTCTACCTTCAGCCTGTGAACGGCAGTGAGTCAATTCTATGAATACTTTTCTGTTGCAGCGGCTGACATTTCTGGCGGTGCTGCCGCTCTGTACCTTGATCGTCGTCGCGGCGGCCCGCGCGGCAGAGCCGGTGGCGACACCCGACGCACCAGCCTCCGCTGCACCGGCTCCCGAAGCTGTGGAGGAGGGCGCGCACCGGCATCACCGCTTCGATTGGCATCACCACCGAGACTCGGACGGCCACCACCCTCACGGCAACGATCTCGTCAACATCGGCCACGATTCAAATCTGCCTCGCGGGGAAACCGCCAACTCGGTCGTGTCCATCTTCGGTTCGTCGACCAGCGACGGCGAAGCGGGAGACGTGGTCTCGATCATCGGCGACACCCGCATCACTGGGGAAGTGAGCGCCAGTGCCGTCGCCATTCTCGGCAATGCCTATATCGACGGCAAGGTCGATGGCGACGCCGTCACCGTGCTCGGGAATATGGAGCTCGGACCCCATGCGGAGATCGACGGCGATGTCGTTGCCGTCGGCGGCACCGTACAGCGCGACCCGGCTGCGGTCGTTCACGGCGATGTCCACAACGTTTTAGGCAGCGTCGGCGGCGTTGACTGGCTGCGCGCCTGGGTCCGGCATTGCCTGCTGTACGCACGCCCGCTGGCCCTGGCGCCCGGGCTGGGTTGGGCCTGGGGATTGGCGTTCGCCTTTCTCGCGCTGTATACGGGGCTTGCGCTGCTGTTTCGCGAGGGTGTCACGCGATGTGTGCACACATTCGAAACGCAGCCCGGCCGGTCGGTGCTGGCTGCGCTGATCACGATGCTGATGACTCCCGTGCTGGTGACGTTGTTATTCGTAACGGTGATCGGTATTGCGGCGGTACCGTTCGTGGTGTTCGCGTTATTTTGCGCCGGCCTATTCGGCAAGGCGGTGATGCTGGCCTGGCTGGGCGGGCGTGTCACCGGCAGACAAGGCGTGGGGCCGATGAGCCATCCAGCGGTTGCCGTGCTGATCGGCGGGGCACTGGTGCTGGTTTTGTACTTGGTACCGGTCCTCGGATTCCTCGTCTACAAGCTTCTCGGCTTGCTCGGGCTGGGCGCCGTGGTCTATACCGTGATCCTGGCCGCCCGCGCGCATCAGGCTGCCAAAGAGGCTCCTTTCGGCTCAACTGCGCCGTTCAGCCCGAGCGCGTCGCCCGGCTCGAACGCACCGCTCGGCTCTACCGCATCGCCCGGCCTGGCCAGCGCGCCGTCGATGGGCCGCGAGGCGCCCTTGACCGGCGCGGCGGCGCCCATTGACGCCGCCCAGACAACCGGCGGCGCGCCGGCATCGAGCGCCACCGAGGCGCCCGATCCGCGCGGTCCGGCGCCGACGACTGCAGCGCCGCACGCTCCGGCACCCCCGCCCGTCACCGCGGCCTTGCCCCGCGCAGGCTTCTGGATTCGCATGGCGGCGCTGCTGCTCGATGCCCTCCTGGTGGGCTTTCTCATGGGTGTACTCCACGTGTATCACCTCGAATTGCCGGTGCTCGCGGCCTACGGGGCGATGATGTGGAAATTGCGCGGTTCGACGATCGGCGGCATCGTGTTCGACCTCCGGGTCGTCCGATTGGACGGGCGGCAGATCGACTGGGAGACGGCAATCGTCCGTGCGCTTGCCTGTTTCCTGTCCTTGGCGGTCGCCGGGCTTGGATTTTTCTGGATCGCGTTCGACGATCACAAGCAAGCCTGGCACGACAAAATCGCCGGTACCGTGGTCGTGCGCGTGGCGAAAGGCACACCCCTGGTATAATCGGGGGCATGATTTCCCGTAGAACGTCCCTAGGCGTAAAAGTAGGAGCGGTGACCATCGGCGGCAAGGCCCCGATCGTCGTGCAGTCCATGACCAATACCGATACCGCGGACATCGACGGTACGGTGGCGCAAGTCAAGGCGCTGGCGCGCGCCGGGTCCGAATTGGTGCGGATCACCGTCAACAATGACGAGTCGGCTGCGGCCGTGCCCCATATCCGCGACCGCCTGGATGCCTCGAACGTCCACACACCCTTGGTGGGCGATTTTCACTTCAACGGCCACAAGCTGCTGAAGGCGCATCCCGCCTGCGCACAGGCGCTCTCCAAACTGCGCATCAATCCGGGCAATGTCGGCCGCGGCAGCAAGCGGGATCCGCAATTTGCGGAAATGATCGAAACCGCCTGCAAGTACGAGAAGCCCGTGCGTATCGGCGTGAACTGGGGCAGTCTCGATCAAGACCTGCTCACCCGCATGATGGATGAAAACTCGAAGCTGGCGACGCCGCTGGCGGCCATCGACGTGATGCGCGAGGCCATTGTGGTGTCCGCGCTGGACAGCGCCAAGCGCGCGGAGAGTTTAGGACTAAAGTCCGACATGATCGTAATAAGCGCAAAGGTCAGCGGCGTGCAGGATTTGATCTCCGTCTATAGCAATCTGGCCGCGCGCTGCACCTTTCCCCTGCATCTGGGGTTGACCGAAGCCGGCATGGGCAGCAAGGGGATCGTGGCCTCCACCGCGGCGATGGGCGTGCTGTTGCAGCAGGGCATCGGCGATACGATTCGCGTGTCCTTGACGCCGGAACCCGGCGGCGACCGCACTCAGGAAGTGATCGTGGCCCAGGAAATACTCCAGACCATGGGCCTGCGCGCCTTCACTCCCATGGTGATCGCCTGCCCCGGCTGCGGCCGCACCACCAGCACGTATTTCCAGGAGCTGGCGCAGAAAATCCAAAGCCACATCCGCCACCGCATGCCGGAGTGGCGCAAGCGGCACTCGGGTGTCGAAGACATGTCGGTCGCGGTAATGGGCTGCGTCGTCAACGGTCCGGGCGAGAGCAAGCACGCCAACATCGGCATCAGCCTGCCCGGCACGGGTGAAAATCCGGTCGCACCGGTTTACGAGGACGGCGCAAAGACGGTGACCCTCAAAGGGGATCGGATCGCCGAAGAGTTTCAGGAACTGGTCGAACGCTACATCGAGCGCACGTACGCCAGGAATTAGTCGTGAAGGAATTGTCCGCCAGGAAATGCGCGCCCTGCGAGGGCGGCGTACCGCCGTTGACGCCGGCTCAGGCAAAACTCTTGCGCAAGCAATTGCACGACGATTGGCAGATTGCCGAAGATTCAAAGAGCCTGAAGCGCTCGCTCAAATTCAAAGACTTCTACCGCACCATGAGCTTCGTCAACGCGCTCGCGCACATCGCGAACACCGAAGACCACCACCCGGACTTGGAGCTGGGCTATAACTATTGCCGCGTCACGTTCTCGACGCATTCCATCGGCGGGCTGTCCGAGAATGATTTCATTTGTGCGGCCAAGCTCGATATGCTTTAGGCGCTTCGCGCCGAATTTACGGGGCCGCGGCGGCCCCGTTCGTTAACCGCTCGCTACGCGAGCGTGGATGCGCCCGGACACTAAACCGGGTCGATCCTTGCATCCGCCTTGAGAAAGCTCGGAAGATCGCCGGTTAGCCCGAGGGCTCGCCGCGCGAGGCGGCGCTTGACGAACGGCAGCTTGTCGGCCGCGCTCAAACCCGCGGAGCGCAATGCCGCGCTCAAGGGATCGGCGCTCGCGAACAATCGCTCCAACCCGTCCAGAGCGCCGGCGGCCAACAGGTTCTCGCTGCGGCGCCAGCGTTCGTAGCGCCGCAGCAGCCGGTGTTCGCCGAAATAGCCGGCGCCTCCCGCTTGCCCGAGAACATCCGCGAGCGCAGCGCAGTCCAGCAACCCCAAATTCAGACCTTGACCGGCCAGAGGGTGCACCACATGCGCCGCGTCGCCGAGCAGCACGGCGCGCGGCCGTGCGTACTCCAGGGCATACTGCAGTTTGAGCGGAAAACTGGCCAGCGCGGTCGACAGTTCGCAACCGCCCAGTGCCTCGCCGCTGGCCGCGGTCAAGGCGGCGCCGAAGGCCGCAGGGTCGAGCGCGCGGAGGCGTGCGGCCTCGTCAAGCGGGCAGCTCCATACGATGGATGAGCGGCCGTCCGGCAGCGGCAGGAAGGCGAGCGGTCCTCCCCTGAGGAATCGTTGCCACGCGGTGTTGCCATGGGACTTGGCAGTGCGCACATGCGCCACCAGGGCATCTTGACGGTAGCTATGGCCGGCGGTTTCGATGCCGAGAAGCTCTCGGGTCTTGGACTCCGGTCCATCGGCCGCGATCACCAACTGGCTGCGCAGCGTTCGGCCATCGCTCAGGCTGATCGAGGCATCGGCATCCGTGGCGGCTAGACTTGCGAGCCCGGCCTCGAGCAGCACCGCGCCCGCGCTCCGCGCGGCCTGTAAGCAATGCCATTGCAGGGCGCGCCCGTCGACGATGAATCCTAGATTCGGTTCCCCGATTTCCGCGCTGTCGAAGCTCAAGGAACTCGTTCCGTGCGGTTCGCCGCGCGCATCCCAGACGCACATGCGCTCGTACGCGAATACACGCCCGGCCGGCAGCGAATCCCACACACCGCACGTTTCGAGCAGCCGCTCCGATGCGCGGCTCAGGGCAAACACGCGCAGATCCCAATCGGCATCCGCCGGCGCCGCAGTGGCGAAGCGATCCGCGATGATGGCCACGCGTGAGCTCAATTTGCGCGCCATGAGGAGGCTCGCCATGGACGCGCCGATCACACCGGCGCCCACGATGATCACGTCGAAGTCGCGGGCTTGGGGGGCGCTCATCGCAACGCGACGCCGCGCGCGAGCTTCGGGATTCGCGTGCGACCACCGGAGCCGGCGCCGGTACTCAAGCGGGACAAGGCAGCCTTGGCAGGAGGCAACAAGTCGAACGCCAAGAGTCCGACATTGCGCAGCCGCTGCACCACGCTGGACGGATTGGCAAACATCCGCACGAGACCATCGGTGAAGGCGATGACGCCGCCGCGGTCCGCTCTGCGCCATGCATCGTACTCGGCCAGCACATTTGCCGCCCCGGCGTCGAAGTGGGACTCATGGCGGCGTTCGGCGATGAGTTCGGCCAAACTGGCGACGTCCCGCAGCCCTAGGTTGAATCCCATGCCGGCAACCGGGTGCAGCCCCTGTGCGGCATTGCCGACGATCACGCAGCGCCCCGCGCTGGTGCGTGCGGCGCGGGTGAGCGACAACGGGTACGGGCTGCGCCGGCCGACTTTGAGGAAACGCCCGAGGCGAAATCCAAATCGCCGCTGCACCTCTTCGAGAAACTCCTGATCCGACCACGCCATGGCCGACTCAGCCGTCGCCCGGCTCAAGGTCAAGACCAAGGTGCATCGGCCGCCCTCGAGCGGCAGCAGCGCCAGCGGTCCGCTGGCGGTAAATCTCTCGTACGCCACATGATCATGGAATCGCTGCGGCAGCACCGTGGTGATGACGGCAGTCTGCTGATAGTCCCGGGATTCCGCGTCGACGCCAAACGCGCTGCGCACGGCCGATTGCACGCCATCGGCGGCAACCACCAGCCGGGTGTCGAGACTGGCCGTGGCGCCGTTTCCTGCGATCTCCAGCGTGACCGCGTGCTCGCCCGCCGTGATGCGCGATACCTTTGCCGGACAGAAGACCTGAACGTCGGCATTCGCCTGAAGGCGCGACCACAATGCGGCCCCCAGCGCGCGATTGGGCACCACGTAGCCCATTGCCGCGAGGCCCAGTTCGGCCGCATCGATACGCGCGAAGCCGAAGTGTCCCTGATCCGATACGTGGATCTTGCGTATCGGCGTCGCCAGCGACGACACGCCGGGCCACACACCGAGAGTCTCGAGAATTCGGCGGCTGCCGTTCGACAGCGCCGTGGTGCGCTCATCGAAGCTGGGCTGCGATGCGGAATCGTGCGGAACGGCTTCCACGAGCGCGATCTTCAACCCCAGCGGCGCCAGCGCCGCGGCGAGGCTGGCTCCCACCATGCCGCCGCCCACGATGGCGACGTCGACCGCGTGCGTCGTCGCCTGAGCCGTCATGCGGCCTGCACCAGCGACTCGATCTCTTCCGGGGTCTTCTCCAGAGCGCTCGTCAGCACCTCGGCGGCATCGGGGGTGACCAGCACCTCATCCTCGATGCGAATGCCGATGTTCCAGAACTCCTTCGGTATCCGCGGCGACGGTCGAATGTAGATTCCCGGCTCGACGGTCAGCACCATTCCCGGCTCCAGCACCCGCCACTCGCCGCCGACCTTGTAATCGCCGACGTCATGCACGTCGAGGCCGAGCCAATGTCCCGTACGATGGCTGAAAAACCGCTGGTACTCCTGGTCCTTGATGAGTGCGGCGACCTTGCCCTTGAGCAGCCCCAGCTTGACCAGACCCTGGGTAATCGCGCGCACCGCAGCTTCGTGCGGATGATTCCAGTGGTTCCCGGAACGCACCTTGTCGATGGCAGCGAGCTGAGCCTCCAACACGACGTCGTAGATCGCGCGTTGCGGCGGCGTGAACCGGCCGCTGACCGGAAACGTGCGCGTGATGTCCGATGCGTACAGTTCGTGCTCGCAGCCCGCGTCGAGCAGCAGCAAATCGCCATCGCACAGCGGCTGATCGTTGTCTCGGTAATGCATGACACAGGCGTTGGCTCCCCCGCCGACGATGGGGTAGTAGGACATATCCGCATTGTGCGAACGAAACTCATGCAGCACCTCGGCCATGACCTCGTACTCCATGCGCCCGGGGCGTGCAAAGCGCATCGCGCGGCGGTGAGCACCCACGGCGATCTGCGCGGCGCGCCGCAGACTGACCGTTTCGGCGGGGCTCTTGTAGAGCCGCATGTCGTCGAGAACGTGCCTCAGCGCAACAAACTCGTGGGGCGCGCCGGCTGCCTGGCGGGTCTGCACCCGCAGACCATTGACCCAACTCAAAACATGAGAATCGAAGTCCGTGTGCGCGCCCATGGAGTAATAGACCTGCGGGCGCGTTTCCATCAATCCGGGCAAGATTTCATCGATGTCCGCGATCGGAAAGGCGTCGTCCGCCCCGTAGCGCTCGACCGCGCCGTCGGTTCCGGCGCGCGCGCCGTCCCAAGATTCGCGCAGGGCGTCGCGCTCACGGACGAACAGCAGATATTCCGCCTGGGGGCGCCCCGGTACGAGCACCGCGACGGCATCCGGTTCCGGAAATCCGCAAAGGTAGTGGAAGTGGCTGTCTTGCCGATACGCGTACTCGACGTCGCCGTTGCGATGGCGCACGGGCGCCGCCGGCAGGATCGCGATGGCGTCCTTGCCGATGATGCGCATGAATTGGCGCCGCCGGCGCGCGAATTCCTTGCGGTCCACCGCTGATCTCAATGCAGCCGCTGCTGCGCCGGATAGACCTGTCGGCGAAGCGGCAGCAGTTCTTCGAACACGACTTGAGCTGCGACCCGAATGAACTCGACTAGTTCCGCATAGGCCTGCTCGTTGGATTCATCCGCCTCCGCGTCATCTCCGGTGGCCCGCGAGATCTCGGTGAAATCGCGCACAATCTCTCCGACGTCGCCGTTCAGCGCTTCGAGATCGGAAATATGTCCAGTCCCCAGGCCATAGAGAAACCCGGTGCACCACAGGGCCAACGCGTTGGCGCGGCCGTTGAGGGGCGATTCGTCGTCCGGCAGCAACGGTTCGAATGCCATGCCTTGCTCGCCAAAGGACGTCGCGGTGGCCGTAAACACCTTTTCAATCATGGCAGCCGATTCATCGGAGAGCGCCGCGCCGTCGGGCAGGATCTCATTGACCCAGTCTTGCATCTTATAGGGCGACATCGAACACAGCGCGCCGCACAACGAACCATGCGCCTCCGCGGCATCGGCCAGGCTACCGGCCGTCACCAAAGCGTCTTCAAAGTCCTCGAATCGAATATCCGACATCATGATTGCTACAATAATACCGCAGTAAGGGTCTGCACCGCCCTTTGCATTGCGCTAATTCGCGCTCTATATTGGAGGCCTATGAACGAAGCCAACCCTAAGTCAGCGGTCGAATTGGAGCTGAAACGGCTCGAGAAACGGCTCGAGGACCTCATCGTGACCGTCACGCAGATCAAGGAAGAGAATCGTGCCTTGCGCCAGCGTCAGGAAACCTTGACCTCCGAGCGCGCGAGTCTCCTGCAAAAGAACGAACAGGTTCGAGCGCGGGTCGAAGCCATGATCGGTCGATTGAAGTCGATGGAGCAAGCATGAGCGACAATCAAGCGAGAGTCAGCGTGCGCATACTCGAGAAGGAGTATCACATTACCTGTCCGATCGAAGAGCGCTCCGACCTCTTGGATTCGGCCGAATTCCTGAACATGAAAATGCGCGAGATCCGCGACAGCGGAAAGGTCGTCGGTCTGGATCGCATCGCCGTGATCGCCGCGCTCAACATGGCCAACGAGTTGATTCGATTTCGCAACCGTGACACCAATCTCGAATCCGACGTTGGGGGACGCTTGCGAATCCTGCGCGAGCGCGTAGAGTCGGCTCTGGAGAAGGGCCAACAGCTCGAGCTTTGAGATGCCTGCGGGGACTCCCGTAGGAGGCGCCCCAGCCGGGGTGCCGGCAGAGGGCCCTGCTCTGACGATTAAATTTGGCGCTGCCTGCGGTGTTCGATGCGGATCGGGTTACCTCTCGACCCTAAGTTTGAAACCCCAGGGGCCATTGCTTGCTGGCAACATTGTGCAAGTCCGCCTCGAGCGGAAAGCCTTAAGTGCCGCAGTTAGCCCCACCTGTTGCGAAAGGCATCGGGAGCAACGGTCCAAAACGGCATCTGCGGGTAGCGCCATCCCCATTCGATGAAAGTCCCGCTACGAAAACATCTGCGCGCCCAGCGGCGCTCCTTGGGCACTGCCGATCACCGGTACCGCTCGAGGCTGGCCGCCAAGGCCGTGGCCGGAATGTCCATGTTCAGATCCGGCAAACGCGTCGCGCTGTATCTGCCTTTCGATCGGGAGGCGGACACTGCGGCGTTGATCGCGGCGGCGCGCCGCCGCGGCGTGCGCTTGTTCGTGCCGGTCATCGTCGACCGGCGCCACAGCCGCATACGCTTCTATCCCCTCGAAGGTAAAACGCGGCGCGGCGTGTTCGGGATAGCCGTCCCCTCCTCGCAGGCGTTGCCCACGGCGTCTCGATGGTTGAACCTCATCGTCATACCCTTGGTGGGCGTCGATGCCTTGGGGAGGCGATTGGGCATGGGCGGCGGGTTCTATGATCGAGCGCTGGAGTTTCGCCGCCGCAGGCGGAACTGGCCGGGTCCGCGCTTGGTCGGACTCGCGTTCGATTGTCAGCGGACCGAATCGAGTTTCGCCGAACCCTGGGACGTGAGTTTGGATTCGCTGGCGACGGAATCGGGACTGCAGCACTACTCGAAAGGTGCCCTATGAACCATTGGCTACTGAAATCGGAACCGGACAGCTTCAGCATCGATGCTTTGAGCAAAAGGCCCAAACAGACCACGGCGTGGGATGGAGTGCGCAATTTCCAGGCGCGCAACATGCTGCGGGACTCCATGAAAAAGGGCGATCAAGCGTTCTTCTATCACTCCAGCTGCGACGTTCCCGGTATAGCGGGCATCGTCAGCATCGTGAAGGAGGGCTACCCGGACAAGACAGCCTTCGACCCCAAGGATCATCACTACGACGCCGACTCCCGGGAGGATGCGCCTCGCTGGTTCGTCGTGGACGTGAAGTTGGTCCGCAAGCTCGACCGCATCATCACGCTCGATGAGCTGCGGCAACACGCGGCAAAGTCGCTCGAGGATTTCGCTCTGCTGCGTCGTGGGAATCGTCTGTCAGTGATGCCGGTATCGAAGAAGGATTGGGATTTCGTTCTCACTCTCGAGTGACGTCGCCTGAGTGAAGTCGCTCACATGGCTACCACATTGGCGAGGAAGAAGCGCGACGGCGCTTGTAAATTAATTATTCGTGTATATACTCGGACCCCGGACTAACCCGATAACGGAGTTTCTATCATGGCAGCGAAAGCAAAGAAGGCGAAGAAGAAGGTAGCTAAGAAAAAGGCCGCTAAGAAAAAGTAAGCCTTCGAAAGTAATCAACTGTGCCCGCGTAAGCGGGCACAGTTGTTTCTGAGGGTAGGTATTTCTCATGTCAGTGGAAAAGAAACGTCGCGCCGCGCAAGCCGCTCTTGCATACATAGAACCGGGAATGGTGCTGGGTGTCGGCACCGGATCCACGGTGGCCCAGCTCATAGAAGCGCTGAAAGACCGTAAAATACAGCTCGAGGGCGCTGTATCGAGCTCGCGCCAAACCTCGCAGGCCCTGGCTGAAGCGCGCATTCCGGAACTGGATCTCAATTCGGCGGGCGACCTCGCTCTCTACATCGACGGCGCCGATGAGGCGACCGCCGGCGGCGCGCTGATCAAGGGCGGCGGCGCCGCGCTCACCCGCGAGAAGGTCGTCGCCGCCGCCTCCGCGAAGTTCGTCTGCATCATCGACGACACCAAGCTGGTCGAGGCGCTGGGCAAGTTCCCCCTCCCCGTCGAGGTGATTCCGATGGCGCGCTCCTATGTCGCGCGCCAACTCGTGAAGTTGGGGGGACAGCCGGTTTGGCGCGAGGGCGTGGTCACCGACAACGGCAATGCCATCCTCGACGTCCACAACCTGCGGCTCGACGACCCGGCGGCCTTCGAATCCGCCGTGAATCAAATCGCGGGGGTGGTGACGGTCGGCCTGTTCGCCCTGCGACGCGCCGACGTGCTGATCGTGGCGGGCGACGACTATGTCAAAACCCTGAATTGCAGGGCCTCGGAGCCTTAGATTTCCAGGCGGGTACCGATTTCAACCACCCGGCTGGGCGGCAGACCATAGTAGTCCGCGATTACCTGTGCACTCCGCGCCATTTGCATGAACGCTCTACGCCGCAGCGGGGGTAGATCGGAACGCTGTCCCGGCAGCAACTCTTCGCGGCTCAAGAAGAAGGTGGTTTGCTCCGGCTCGTAAGGCACGCCACGAGCTTCAGCCTCTCTCAAGATCTCGGTGATGTTCGGTTTCTCCATGAACCCGAACTGCACCACCACCCGCACGATACCCTCGCACACCGGAGTCACGGTCAAGCGCTTGGACGACGCGATCCGCGGCTGCTCACGGGTCACCACCGTCAACAGGACCACCCGCTCGTGGATCACGCGGTTGAACTTGATGTTGTTGAGCAGTGCGCGCGGTATGCCGGACGCCTTCGCATCCAGGAAAATCGCGGTACCCGCGACCCGCACCGGCGGATCGCGCTTCAATTCCTCGACGAAATCGCGCACCGGCTTCTGTTCGCGCAGCAGGCGCGCCATGACCGAGGCGCGCCCGCTCTGCCACGTCTGCATCAGCCAATAGATGGTCAGCCCGGATGCCAGCGGCAGCCAGCCGCCTTCCTCGAGCTTGGTCAGATTGGCGAGCAAGAAGGCGATATCGACGACGAACAGCAGCGACAAGCCGGCGCGCAGCGCGCGGCTTTGCTTGCCTGTTCGGGATTTGATGAGGCTCAAGGTCAACGGCGTCACGATCGTCATCGCGCCGGAAACCGCGAGGCCGTATGCGCCCGCCAATGCCGCCGAGCTGCCGAAACCCATCACCAACGCCAGCGAGGCGACCATCAGGATCCAATTCATGGTCGGCACGTAGATCTGGCCTGCGTGTTCCGCGGACGAATGCTCCACTCGCAGGCGCGGCAGCAACCCCAAGCTCACGGCCTGCGTGGTCACCGAGAAGACGCCCGAAATCACCGCCTGCGATGCGATGACGGTGGCCGCGGTGGCGATGATGACCAGGAGCCACAACGACCACTGAGGCGCCATCAAGTAGAAGGGATTGCTGATGGCCGCCGGGTTCTCGATCAGCATCGCGCCTTGACCGAAATAATTGAGGACCAGCGCCGGCATGACGATGCAAATCCAACTGAGACGAATGGGCGCTTTGCCGAAATGACCCATGTCGGCGTACAAGGCCTCGCCCCCCGTCACGGTCAAGAAGACGCCGGCAAGCACGGCGAGCGAGCTGACCTGATGTTGCGTCAGCAACCGTAGTGCATGCGAGGGATCGAGGGCGAAAAGCACCCCCGGCTCCCGCACGATCCAGCTGACACCCATCACCGCCAATATCGCGAACCAGCCCAGCATCACGGGGCCGAAAACCCTGCCGACCGAACCGGTGCCATGCCGTTGAATCAAGAACAATCCCACCAACACCAGAACGGTGATCGGCAGGATCGGGATCTGCGCGTCCGGCGCTGCCACATGCAGGCCTTCCACGGCACTCAACACCGAAATCGCCGGCGTGATGGCGCCGTCCGCGAAGAACAACGAAGCGCCCAAGATGCCGAGCAGCCCATACACTCTGCGGCGCGGACTTTCCCGCGCGGTGTTGACCACCAACGCAGTCAATGCCAGCACCCCGCCCTCACCCTTGTTGTCGGCGTTCAATACCACGCTGACATATTTGAGCAGGATGACAAGGACCAGAGACCAGAAAATCAGCGACAGCACACCGAGCACATGTTCAGGCGTGACGGCGATCGCGGGGCCGGTGAAACAGGCCGACATGGCATAGAGGGGGCTGGTGCCGATGTCGCCGAACACGACACCGAGCGCCGCAAGCGCCAATGGCGCGAGCCGTCCACCCGAGTTGCGTTCGACCGACATGTTTGCCCGTTGTTCAAGATAAAGGGCCCACCGTTGGGCCCTGTTTGGCTGGGGGACTAGGATTCGAACCTAGGTAAACGGTGTCAGAGACCGTTGTCCTACCGCTAGACGATCCCCCAAAATCTTTTTCGATGCGCTACGCGCGGATCTACGGGGTCGAGGCGACCCCGTCCGATAGGCTCGCTGCGCGAGCACCAACCGAAGCTCATCTGTACCGGCATGCGGAATGCGGAAATGCCTACCCGATCAGCGTTTGGAGAACTGGGTGCCGCGACGCGCCTTGCGGCGACCGACCTTCTTGCGTTCGACTTCACGCGCATCGCGGGTGACAAAACCCGCCTTGCGCAAAGGCGACCTGAGAGTCTCGTCGTAAGCCATGAGGGCGCGAGTAATACCGTGGCGAATCGCACCGGCT
>Ga0099792_10000459_pt1 | contig 15105 bp, 13 predicted proteins | sample Rivendell_Oct201_8_FD_83780 | JGI IMG/M metagenome (GOLD analysis project Ga0099792, IMG submission 83780) | Vadose zone soil microbial communities from the Eel River Critical Zone Observatory, Northern California, USA -... | ecosystem: Environmental > Terrestrial > Soil > Vadose zone >...
AACGCCGGGCGGGGATTAGCGCAATTGTAGCGCCAGGGCAACGGCTGGGTGTGTGAGAATTACCGCCATCCCTAGTTGCCCGCTTCAATCAAATTGAAGGGATGCAAGACCTCTGATTCGTAGGGGCGGGTTTCAAACCCGCCCCTACAGGCCGGATTTGTCTACTGTGGTTTTCATTTTAGGGGCGGGTTTCAAACCCGCCCCTACAAAGACCCCCGTCATTTTGAATGACGCAGCACACCAGCCTGTCTTGCGCGAAATGCCGTAGCTGGTGTTACTTACACAATGAGAGGCGAGCGGATCAGGATCAGATCGGCAAGGACGCTGGAACGCCATGAGCAAGAAAGATACTATCGTTAGGGCGGTTAAGCGCAACGGCAACCTTTACCGCGAAATGCCGGACGGCACCGAGGTGGAAATGCTGATTCCGTCGTGCCAGCCGATGACGGAGGAAGAAGTTCACGCAGCAGCGCTGCGCGACCCCGACAATCCGCCGCGATCGAGCTACGCACCCGGCCGGCTGAAATCGCGGCCGCGTGTGTTCATCATCCGCCGGGCCCTGAAGCTGACGCTGGAAGAATTCGCCGACAAGTTTCAGATCCCGGTCGGCACCGTCCGCGATTGGGAGCAGGGCCGCATCGAACCAGATCAGGCAGCCAAGGCTTATCTCAAGGTCATCGCTCACAATCCGGACCTGGTCCTGGAGGCACTCGGAGCTTCGGCGCGCGCACCACACGCCGCCGAATAAAGTCGTTGGGCCGGCAAGAATCGTAGCCCGAGTTCCCTCGCGCGCACGTCAGGTTCACGTAGCTTATGAAACCCAGGTGTACCCGCGGCGAGGCTGGTTCCGGGATTGACGCCAGGATATGCGGCCAACCTTCCTCACAATTGAGCCAACGGGAATCCGTCATACAGCCACGCGAGGCAATTGAACATTTCATCCTCGCCGCGGCCCGACCAGATTTCACGTGCCACTTCGCGCTCCAGCCCACCGGCATGATAGAAATTGTCCCAGTGGTACCGGGATTCGAACTGCACGCGTGCGGTGCGCAGATTGCGTGCGCTTTCATAGCGGCGGAAGGCAGCGGCGAAATCACCGCGGGCTTGTTCGATCAGTTCGGCAAGACAGACGGCGTCTTCGATCGCCATGCAGGCTCCCTGCGCCAGCGTCTGGAGGGTCGGATGCGCCGCGTCGCCGAGGAGCGTCACACGTCCCCTGCTCCAATGCCGGATCGGGTCGCGGTCGGAGACCGCCCAGCGCCGGCTCAAATCCATCATCGAAAGCAGCGCCTTCATCGAAGGGTGCGAATTGGCATAGGCGCGCTCCAGATCGGCCCGGTGGCGCTCGATATCGCCCCGCTCCAGGTAATCCGACGTCTTGAACACGGCCACAATGTTGAACAGCGAACCGGCGCGCAATGGATAATGCACGATATGAAAGCCCGGACCGGACCACAGCACGACTTCGGTGCGACGGACATCGGCGCGCAAATCGGCCATCGGCACAATGGTGCGATGCGCGACGAAGCCGGTCATGCGCGGCTCGCCTTCGCTGCACATCTGCTGGCGCATGGTCGAGCGCAGTCCGTCAGCGCCAATGACGGCTGCGCCCCTGATCGCGCGGCCGTCTCCGGTGTGCAGCAGCACCCGGTCGCCGAGGTCCTCATAACGGGTCGCGCCTGTCCGCGACATCAGTTCAATATTGGCTTCCGCCTTGCAGGCATCGAGCAGGATGCCATGCAGATCAACCCGATGGATGACGATATAGGGATGCTTGAAACGCTCCACGAACGAGGGCCCGGTTGGGATGCGCGCGATCACGCCGGCATCAACGGAATCGATCATCACAATCGCGTCCGGAACGATCGAATGCGCCAATACGGCTTCGCTGACGCCGAGCCGCTCGAACATATGAAAGGCATTGGGACCGAGCTGGATGCCGTAGCCGATAACGCCGAATTCCCGCTCCTGCTCGAGCAGGCGAACCGCAAAACCTTTGCGCGCAAGTGCTAGCGCGACAGTGGCCCCGCCAAGCCCGCCGCCTACGACCAGGATCGGATCGCTGACGCCTGGCATCTCCCCTCCACCAACCGTAGGCGCAATTTGCAATGATAGTTGCGGCGTTACGCGCCTGAAAGTCCTGCCGCCGTCAACGCCCCCTTCTGCTGTTCCGCCACGCGTGCGACCGAGAAATTCTCGATCGCTTCATTGAACAGGCGATAGAAATTGAGTTCCGCGCGCAGATGAAGAAAGACGCCGCCGAGCCCGATGGCGGCACGGTCCATGAACACGAATTCGCGCGGCACCCGCACCGGACCTTTTTCCTTGAGCGCCTTGTGAACTTCGAAGGCCTGGCGGCGCCCATATTCGCCAGGTTTAACCCCATCCGCGATACTGCGCACGCGATCATCAATCAATGGCCCGTAAATGAATCTGGCCCAGATGTTGAGGGTGTCGATGAGATCTCGGGTAAGGTTCTGGAACCCCCATGTCTCATAGGCATGCACGATAAGGTCGTCGTCACGGCTGCGCAATCCGTTGTAGAGGTCGACGACGCCACCGACGAAAGAGGGCGGAAAGATGCGGATACAGCCGTAGTCCAACAAGTTGATGCCGCCCGCCTCACCGTCGCGCTCGAACACGGAATAATTGCCGAGATGCGGGTCGCCGTGGATCACGCCGAAGCGGCTGAACGGGAACCACCAGGCGGTGAACATAGCGGTCGCGAGCCGATTGCGGATCGTAAGCGGTGCGTCCTTGTGAGTAAGCAGATGCCCCCCATCGAGCCAATCGAGCGTCAGCAGGCGTCCGGTCGAAAGATCCGGCCACGGCTTTGGCACCCGGATGAGATCGCTGTCGCTGAGAATTGCGCGATAGAGCGCGACATGCTTAGCCTCACGCCGATAGTCGAGTTCCTCACGGATGCGCGCGCCGATCTCCTGCGCGATCTCGCTCGTATCGATTGCGGGGTCCATGCGGCGATGGATGGCGAAGATCAGGTCAAGCTGCTTGAGATCGGCTTCGACCGCCGACTGCATATCGGGATATTGCAGTTTGCAGGCAAGTTCTGCACCATCGTGCGCACGCCCACGATGCACCTGGCCAAGCGAAGCGGCAGCCGCCGGATGATGCTCGAACTGCGCAAATCTCTTCGACCAGTCGGGGCCAAGTTCCGCCATCATGCGCCGCTTGACAAAAGCCCAGCCCATCGGCGGCGCCTCGCTCTGCAGCGTGGCGAGTTCGGCGGCATATTCGGGCGGGAGCGCATCCGGTATAGTGGCCATGAGCTGCGCCACTTTCATGATCGGGCCTTTGAGCCCGCCGAGCGCAGCGGCGAGTTCAATGGCGTTGCGGCCACGGTCGAGCGGAAGCCCCAAAAACCTTGCGCCGGCCAGCCGTGCCGCAATACCACCCATATTGGCACCAACCCGTGCGTAACGTGCGGCACGCGCTGAAAACCGGTTCTTTTCCTGGTCGACTTCGCTCATAAGCAGCTAGATAGTGCGATGTCGCGTTCAAAGCGAGAGCGTCCCCCCACGTTATGACGTGGTATATTTGCAATCGGTTCAATTGCTACCGCGCGAGGAACGACCCCATGCGTTTCGTCAACACACTGCTGCAGGCAGCGCTCGGAACCGCCATACTGGCCGGCGCTTGGTGGGCCAGCACATCGATGCTCCAGGCCGGTCAGGCGCGCCCCTATATGCTTCCTGGGCCGGAAACCGTGGCGGCAAAGGTCATTGAGCTCATCCAGGCCGACGCTTTTCAGCAGCACATATGGGCAAGCCTGGCGATCCTGATATACGGGCTCCTGCCTGCACTGTTCGTTGGCGTCGCCATCGGGGCGGGCGCCGGCGCATCGTCGGCAGGGCGCTGGCTGTTCGGGCCGCTGGTGTTGACGATTGGGGCTGCCCCGCTGGTCGCGCTGTTGCCGGTGCTGACTCTGTGGCTGGGCCAGTCCGCTGCTTCAAAGGCCTGGCTCGTTTTTCTGGCTGCAATGTTTCCAGCCGCAAACGCGGTCATGGTTCGATGGCCCAAACATCACGGGCTAAGGATGGAAACTTCGGGATTTGAAGAGCGCGCTGCTGCACGGCAAGGCAGCGCGGGGCGGGCGGCCGCCATCTTCGCCGGTCTGCGCATCGGCGTTATCTTTGGCGTCACTGCGCTCGTCGTCGCTGAACTGGTCGCGTCCAATAGCGGGCTCGGCTATTTTGTCGCAATGTCCACATCAATGTTCACCACGGCAGACGCCATGGCTGCCCTGCTTGTTATCATCGTGCCGACCATGGTGGTGGGCGTCTTGCTTCAGGCGATCGAGGAGCAATTGGCGGGGTAGGCCATTGGCACCACACCTCACGGATTTGGCCAGTTGTCGCGGATCCAACGGGTGAGGCTTTCCTCGCTGACTTCGCCGGCCGCAAGCGCCATGATCATGGCGGTGGCCTCGGCCGGCGGAACATCGAAATCGATGCCGTTCAGACCTAGAAGCACAATGAGCGAAGCGAACGCCGCGCGTTTGTTGCCGTCGACGAAAGGATGGTTGCGCGCGATACCATAGCAATAAGCCGCTGCGAGTGCGGCAAGGTCGCTTTCGCCATACGAATACTTGTTGAGTGGCCTTCCCAGTGCCGATTCCAACATCCCGAGATCGCGCATACCGTCGGCGCCGCCAAAAATGGCGAGTTGCTCGGCATGCACATCAAGAACGATGGCCGTGTCGAGCCACACGGGCTCCGTCATTCGGCAAGCGCCTTATAGGTGTCGGCATATTTACGGAACGAACGACGGGCGATCTCCATCGCCTTGGCGTGTTTGGGATCGTAGGGACTGAGTTTGATCCCGCGCTCGGTCTGCTCGACAACGAACAGCTTGTCGCCTTCCTTGAGCTTGAGACGTGCAAGCAGATCCTTCGGCAGGATCAAACCGAGCGAGTTCCCGATTTTCTTGACCTGAAGAAGGTGTCCTTCGACTTCGATGTTGCGCGGTGTTTCGTTCATGGGGAAATCCCTGGCGATAGTGAGTTATTGCGCGAGCGTGGCGAGTGTGTCTCGATATTCGTCCATGACTTCGTCAGCGATATTCATGGCTTTTTCGAAATCCGGATCATACGGCAGAACCTGAAAACCGACCCCGGCAAGTTCAGTAATATGCAGTTTGCTGACCGCGCTTGAGATCGAGGCGCGCCATGAGTTCGCGCGGCAAAATGAGGCCGTCCGAATTGCCGATTTTCTTGATCTCGATTTTCATGGCAGCGGGCTCCTGGGCGATTCGTACGATTTCGCGACCATTGTCACCGTGCCGAAACGGGCCGGCGCTTCGAGGTCACGGCCGTTATACAATTTGTATAACATCAAAGTGAGCGCCGTTCAACAATTGTTTTACGGAGATGGCTGTCGGCCAAAATTGAAGTGTGTAGGGCGCAATCGCTTTGTTGCGCCATCGGCCCTCAACGGTCTTACGGGTATTGGGCGACGACCGGCGCAATAAAGCGATTGCACCCCACGCGTTAGGCCATATGGTCCGACGCGATATTGGCCCGATGGAAGGTGTAAAGGCGTTGGACTCGAATTCAACGACACGGGATGGCGCAAAGTTGCCGGAGGCTGCGGCGCCTTGGCGAATTTACACCGAACCCGCGCAGAGTATGGGACAGCCGTTGAAGTTACTGCGCTGGTTGGCAGTCGGCCTGGTCGCAGCAGGCGTGACCGGCCGCTTGGTGCGCTACTTCCTCCAGTTTCCCATTTGGGGCGATGAGGCGTTCGTCTGCTTCAACCTGCTCGATCGCGACTTCGCCGGCATGATGGGAGGCCTGGAATATGGACAGGTGGCCCCCATCCTTTTCCTTTGGGCAGAGTTGGCTATTACGCGGTTGCTGGGGATTTCCGAACTCGCCATGCGATTACTGCCCTTGCTGGCGGCGTTGGCGTCATTGGGGCTGTTTTGGCGACTGGCTTGGTCGACCGTTCCGCCCCTGGCCGCTCTGTTTGCGGTTGGTCTGTTGTCGGTTGCCCGTTGGCCTGTCACCATGGGCGCGTTCGTCAAACCCTACAGCTTCGATCTACTCATGGCGCTCGTGCTGCTCGTCCCTGCGGTAGAATGGCTGCGCCGACCGCAGCAATTACACTGGATGATCGTGCTGGTACTAGCGACACCGGTCGCGATACTTGGATCGTATCCGGCCGTGTTCATCGCCTGTAGCGTCAGCCTGGCCCTCCTTCCGACGGCGTGGCGTTCGAGTTGGGCAGGACGCAGCCTCTTTATCGCCTACAACGTGCTGGCGGCCGCGACATTCCTGACGATGTACGCGATCGTCGGCAGCGGGCAACAAGCTCCATGGCTGCTGGAATACTGGGCCGACGCCTTGCCACCTTGGCCGTTGTGGCCGCTCGCGAAATGGCTGGTATTGATTCACACCGGCCAACTCATGGCCTATCCGATCGGCGGCAGCGATGGCGCCAGCATCGTCACAGCACTGCTGTTCGGATTCGGTGTCTGGACCTGGTGGAAGGGCGATCGACGGTGGCTTCTCGTTCTTTGGCTGACGCCGTTCGCTCTGACTATGATGGCCGCGACGCTGCATCTTTATCCGTATGGTATCGCCCGGCTGTCACAGCATCTGGCCCCTGCGGTTTGCCTCCTGGCAGGGACGGGTATTGCCACGCTCCTGCACCGTCTCGTCCCGTCGGATGCTCTTCGACTGAGGCGGACGTTCGCAATCAGCGCCGTGCTGGGGTTGTGTGCCGTGGGCGGCCTTGTCATGGATGTGGTCCGTCCCTACCGCGATCCCGAAACGCGCTGGCTGCAACAATTGGCCGGATCTATCCTCGGTCGCCTTGAACCAGGTGACCAGCTTGTCGTTGTCCAGGACCGGTACAACGTGGCGCTGCCATTCCGATGGTATCTGGAGTCGCAATACCGTGAAGTACGATGGCAAGGACGGATTGATCCGGACTGGTTGCCGGCGGAGAACAACCATCTGTTGACCGTAAATTTCTGGATCCATCGCAGCACGGATGCATCAGTCCGTCCGACGTTTGAGGAGCCGGCGGCAAATGGATGGACACCCGTGGAGCAAATTCCGTTTATGACTCGCGGCGGCAATGGCGAATGGACCTTTCACGCCGAGTTGAGCCGTTGGGCTCCGCCGCCACAGCAGGGCAAACCGGGAGCACAAAGGTGACGGCGAGATTAATCCAGCGCCTCGAGTTCCGTGATCATCCGCTCGATCACACCAAGCCCGCCCTGCCAGAATGTCGGATCGCGGGCGTCGAGGCCGAAGGGGGCGAGCAATTGCGAATGGTGCTTGGTGCCGCCGGCCGCAAGCATTTCGAGATAACGCTCTGCGAATCCTTCAGAAGCATGCTCGTAGACCGCATAAAGTGAATTCACCAGGCAGTCGCCAAATGCATAGGCATAGACGTAAAACGGCGAGTGCACGAAATGCGGGATATAGGCCCAGAAGGTTTCATAACCGGGCTTGATCTCGATTGCGGGCCCCAGGCTCTCGCGCTGCACTTCGAGCCAGATCGCGTTGAGCCGATCCGCCGTGAGTTCACCATCGCGGCGCTCGGTGTGCACCATGCGCTCGAATGTGTAGAAGGCGATCTGCCGCACCACCGTATTGATCATGTCCTCAACTTTGGAGGCGAGCATGGCCTTGCGCTGCTTCTTGTCGGCACCGGCAAGCAGCTTCTTGAACGTGAGCATTTCGCCAAACACGCTCGCGGTTTCGGCCAGCGTCAACGGCGTCGGCGCCATCAGGGGGCCGTTCGGCGCCGCCAGCACCTGATGCACGCCATGGCCCAATTCATGGGCGAGCGTCATCACGTCGCGCGGCTTGCCCTGGTAATTGAGCAGCACGTAAGGGTGCGCCGACGGCACCGTCGGATGCGCAAAGGCGCCGGGTGACTTGCCGGGCCGCACCGGCGCATCGATCCAGTTGTTCTTGAAGAAGCGCTCCGCAATTTCCGCCATCTCGGAGGAAAATGCCCCATAGGCAGACAGCACGGTTTCGCGCGCGTCGTTCCAGCCGATCTTGCGGGCGACGACCTGCGGCAGCGGCGCATTGCGGTCCCAGTGGGCGAGACGCTTCTTGCCGAACCATTTCGCTTTCAGCGCGTAGTAGCGATGCGACAGCCGCGGATAGGCAGCGTGCACAGCCGATACCAGCGCCTCAACCACTTCGGGCTCGACCCGATTTGCCAAATGACGCGAATCCGCAACGCCGGTGAAACCGCGCCAACGGTCGGAAATCTCCTTGTCCTTGGCCAATGTGTTGGTGATGAGCGCAAACAGCCGCACGTTTTCCTTGAACGTCTTGGCAAGCGCACCGGCCGCCGCTTTGCGTTTTTTCTGATCGGGATCCTGCATCAAGGTGAGCGTCGGCTCAATGGCAAGCAACTTACCGCCAACCCTAAAGCGCAACTGCGAGATCGTCTGATCGAAAAGCCTGTTCCAAGCCGAATAGGTCGTCATCGACTTTTCGTGGAATAACTGCTCGACGCGATCTTCGAGCTGGTAGGGCTTGTCCTTGCGGATATCTTCCAGCCAGGGGCGGTAGTAGTCGAGCTTCGGATCCAACATCGCGACTTCGAGCTTGGTGTCATCGATCCGGTTCAGTTCCAGCACAAAGAACAGAAGATGGGTCGATATCCCCGTGATGCGATCCTGCGCATCGCCGTAGAACTTGGCGCGTGCCGGATCGACCGTGTCGCCGGCATGGATCAATCCGGCAAACGACATGATCCGGCCGATGAGATCGTCGAGCTGCTCATAGCGCGTCACCGCCTCGGCGAGCTTGGCGCCGGCGTCGGGACGCTCGACGAGCGCAGCCAGCTTGCCTTTGAAGTCCTCCTCGAACGCCACCGAGTAGGAATCGGCGCGATCAAGATCGCGCTTCACTTTGGGGTCCTCGATCCCGTCGTACAGGTCGGCGAGGTCCCATTCGGGCAAGGGACCAAGGCCGGCGGGCGACGCCGTCCGCCGTTTCGATTGGGATTTCGCCGCAGGCTTGACGGTAGATTTAGCGGCAGCGCGCGCGGCGGTCTTCTTCGTTTGTGCTGGCATTGTTGGTCAGGCCTTTGGGCTCAATCGTCCAAATGAATCAATAACGACTTGAGATATATGGCGAAGCCGTGACGGGAACGCCAGCTGTCACAGTCAATCGCGAGAGGGACGACGCGACGACTACTTTGTCGAGGGGTGAATGAGCGTAATTGGGTCGCGACCGTGCTTGCGATAGACCAGGAAATCCGAATCGAGCGTGAGGACGGCGTGCCGGTCATAGAGTTCGGCCATCCGCACAATACAGGCATCAGCCAAGGACATCGGTCGGTCCTGATATTTCTGATGCAATTTGTGCAACGACGAGACATGCTCATCAATGCGAAGCGCGATCCTAAGCGCACCATTTTCGAGAAGTCCGAATAGTGCATCCTGCGCCTTGGATAGACCTGCGGTCAGGTACATCGCCTCCGCGACGACCGGCTCGCAGACGAGCAGCGGCGAATCCAATTCATCAATGAGTTCAACCACCCAGCGGTGGTGCTGCTCGCGCCTGTCGACAAAGGCGACCAGCGGGCCAGTATCAACGATTGCGACGCGCATCACGTCCAAATCCCGCAAGATGCTCCGGATTCGAAGCGAGATCCGAAATGCCCGAATCCACGACACCGCACGCACCCTTCATGAGTTGGGCAAGACTTGGTTTTTTAGGCGGCCCCGGCTGTGATGCGAGGACAAGGCGCAACCCCTCCTCGACCAAATCCTTGAACTTGTGGCCGCGCAGCGCCGCTTCCGACTTGGCGCGCCGATAGAGGTCGTCCGGAAGTTCGACTGTCGTCTTCATCAAATTTGCCTCCGATACTCAAAAACCCATAAATAAATATTTACGGTATTATTGCTGGAGTTCAAGTGCCATTTCCCCAAACTTAACATAACGTTAGGTTTCTCCGTTCTAATTGGTTCAAATCGGCACAGCGCCGCTCATGCCGACGCCTGCCTGCCGCTGGAGCCGTCATGCCCGAACGTATCCTCATCGTCGATGACGACCCCGTCCAGCGCCGGCTGCTGGAAAATATGCTCACGCGCGGCGGCTACGAAGCAATCTTGGCCGACGGCGGCGACGCCGCTTTCGCATTGCTCACGGGCGATGGTGGCGCGCAGATCGCTGCCGTCGTGCTCGATCTCGTGATGCCGGACCTCGACGGGCTAGGCGTGCTTGCCAAAATGCGCGAGACCGGACTGACCGTACCGGTCATTGTGCAGACCGCCCATGGCGGCATCGACAACGTCGTCACCGCCATGCGGGCCGGCGCCGTCGACTTCGTGGTCAAGCCCGTGGGTGCCGAGCGCCTGGCCGTGTCGCTGCGCAACGCGCTCGCCAATAGCGCGCTCCAAGGCGAACTCAACCGCATCAAACGCAGCCGCGCCGGTACGCTGACCTTCCGGGACATCATCACCCGCAGCCCGCGCATGCAAACGGTCATCCGCGCGGCCGAAAAGGCGGCGGGTTCCGCAATCCCGGTACTCATCGAGGGGCAATCGGGCGTCGGCAAAGAACTGTTTGCGCGTGCCATCCATGGCTCGGGCGAACGGTGCGCCAAGCCTTTCGTGGCGGTCAATTGCGGCGCCATCCCTGACAATCTGGTTGAATCCATTCTTTTCGGACACGAGAAAGGTGCGTTCACGGGCGCGACCGAGCGGCACATCGGCAAGTTTCTGGAAGCAACGGGCGGGACGCTCTTTCTTGACGAAGTCGGCGAATTGCCGCTCCCCGCGCAGGTCAAATTATTGCGCGCGCTTCAGGAAGGCGAGGTAGAGCCAGTCGGTGGGCGCAAGCCCGTGAAAGTCGACGTGCGACTCATCTCCGCAACAAACCGCAATCTCATTGCTGACGTGAAAGCCGGACGCTTCCGCGAGGACCTGTTCTATCGTCTGCATGTATTCCCGATTTCCGTGCCATCACTGTCGGACCGGACCGAAGACATTGTCGAACTGGCCCGCCATTTCCTGATCCGTTTCGCCGCGGAAGAAGGCAAACGGATCACACGAATCAGTGGCCAAGCGCTGTCTTTGCTGACAGCCTATCGCTGGCCCGGCAATGTGCGCCAGTTGGAAAACGCCATATTCCGGGCGGTGGTACTGGCAGAAAACGACGAGATCGGCCCCGACGAGTTTCCGCAGATCGCAGCAACCCTCTGCCGCACGGGCGATTCCCCGGAGATCACGCCGGAACACACCGAGGAGGGGATCGAACTCGACGCTCCACCCGTTCTTGCCCCTCCGGCTTTTGCCGAATTGCCATCGTCGGAAGCCGGAAGAATGCAACCGGCGCCGCTCATCCCCTCCGCGCCATTCCCGGAGGCCCACATGGTTTCCCTGCTTGACACGCGGGGCGCAATTCGTCCCCTCGAGGAGGTGGAAGTCGATGCTATCCGGTTCGCGATTGCACATTATAGTGGGCAAATGTCCGAAGTGGCGCGGCGACTGGGGATCGGCCGTTCGACTTTGTATCGAAAGCTCGATACCTTTGGCCTCAATCCGGAACCGTCCACCTCTGATAATGTTGTCGCAGGGTAACATCGGGCGCAAAATCGACGCAAAAGAACGTGAAAGATGTGTGAGCCCTGTTGCCTTGTTGGACAATTTCAGGTTCACCTGGGGGAGGGGCGCAGCTTGGGTCGTTTCGGGGATGCCTTGGAGGAATCCGGGCTCCAGATAACAGTTGGGAGACAACGCAATGCGTGGCAACACGGCGCGCGGCATGATGCGTGGTACTGTGCGCGGCCTTCATTTGAACCGCATACTGGCGGGAACGGCTCTGGCTCTCGTGGTGGCGACGACCTGTGGCGCTCAGCAAAGATCGCGCTCAGCGGTCGAAGCCGGTGTGCCATTGCCGGAGAGGGCAATGCTGGCACCGCCCACGATGTTGGATCTCAGCGCCCAGCCATTGGATTCGGTGACGAAACCGGTGACGGATCAGGCGGCGAGATCCGCGACTCCACCAAGCCCGGAGGTATCGGAATCCTATACGGCCCTCGATCCGGCCGACCAGGGTATTGTCGATAAGGTACGCGACCTGCTGACCGCGAAGGTCGACAAGATTTTCGCGAGCAAGAAGGAGCGCTTGGCGGTCGAGACCTTCTATCAGACCCGCAAGGGCACGCTGCTCTGGCTCGAAGGCGGCGCCATGAATGCGCGCGCAAGCGCCGCAATCGGGCACCTCAAATTAGCAGCTGACGAAGGCCTCGACACAAACGATTACAAGATACCCAATTTCGAAGCGGCGCAGAGCAACGACGCACTCGCGGAAGCCGAACTTAAGCTGACCGCAACCATGCTAACCTATGCACGCCATCTGCAGGCCGGACGATTCCCCTTTGCACGCGTCAGCCGGGACATTGACGTGCCACAACAGCCGCCCGAACCGGCCGATGTGCTTGTCAAGATTGCGGATGCGGCAAATGTAGCCCAAGCGCTTGAAGAATTCAGCCCGCCGCAGGCGGCCTACAAGAAGCTCAAGCAAAAACTAGCCGAACTGCGTGGAAAAAGCGGTGGCGGTGGCAGCCAATTTGCCGATGGCGCGGTGCTCAAACTGGCCAAGGTTCCGGTGACGGATCCGCGCGTCCCACTCCTGCGCGAGCGGCTTGGCATGCCGGGCGACCTGACCGATGAACGGTTCGACGCAAAGGTGGTCGAAGCACTGAAAAAATATCAGAAGAACAGTGACTTACCCGTCACCGGCGCGCTCGATGCAAAGACCGTCAAGGAACTCAACGGTCCGCCCCGGGACAAGCAGATCGATACAATTGTGATCAATATGGAGCGCTGGCGCTGGTATCCGCGTGACATGGGCGGATCGGCACATGTGGTCGTTAACATCCCCGAATACCAGTTGCGGGTATTCAACGATGACAACATGGTGTGGACGACGCGAGTCGTGGTCGGCAAGCCAAATCTCGCGACCCCGCTCCTGCATGCCAATATGAAGTACATCACTGTCAATCCGACCTGGAACGTGCCGCCGTCGATCATTCACAACGAATATCTGCCGGCATTGCAGCAGGATCCAACCGTCCTGTCGCGGATGGGGCTCAAGGTCATCAATAACAGTGATGGCTCGATCCACATCTACCAGCCGCCGGGTGACGGCAACGCGCTGGGGCGGGTCCGGTTCAATTTCCCAAATAAGTTCCTGGTTTATCAGCACGATACCCCCGACAAACACCTGTTCGCCCACGACACGCGAGCCTATAGCCACGGCTGTATGCGTGTCCTGGATCCGCCCAAATACGCGGAAGTGCTGTTGGGTATCGCGCGCCCGGGCGAGGGGTGGACGGCCGAGAAAATCAAACGGATGTACGGCAGTGCCGAACAGGACATCCAGTTCCAGAAGCAGATCCCGGTCAATCTCACCTACCAGACCGCATACGTCGACGATGAGGGCCAGTTCCAGATCCGGCGGGATATCTATGGGATCGACGGGCGGATGGCGAACGCCGTCAAGTCGGAGCGCGGCGTCGTCGAAATGGTGGCGCAGGACCGCACGAAAGAGCAGCAGCAACGAACCACCGGGTCAGGCCAGCGTAGGCCGGAGCCGCGCCAAGTCGGATTCTTCGAAGCTCTGTTTGGCGGCGGTAACCAGAGGCCAACTCCACCGAGTCGGATCCGGTAATAATTGTTCGGGCGTTGTCCACAGGGACAGCGCCCGCCGCCCGTCCGGTAACCCGTTGCCGATCGTGCAATCCAAGTGCATCCATGCTGATGCGACAGGCTACGCAAAGGGCCCGCGGCCTTTTAGATAAGACATTGATTTTATTACGATTTTCAAAATATCAGGGCCATCCATCCAAAGCGGCGCCTACCGTTCGCTAGGACTTATTTTACCCAATTCGCAAGCAGTTTTAGTCAATTCAGCTTTGTGCCGTTCTCGGCCATATTTTGCCACACTCGGCCTTTAGCCATACAAGGATCGGGGGGACGGGGCTGTCGTTTTCGCTAGTATCACATCACTAGTATCGCTAACGGCTCATTTACCCTTCCCTGTTAAGCGTGTGTTTACCATAACCCGTTGCGATGGGGATTTTTCGCAACTGGATTAGGTGAACGTTAATCGTTGCTCGGTGTGGCCGGTAAGGCCGTGCCGGGTTGGGTCGGGTATTTAATCGCGAGAACTCGCACGTGCCGTTTAGCTTTGCGCGCATGGTCAGGATTCGGCTTCGCCCGGTGCGCGCCGGCTATTGCTGCAGTATCGCCGCCATTCTCATGGTCCTCGGTTGCGAAAGCCTGCAGACCGCGACCGCCGACGGCGACACGCGTACCCTCTCCTTCCACAACACCCACACCAATGAGAACCTCACCGTCACCTTCAAGGTGAACGGCCGCTATGACGAGGAAGCGCTCAAGAAGATCAATCACGTCTTACGCGACTTCCGCGAAAATCAGCCCATCGATATGGATCCTCACCTGATGGATCTCGTGTGGGAGGTTTATCGCGAGGTCGAGGCAACCGAGCCGATCCAGATCGTCTGCGGCTTCCGGTCGCCCGAAACCAACGCGATGCTGCGGCGACGATCAAACGGCGTAGCGAAGTTCAGCCAGCACATGCTCGGCAAGGCCATGGACTTCTTCATTCCTGGCGTGCCACTCGAAAAGCTACGCGAAGTCGGGTTGCGCGCGCAGCGCGGCGGCGTTGGATTCTATCCGTCGTCGAATTTCGTGCACATGGACACCGGCAGCGTGCGGCACTGGCCGCGGATGCCGGAAGCGCAACTTGCCAAGGTTCTTTCCAAAGGTCCGCTGACCACGGTTGCTTCAAAAGATCGAGGGACCCGGGTCGCCGCAGCGCCGAAAATCACGAATCCTTTCGCCAAACTATTCGGTGGCGCGGAAGACGACGATGGCGATGCCGCGGCACCCACCACCCAAAAGGTCGCAGCCGCCGCCCCGAAGCCGGACCCCGCCAGAACGGAAAAGCCCTCCTCGGTCCCGCTACCTGTTGCAAAGCCGCAAGCCCGGTTTGAAGTGGCCAAATTTGAACCTGCGAAATCCGATCCCAACAAGCCGGACGTCAAAGTACCCGCACGCTTTGATCTCGCGATAGCG
>Ga0099792_10000465_pt1 | contig 15060 bp, 9 predicted proteins | sample Rivendell_Oct201_8_FD_83780 | JGI IMG/M metagenome (GOLD analysis project Ga0099792, IMG submission 83780) | Vadose zone soil microbial communities from the Eel River Critical Zone Observatory, Northern California, USA -... | ecosystem: Environmental > Terrestrial > Soil > Vadose zone >...
CGCTCGCGCCCGCTGGAGCGGCCGTAACGTAAGTGTTCGCCGGCGCTCCGAGCACATGGTAGAGGAGCTGCGCGCCGGTGCTCAGGGATTGAGCGCTCACAAAGCTCGTGTTGGCCGGTACCTGAAGGCTGAGCAGGAACACGCTGGCGCTCGCGCCATTGACGGTGACCGCAACCGGGTTGGCGGCCGCGCCGCCGCTGTTTGCGGCACTCGCCGTGAGGTTGAAGCTCGTTCCCGGAGTGCTTGAAGTGGTGGAGGCCGCCAGTGCGACCGCCAGCACCGCCGTGCTACTGGCGACAGTGAGCGTATCGGTGTTGCTCGCCGTGGCGCCCTGCAGCGAGCTCGTGGCGGTGAGCAGGATCTGGGCATTCTGGCCGGCAAGCGCCGCTGCCGGAATCATGCCGTTGGGCAGCAGGTTGAGCGACTGGCCGGACGCCAGGGTTACGCTGCCTCCCTGCGCAATCACCGGCTCACCCGGATCGGCCCTGCCGTTGGCGTTGAGGTCCTGCACCACCTGCAGGTTCGCCGGCGCGAAACCTGCGCCAGCCGGCAGGGTCACGGTGATGGAATAGCTCGTCGTCGTGTTGCCGGTATTGGTCAGCAGATGACTGAGGGTGAATGCGGCGCCGGGTGCGAGCGGTACGCTCTGGCTGGCGGTGAGGGTCAGCGCCTCGAGCGGCGCGACAGTGGCGTTGACGGTGTTTGACCTGAGACTGACCGACGCCCCCGTGACCTGATCGGTAAAGCTACCGCCGGCCGTGTTGCTGATGAGGGTTCCCACCGGCGGCGGCGCAGGCTGAGCCGCCACCGACACACCCAGTAGCAGCGCCGTGATCACCAACCGACACAGTGCGCGGAGCATACGAGTGGGCGACCGGTGCTGGGGGTGCCGCCTACCCCCTCCACACCCTGACCGCGCTAAGGATTGATCCTGACGCCGAACGTCACGACGGCGGACTGACCGGGAGTCAGGGTACCGACATTGGCGCTGATCGTGCCCGTGGCCCCGACCGCCGGCGCGCCGGCCGCGATGCTGCCCACGGTGGTAGCCGGTGCGCTGCTGAGCGTGGTGAAGCTCGGCGTCGCGTCGGACACGACTACGGCGGTGGCGTTGGCCACCCCGGCGTTGGTCACCGTGATCTGGTACAGCACGCATTGGCCGGGTTTTGCGCTCACTCCGGCCGCGCCGTAGGAAGTGCCGCCCGTCGGGCCCGCACAGCCTGCGTCCAGCGCCTGAGCCTTGTTCAGGGTGAGGTTGGCGGCGATCACGGTGGTGCTGTCGGTGGCCACGGCCGGTGCGGGCGCGGTGGTGCCGTAGCTGCCGTTGGTGGTGGTGGCGGTGATGGTGGTCGCGTTCACCGCGCCCGCGAGCGCACCGCTCGGAGCGATCACTTTGACGAACACGGTGATCGATTGCCCCGGGGCCAGCCCGCTGGCGAGGCCCGGCACGGTGTTGAGACTGCCGGTGATCTGCGGGTCGGTGGGGTCCAGGGTGCTGTCGCCGTTGGCGTCGTAATACAGGTTCGAGGTCCAACCCGCCTGGTTGTTGGCCATGCCGAGCGCGATCGAGCTGACCGTGCCGTTTCCTTCCGTCACGTTGCCGGTGTTGGTCAGCGTGTGCGTATAGACATACGAACCGCCGGCATAGGTCTGGCCGGCGTGGTTGGGCGTCAGGCTGATCGAGCGCGCCGCGCTGACCGTAACCGCATCACGGATGGTGTCGGTCGCCCCCGAGTTGGGTGACAGTGCACGGAAGTACAGGTCATTGGTCCCGGCCGCGTAGCCGGCCGGCACACTGACCACCGCGCACACCGTCGCGGCGCCACTCGCCGCCACCGAAGCGGTACTGGTGATCGTGGCCCCCGTGCTCGAGCAGTTGCCCGCGCCGCCGTCAGCCTTGAAGGTCACCGTCCAGCCAGCCGGCAAGGTCTGGCTCGAGAAGTTCGCCACGGTGCTGGCGCCGAGGTTGTAGCTGTCGGGCGATGGACCGCGGTTGTTCGCGACCAGAGTGAACGTGGTACTGGTGCCGGGATTGGTGGTGTTGGTGATCACGGCGCTGAGTTCGGGACCCGCGCCCTGGCCAGGCGCCGGCGTGCCGTAGACGCTGTTGTTGGTCACATCCACCGCGTTGGCCGAAATGGCGCTCAGGGTGTCGGTCGCTGTGGCCGACTTGGTCGCATCGAACACCGAAGTCGCCGTTTTCTGCAGCGTAAAGGGCGCACCGGCGTTGGTCGCATTGGGAGGTAACGTGGCCTTGACGATTACGTTGTACGTGGCGCCGGCGGCCACCGGTCCGGTGTCCGGTGTGCCGTCGCCGTTGGTGTCGGTCAAGGGGGTGACGCCGTCGCTCTTGAACAACTGAAAAGTCGTGGCGGCCGGGAAGGTGCTGGCCCCGGTGGTGATATTGAAGGTGTCAGTGGCGTTGCCGGTGTTGGTGAGCGTGTTGGTGAAAGTCACCATAGCGCCGGGTGCGGCCGGCCCCGCGACCGTCTGACCGCTCAGGGTGAGGCTGGCGCCCTGGCGTACGGTGAACGGCACGGTATTCGAGTTCCCGGAGACGGTCGTACCCGCACCGTTGTTGTAGGAGAAGGTCGCGGTGTTGTTCAGTACGCCGGCGGCGGTGCTGGCGGCGACGTTGACCTGGAAGCTCACCGTGCCGGACTGGCCCGCCGGCACTTGCGCCACGGTGGCGGCAAAGGTGTTGCTGCCGGCCGTGTAGGTGGAGGTAATGGTGTTGGGTGCGGTGCCGGTGCTACCGCCAGTGTCGGACAGCGCGGTGGCCCCGGTCACGCTCCAGCGGCCGGAAGCCGCCACATAGGTCATGCCGGCCGGAATCACATCGCTCGAGGCGATCGTGGTGGCGGTGCTGTTGCCGGTGTTGGTGTAGGTCAGGGTATAGGTATAGGGCCCCGATCCTGCCGCGCCGCTGGCGGCACTCACCGCCTTGGTCACCGAAACCACGGCGTTGTTGGTGACCGTGGTGGTGTCGGTGTCGGCGGCCGTCTTGGTGGCATCGAATACGCTGGTGACCGTCACCGTGAGGACGTTGGTTTGAGCCGCGGTGGCCGTGCCCGGGAGCGTGGCGGCGACGATGAACCTGAAGATCGCACCGGAGTTGAGGAGTCCGGTCGAGGTGATGGGCGAACCGGTGGGCTGACCGCTGCCGTTGTCGGCGTAGATCTGCACCATGCTCATGGTGAAACCGCCGGAGTTGGCGGTAGTCAGGTTGAAGGTGTCACCACCGTTGCCGGTGTTGGTCAGGGTGTGTGGGTAGTAGGCGACGCTGCCGGCGGTGGCGTTCTGCGCACCGTTCTGGGTCAGCGTGAGGCTCGCGACCTGTTGCACCGTGGTCTGCACCACGTTGGAGGTGACGGTGTGCGATACGCCCGAGCCATCGGTGTACGTGGCGGAAGCCTGGTTGCTGATCGAAGTGCCGGCCGGCGGCGGCGTCGCCTGCGCGGCGCTGACGACGAGCAACACCAGAACACCGGCGGCTAAGCCGGCCGCCAGGCGGCGCGGCCAGCCGCTGCAGCGGCGTGCGGGTGAGGAGAGATGGAACGCTAACGCACTCATGATCAACTCCCAAGCCTGAAATACGTCTCGTGGGGCTTCAGGGCTTTGTAGGGGCTTGCGCCGGGGTGCTGACCGCCGGCGCTGGTACGGTGTTTACCTGCACTCGTGCCTGCACCTGCGCGCTGTGACCGGCAGCCAGCGTGCCCAGGTTCCAGCGCAACGTGCGGTACTCCTCGAGCGGCACCGGCACCTGGCGCGTGCTGCCATCGGATTGCCTGAGCGCCCGCGTCAATGGCGGGGGCGCGAACCGCACTCCGTCGGTGCTCGCGAGCACATCGGGGGGGGCCTCGGAGCGCGCCACCAGCGTGGTGCCGGCGGGGATCGGCAGATTGGCAACGAGGCCGGTGGCCGCGGAGGCTGTGCGGTTGGTGTACGTGACCCGATACTCCAGCACGTCCCCCGGCTTGCTGAGCTGCGCCGGCTTGAACACGGTCTTGCCGTCGACGATTTCCACCCGCTCAACCACGAGCTCGGAAGTGATTTGCGCAGGCTGCGCCCAGGCGCCGCCCGCCAACCCTAGGGCTGCAGCCAGAAGCAGCGGCGCGCGCCGCTGATACGTAGATCGCATCGGGAACTCCCTGCGGGGACAGGTAGTCCCTCGCTATCTCATTGAGTCGGAAAACCTGACGCGACGGGGGGAGCCGTTTCACGGACCACTCCCCGGATCCGGGTGGACGGTCACAACTCCTTAACAAAAGGCAGCGAAATGTGACGCGGGTCCGCTCAGACCATCGGCGCGACAATGTGTGACCCCATGAATTACTGGAGGTTTTGCGTTCGCGCGACGGCGTTCATCTCCGGGAACGGAACGCCCTTGAGACGGTCGGGCGCGAGCAAACGCCGCCGGGGACGCGGCGTCGGCGCAGTTATGAGCCGGGCTCGTCAGCCGATCTCGTCGGGCATCGCCTGCTTGATTCGCCCCCGCGCGTCCTCTAGCGTCGCGTGGAGAGCCATGGCCAGGCACCTGCAACGCATCTCACTGCTGCTCGGCGTGCTGGCGAGCCGTTCACTGTGCGCCGAGGGGCGGCCGGTGGTGCCGCCGATCGACTTGCCACATTCTTATTACTACCGTGAGATGTACCTGCCACAGCTCACCAGCGGCCCAAGCAGCGTTGCCTGGGCGCCGGACTCCCGCGAGGTGGTGTTCTCGATGGCCGGCTCGCTGTGGCGCCAGAAGATCGATTCAACCCGCGCCGAGCAGCTGACAGACGCTCCCGGCTACGACTACCAGCCGGACTGGTCACCTGATGGGCGCTTCATCGTTTATGCATCTGCTCAGGGGGAGGCGATCGAGCTGTGGCTGCTGGATGTGACCTCGGGTCGCACACGGCAACTGACCCAGGGCGGCGCGGTCAACGTCGAACCGCGCTGGTCTCCGGATGGTCAGCGGGTCGTCTATGTATCGAGCGCCTACCACCGCCACTTTCACCTGTTTGTCGCCGAGGTGCACGAGGGACAGCTGAACAACCCAGTCCGTCTGACGGAGGAGACCAAGAGCTCACTGCCGCGCTATTACTACAGCCCCTACGACCACGAGATCAATCCGACCTGGACACGCGACGGCCAGGCGGTCGTGTTCGTTTCCAATCGGGGTCGCATTCACGGCACCGGGGGATTCTGGCGCGCGCCGGCGGTTCCGGGTGCGCAGGCGGTTGAGCTGCGCTACGAGGAGACCAACTGGCAGGCGCGACCGGACTTCTCGCCCGACGGCACACGGCTCGTCTACAGCTCGTACCTCGGCCGCAACTGGCTGCAGCTGTGGCTGATGCCCGCCAATGGCGGCGAGCCGTTTGCACTGACTTTCGGCGAGTGGGACGAGACCAGCCCGCGATGGTCGCCGGATGGGGCGCAGCTTGCCTTTATTTCGAATCGTGACGGCGACACGCAGCTGCGCTTGCTGCGCCTGCCCGGTGGCAGCTCACGGGTGCTGGAGGTGATGGAGAGACACCGTTTGCGCCCCAGCGGGACCGTGCACCTGTTGGTGCGCGACGAGCAGGGGTTGCCCACGCCGGCCCGGGTAGTGGTCACGGACGCGACGGGGCGGTTCTACGCCCCTGCCCACGCGTGGACCCACCATGCCGAGTTCGACCGTAACGAGCGTCCATTCGAAGCTCGCTACTTCCATACTGCCGGGGATGACCGGATCGAGGTCCCCGCGGGCACCGTGAGCGTCGAGGTGATGAAGGGGCTTGCGCGCCAGCCCCAGCGTCACACGCTCCAGGTGCGTGCCGGAGAGGTGGCGGATGTTGCGACCGTGATGCCCGTGCACCCCTGGCTCGACGGAACGCAGCGGCGCTGGGTGAGTGCGGACGTGCACGTACACATGAACTACGGCGGACACTATCGCAACACGCCGGCGCACCTGGTGCTGCAGGCGGAGGCGGAGGATCTGGACATCGTCGAGAATCTCCTCGTCAACAAGGAGCAGCGCATCCCCGACATCGCCTACAGCGGGGTCGGGGTTGATCCGGCCTCGAAGCCCGGGACGCTGGTGGTTCACGGCCAGGAATTCCACACCAGCTACTGGGGCCACCTGGGTGTGCTCGGCATGCATGGCGACATGCTGCTGCCCGCGTATGCCGGCTACCCGAACACCGCGGCGGCGAGCCTGTTTCCGACCAATGCGGATGTGGCCGACCTGGCGCATGCGCGGGGCGCATTGGTCGGCTACGTGCATCCCTTCGAGGAAGAGCCGCGGCCTCAGACCAAGCCCGCACACACCGACGCCGACGAGCTACCCGTCGATGTTGCGCTCGGCAAGATCGACTACCTCGAGATCGTCGCGTTCGCCGATCATCACGCAACCGCCGCTGTGTGGTACCGGCTGCTGAACCTCGGTTTCCGGATTCCGGCTGCCGGGGGCACGGATGCGATGGCCAACTACGCCACCTTGCGCGGGCCGGTCGGCTTGAACCGCGTTTACGCCTCGGTGGCCAACGGGCCGATCAGGAGCGAGGCCTGGCTGGATGCGCTGCGACAGGGGCGAACGTTCGCGACCAACGGACCGCTGCTCGATTTTTCCGTCGCCGGCAATCCCATCGGCGCGACCCTGCGCCTCGAGCGCGGGCAAGGCGTGCCTTTCAGCGCGCGCCTGCGCTCTATCGTGCCCGTCGATCACGCCCAGGTCGTCTGTAACGGCCGCGTCGCCCGCGAACTCGCACTCGGCCCTCATCGCGACCGGCTCGATGTCAGCGGCACGCTGCCGATCGTGAGCAGCGGCTGGTGTGTGCTGCGAGCCTTCACCGCCAAGGCGGAATATCCGGTGCTCGACAACTTCGTCTACGCGACCACGAGCCCGGTCTACGTCTCAGTGCGCGGCGCGGCGCCGCGCTCACCCGAGGATGCGCGCTATTTCGAGGCGTGGATCGATCACCTGTTGCAAACCACCGGCAGCTATCCCGACTGGAACTCGGCGATGGAGAAGGCCGGTGTGCTGCAGAAGCTCAAGGACGCCCGGTCGGTGTATGAGCGCCTCGAATAGCCGGCTTCCTATCGGCCACGACTCGGGCCGCTGCGTGCGCTGGCAGGGTGTCAGCGGGTCGCCCGATGAGGTGCTTGAACGGCTCCGGATGGCAGGAAACCCACCGGGGGCTTGAGACCTCTCTCCCCACGCTATACTTACAGGTATGGCACAGGCCCGGTTCCTGCCCCGCCGCCCCCAGGCCGCGAGGCTCGGCGTGCTCCTGGCGCTCGCACTGCTGTCCGCACAGACCGGCGCTGTGATGCACCAGTACTCACACCTGAGCGCCTCCGGTGAATCGCGGGGTTTCCCGGCCTCCAGTCAGTCTTGTCCGGCTTGCCTGGCGTATGCCCCGGTGCTTGGGGCAGCGGGCGGCACGAGCCACCTGCCAACCCTCGCGAGGGCTCAGATCGGCACCCCGTACCGCACGCTAGTCGCCCCGCTCGTCGGGTATTCCCCGCAACACGCCTTCCTGTCTCGCGCTCCGCCCTTGCCCGTCTGACCGATGACGATCGCCGGCTGGCGGCATTGCAGTGCCGCCAGCCGTGTAATCGACGGACACGGAGAGGAGATCCATGGCGAAGCTCACGCCTATTGCAGGGGCAATCGTATTTGGCTGTTTGTTGCTGCCCAATGTCGGGCAAGCCGCCACGGACGACGTGGCCGCGCTACGATCCGAGCTCGAGGCTCTGAAGACCGACTATACCGCACGGGTGCAGGCACTCGAGGCGCGGATCAAACAGTTGGAGAGCGCCGTTGCGACCGCGCAGCTCGAGCGGCCCGGTGCAACTCCGGGAACGCCGGCGCCGCCGGCGTTCCCGCAGCCCTCGCCAGTCGCACCGCCCGGGAAGAGCGGCAGTGCGACGGCTTTCAACCCCGCTATCTCGATGATCCTGACGGGCAACTACGCGAGCCTCTCGCAGGATCCTGCGACCTACCGCGTCGCCGGCTTCATCCCGCCTCCCTCGGGCGAAGGCCCTGGCGCGCGCAGCTTCAACCTGGACGAATCGGAGCTGACAGTCGCCTCCAACGTTGATCCGTACTTCTTCGGCAACGTCACGGCGGCGATCCAGGGCAACAACAGCATCGACATCGAGGAGGCCTACTTCAAGACGATTGCGCTCAACAACGGCTTCACGATCAAAGGGGGTCGGTTCTTTTCGGCTACCGGCTACCTGAACGAGATCCACTCGCACAACTGGGACTTCGTGGATCAGCCCCTCGTGTACCAGGTGTTTCTTGGCGGCCAGCTCGCGCAGGACGGTGCGCAGATCCGCTGGCTCGCGCCGACGGATTACTTCATCGAGCTCGGAGCGGAGGCCGGCAGCGGCCGCAGCTTCCCGGGAACTCAGCGCAATTCGAACTCGTTGGCGAGCGATGCGCTGTTCGTGCATCTGGGCGGCGATGTGGGCGATTCCACCAGCTGGCGGCTGGGTGCGTCCTGGTTAGACGCGCAATCCACTCGGCGAGCCTACGATGACGTGGATCAGTCAGGAAATGCGCTCACCAACGCATTTACCGGGACGTCGCGCACCTGGATCGCGGACGGTACGCTGAAATGGGCTCCGCACGGTGATCCCACGTACCATCAATTCAAACTGCAGGGCGAGTACATGCGCCGCACGGAGAGCGGGCAGCTCGCGTTCGACGTCACCGGGCGCAACCTCACGGGCGAGTACGACAGCTCGCAGTCGGGCTGGTACGTACAGGCCGCGTATGAGTTCATGCAGCGCTGGCGCGCAGGACTGCGCTACGACTCGATGCAATCCGGGACACCGAGCATCGGGCTGGTCCACCTGGGCCTGTTGCCCTCCACGGCCTTCCCATCGCTGGCGTCTGCATCGCCTGAGCGCACGACGATCATGGTCGATTGGAGCCTGAGCGAGTTCTCGCGGCTGCGGGCACAGTACGCATGGGACGACGCCCGCGCCACCGAGCGCGATCGGCAGCTCTTGCTCCAGTACATCCTGGCAATGGGCGCGCACGGCGCCCACAAATTCTAGGAATCTGGAGCATGTTCAAGCACAATTGCACTCTGCTCGCGCTCGCTACGGTCTCGCTTTGCGTCGGCGCTCTGCCGGCGCAGGCGGCAGTCAAAGTGCTCGCAACCACACCCGACTGGGGCGCGTTGGTCACGGAGTTGGGTGGCGACAAGGTCAATGTCTACACGGCCACCAGCGCGTTTCAGGACGTGCATCGCGTCGACGCGAAACCCAGTCTGGTAGCTCGCGCCCGTACGGCGGATCTGGTCGTGGCCACAGGCGCCGATCTTGAAATCGGCTGGATGCCGGTGTTGCTGCAGGACTCCGGCAACTCGAAGATCCAGCCCGGTAGCCCGGGCTACTTCGAGGCAGCGCCGCTCGTTCATCTCCTCGAGGTGCCGTCCGCGGTTGACCGCTCCATGGGCGACATCCATCCCCTCGGCAACCCGCACGTGACCCTCGATCCGCGCAACATCGCAATTATCGCCAGGGCGCTCGCCGCGCGCCTGGCATTGGTAGACTCCGCCAATGCCGCGTACTACGCCGCGCGCGGCGAAGACTTTCAGACGCGATGGCAGCAGGCGAACGAGCGCTGGCAGGCGAGGGCCGCGCCGCTCAAAGGCGTCGGTGTCGTCGTGATTCACCGCGATCAGGCTTACCTGTGTAACTGGCTCGGCATGAAGGAGATCGCCTCCATAGAGCCCAAGCCCGGCGTGCCTCCGAGTGCCGGATACCTCGCGGAGCTGGTCACGAAACTCGCGGCCGCGCCGCCGAAGATGATCTTGCGGAACGCGTACAACGATCCGCGGGCCGCCGACTGGCTCGCGCAGCGCATTCATGCGCCGGTCGTGCTGTTGCCCTATTCGGTGGGAGGTACGCCGGAGGCGAAGGACCTTTTCGGTCTATTCGATGACACCATCAACCGACTGCTGGCGGCACTCAAGTGAACACCCTTCAGGCGGATCTGAGCATCCTGTGGCCGGCGCTGATTGCCGGTTTTCTCGTCGTGTTGTCGCACGTGCCGCTCGGACAGCAGGTCCTTTCACGTGGCATTGTGTTCATCGACCTCGCCATCGCGCAGGTGGCGGGAGTGGGCGTGATCGCCGCTCACAGCTTTGGCCTCGGCGCGACCGGCTGGACCACGCAGGTCGCCGCTGCCGCCGCCGCACTCGCGGGCGCGCTGCTGCTGACCTGGTCGGAGCGCAAGCGACCGGAGGCTCAGGAAGCGTTGATCGGTGTGCTCTTCGTGCTCGCCTCGACTGCACAGATTCTGATCCTTGCCAACGATCCACACGGTGGGGAGGATCTGAAGGACCTGCTGGCCGGACAGATTCTCTGGGTGACACCACAGCAGCTCGTCCATGCAGCGATACTCACCGGCATCTTTCTGATCGCCTGGTTCCGCTGGCGTCGGCAACTGGGCCGCGTCGGATTTTATGTCCTGTTTGCGCTGGTGGTAACGATCTCGGTGCAGCTCGTTGGTGTATACCTCGTGTTCACGAGTCTCATCGTGCCCGCGGTCGCGACCTACAGGTATCCTGTCCGCCGCCAACTCGCACTGGGCTATGCGCTGTCATTCGCAAGCTACGTCATCGGGCTCGTGCTGTCGGCGGCGGTTGACTTGCCTTCGAGTCCGGTCATCGTCTGGGCGATGACGCTGATTGGCCTGCTGATCCATTTTGGCGGTCGGGAGGCGCCGCGACCGACCGAGCACTGAGCCCGGGAGGGCTCACAGGCTCGAGCGCCATTGCGCGGATCCAGGGGGTCAGCCGCGTGCGCTTCTGAGATCGCTCCCGCCCGTCGCCGCGCTGCCAACACCGATGAGCCAGCTCTCCAGGTCCGCTCTCGGCAGCGGCCGGCTGTGCAGGTAGCCCTGTGATTCATCGCAGCCTTCGCGCACCAGGTAATCCAGCTGCATCTGGGTCTCCACGCCTTCTGCGACGGTCGTCATGTCGAACGCATGCGCCAGACCGATGATCGTCGAGACCAGCGTGCAGCTCCTGCGGTCAGCGGGCAGACGACTGGTGAACAGCCTGTCGATCTTGAGAGTATCGATCGGCAGCTCGGACAGGCGGCCGAGCGAAGAGAAGCCGGTACCGAAGTCGTCGATTGCAATGCGGATGCCTGCGGCGCGCAGCAGCCTGAGCGCGTGCACGCACGATGAGGAGTCCCCGGACAGCGCACCCTCGGTGATCTCGATGTCGATCCCCCAGGCCGGATCACCGGCGAGATCGCCGATGGCCTCGAGAATCTCGCCCGCAATATTGCGTTGTCGCAGTTCCGGAGGAGAGATATTGACGGCCACTCTGATGGGCGGCAGTCCCTTGCAGCGCCAGGCGCGACAATCCGACGCCGCTTGCCTCAACACCCAGGCGCCGGTCGCCGCCATCAGGCCGGCGGATTCGAGCAGCGGCAGGAAGACCGCGGGCGAGGTCAGTCCATTTTCCGGATCGTGCCAGCGCAGCAGAGCCTCCACACTGGCAATCCTGCCGGTGTGCAGCGTGATCTTGGGCTGGTAGTGCAGCAGGAATTGCCCCTTGTCGAGCGCGGTGCGCAGGCGGTGCTCCAGTTCTACGCGTCGCGCGAGCTCGGAATTCATCTCGATGCGGTGATGCAGATAGCGTTCGCCCGAGGTTTTCGCCTCCTTGAGGGCCGCTTCGGCATTCTGCACGAGCTCGCTCGCCTCGCGCCCGTCGTCCGGATAGCAGGCAACCCCACTCTTGATCTCGGCGACGATCTCGCGACCATCGACGCCGAAGGGCCGTGCGAAGGCGCGCGCGACGTCCTCGTGCAAGGTGCGAATTTCGCTGTCGGCACGTTCGCGTGAGGCATTCACGCACGCAAAGGTTCCGCCGCCCAGGTGTGCAAGCTGCTCGGTGTCCGGGAAGTGGGCCTTGAGCCGATCCGCGACACACTGCAGCAGGCGATCGCCGGTGTGCCGCCCGAAGGAATCATTGATGACGCTCAGGTGGGTGATATCGAACACCGTCACCTCGAGACGCGGCAAGCTGTCGGTGCCGCGCGTGAGCAGCCGACTCAGGCGCTCGCAGAAGAGCGCACGCTTGGCAAGGCCGGTGAGGGGCTCGAAATACGACAGGAAGTGCACCGCCTCCTGCTTGTCGAGGTACTGCAGGGCGAAGGACAGGTTGGAGGCGACCTCCTCGAGCAGCAGCAATTCGTCCTGACTAATAACGGCGCTGGCCCCGGTTCCGCACAAGAAGGCCCCGACCGGAGTGTTGTCGATCCGCAGTGGCAGACACGCGAGCGAGCGAACGCCCGCAGCGATGAGCTGCTCCCGCCCGTGTATGACGTGATGGAAGCTCTCGACGTCCGGGCACAGTATCGCCTCACCGGTGCGGATGACCCGTCCCATGAGACTTGTATCGCCGGCTTCGTGATCCGCGACCGGAAACTCCTGCTCCGGCCGGGGAAGAAATTCGTAGCCCGCCCAGCCCACCGGCCGTGCCATGCGCGTGGTCGGATTGATCAGCGCCAGCATGGCAATCGTGTAGCCACCCACACGATGCGCCAACCGGCAGGTCTCGGCCATGACTTCGTCGCGGTTCTGAATGCGCACCAGTGCCGAGTTGATACCCGAAAGCATCTGCAGCACGCCGGTCAAGCGGGCGACCTGCCGCTCGGCAAGCTGGCTGGTGCGGCGCAGCTCTGCTTCCTGGAGGGCACGCTCGACGGCCGGGACCAGGCGCTTCGGGTTACTCTTCAGAACGTAGTCGATCGCGCCGCACTTCAAAGCCTCGATGGCGCGCTCCTCGCCGATGGTGCCGGAAACGAAGATGAAGGGAACCCCGGGCGCTTCGGCACGCGCAATCGCGAGCGCCGTCATGCCATCGAAGCCGGGCAGACTGAAGTCCGAGAGGATGAGATCAGGCAGCTCTGCGTCCAGCGCGGCGCGCATCTCGAGCTCGTTCACGACGCAGCGGAACGTGCACACGTAGCCCGCCTGCTTGAGGCGCCACATCGCCAGCTCAGCGTCCGACTGAGAATCCTCGATCAGCAGGACGCGCAGCGGCCTGCCTGGAGGCTGGTTAGGCGCGTCCATCCGAGGCTCGATGGGCGCCCAGCCTCAGGCCCGCCGGGAGGGGGCAGCTGAGCACGCGGGCAAAGGCACGACAATTCATGGTCCATTCCACAGTGTGTCTATTAGATACCGACAGGACGGTGCTCTCGCGGGACCCGCGTCACAGTCCTTTATCCGCGTCACAGTCCCTTACCAGCGGCCCGGTGGCGTTGCGCAGGCCCAGGCGTTGGGTCGCGTGCTACGGTGCACCGTGGGTTCCCGTCGGCTGGGGCCCGATTTGCGGGGGCAGGGTGAAATAGAGCGTTGTGCCCTCGTCGGGGCGGCTATCCGCCCACACCCGGCCACCGTGACGGGTAATGATCCGATGCACGATGGACAGGCCGATGCCCGTGCCCTCGAACGCCTCCTGCGAATGCAGGCGCTGAAACACACCAAACAGTTTGTCGGCATAGCGCATGTCGAAACCGACCCCGTTGTCGCGCACGTAGTAAACGGTGTCCGCGCCCTGGCGCAGTGCGCCCACCTCGATGTGGGGCGGGTCACGGCCGGCGCTGAATTTGAAGGCATTGGACAGCAGGTTGATCAGCACCTGCTCGAGGAGCGAGCGGTCGCCGAAGCAATCCGGTAGATCCCCGACCACCACGCTCGGCTGGTGTTCGCCGAGTGACTCCTTGAGCCGCGCCACGGTCTGCAGCACGAGCTCGCGCAGTGGGACGCACAGTCGATGCAGCGGCTCGCGGCTGAAGCGTGAAAAGTGCAGCAGATCATTAACGAGCTGAGTCATGCGGCTGGCGCCGCTCCAGATCCGTTCCAGAATCCTCTGGCCCGGCTCGGGAACGCTCGGGCCGAACTCGGTGCGGAACATTTCGCAAAACCCTTCGACCGCACGCAGGGGTTCACGCAGATCGTGCGAGACGGAGTACGAAAAGGCCTCGAGATCCCGGTTGGCGATCTCAAGCTCGCTCGTGCGCTCGCGTACCCGCAGCTCGAGCTCCTCATTCATCCGCCGCAGCTGGGTGACGAGCGTCGCGGTCTCAAACGCCGTCGCGGCGGTGCGCGCCAGGATCTCGAGAGCCTTGAGTTGCCCCGGGCTGATGCGCTGTTGAGATCTCGAGGAGCTGAAGCCCAGGACTCCGAAAAACTTTCCACCGGCGACGATCGGCAGGGCGACTCCAATCCGAGCATCAAACGGATGAGCGAAGAACACGTGCGAATCACCGTCGCCTTCGGGCGCCTCGAGCTGCTTACGCGCCTGATCCACCCACTGCTCGCCGGATCCCTGAAGTAACAGCGCCGCATTCTCCAGCGGCTGGGCGCCGGGCCCGGTCTTGCCTGCGAGCCGCAACGCACGACCCTCGTCAGTGGGTACGAGCAGATACGCGGCACTCACATGGCTGTGCTGCCCCGCGGCCGCCAGTGTCCGCTCCACGACCTCACCGTGCTCGAGACCCTGAGTGATGGCCCGTGAGAGCTCGTAGATCGAAACGGATTCGCGCAGTTGGATATTCTCGAGCTGCAACCGGCGCGTCGCCAGCGCTCGGGCGAGTACCGGCAGGATGCTATTCATCTTGAAGGGCTTCAGCACGTAGTCGAGCGCGCCGGCTTTGAGTGCGTCAACCGCAGTCGCGATCGTGCCCTGTCCGGTCATCACGACGCAGGCCAGCTCGCCGTCAATCTCGCGGCAGGCGCGCAGCAGCGCAATGCCATCGGTCTCGGGCATGGTGAGATCGGTCAACAGCAGGTCGAACGACTGCTCGCGCAGCGCCGCAATCGCCTCACGCCCGGACGTGAACCCCTGGGTGAGGTAACCCTCGTGCCCGAGGGTGTCACACAAGGCCCGCAGCAGGGCTGCCTCATCGTCTACGATCAGCAGTCTTGCTGCCGGGGCGCTCATGCGGACTCGACCAACGCGTCTGCGGGATCCGCGGGGGATACGAGCTTGGCGAGCGCGGCCCGCAGTTCCCCGAGGCGCGGGGGCTTGCTGAGCACCCGGTCGACGTGCGCCG
>Ga0099792_10000472_pt1 | contig 14911 bp, 13 predicted proteins | sample Rivendell_Oct201_8_FD_83780 | JGI IMG/M metagenome (GOLD analysis project Ga0099792, IMG submission 83780) | Vadose zone soil microbial communities from the Eel River Critical Zone Observatory, Northern California, USA -... | ecosystem: Environmental > Terrestrial > Soil > Vadose zone >...
CACGCTGCAATTCTGGCTACGGACCGGCGCTGACCGCGGCTTGCGATACTCGTATGGCATCACCTCGGGCAACGAGATCGATTTTGACCTTGCCGACTATCTCAACTTCCTGGTGGACGATCCCAACACGTACCAGATCGCGCTCTTCATCGAGGGCATCCGTCGGCCGTTGGCCTTCATGCGGGCGGCCGGCCGCGCGCTTGCGGCCGGCAAACCGATTATCGCAATAAAAACCGGCGTCACCGCCAAGTCGCGCTCGGCCGCGCAATCGCACACGGGTGCAATCGGCGGCGATTACGCGGCCTATCTGGCGATGTGCGAGCGTTATGGCATCACGAATTGCCGCTCGCTCGACGACATGATGGAGATTGCGCTCGCCTTTGACGGACGCCGTTTGCCGAAAGGACCGCGCATCGGTTTCGTCACCACGTCGGGCGGCACGGTCGACCTGCTTTACGATTACGCCGAAGCCGAAGGCGCCGTGATGCCGGATTTCGCGCCGCAAACCAACGAAGGCCTGATGCCTTTCATGCAGGAAGGCATCGTCCCAAAAAACCCGCTCGACCTCGGCATTCCGATGGGCCTCAAACATGCGGCCGGCGTCTGCGAGGTCGTCGCCCGGGACCCCAACGTCGACATGATTGCCTGGGCCGCCATGCTGCCGAGCAAGGCCGGCGCCTGGGAAGGTGTCGAAGCGTTGCAAAATCTCCTGAAGAACACTGATAAACCGATCATCGGCTTTGGCCGCATGAGCTATCAGATGACCCCGCAAGCCGTCGAGGCGCAGAAATCCGCCGGCTTTCCGTTTGTGCAGGGACTGGAGCCGACGCTGCGCGCCTTGAACGCGCTCTGGTTCCATGCGGAACGCAAGGGGCGCACACCGCAAGTGCCTGGGGCCGCACCACCAAGCGATCTGTCACCCGCCAATTTAGACGACACGCTCGCGCGCTACGGCATCGCACTGCCCAAGAGCAAAATGGCCAAGACCGCCGCGGAGGCCGCGAACGCGGCCGAAGAAATCGGATTTCCGGTCGTGCTCAAGATCGTGTCGCCCGACATCCTGCATAAGACGGAAGCCGGCGGCGTCGTGCTCAATTTGCGCGACGGCAAAGCCGTCGTCGCCGCAGCCGACAGGCTCGTTGCCTCGGCGCATGCGGCGCATCCGGGCGCCCGCATCGACGGCTTCCTGGTGCAGGAAATGCTGTCCGGTGTCGAAGCGATCGTGGGCGCACGCAACGATGCGCTCTATGGTCCGATCCTGCTGGTCGGCGCGGGTGGCGTGTTGGTCGAACTCACCGAGGACGCCGCCCTTCGCTTATTGCCGGTGACGCCCCGCGACGTCGGCAAGATGATCGACGGTCTCAAGCTCGACAAATTGCTTGGCGGCTTCCGTGGACAAGCGCCCGCTGACCGCAAGGCGCTTGAAGTCACTGTCTTGGCACTTGCGCAATTTTTTCTCGATCATCGAGCGAAGATCGACGACATCGAAATCAATCCGCTCATGGTGCGACAAAGCGGGGCGACCGCCGTTGACGTGCGCGTGATCTGGCGGACCTCTACGGGAGACGCATGATGGACTTCCAGCTTCCCGAAGAATTGCGGATGTTCAAGGCGACGTTGCGAAAGTTCGTCGACAGCGAATTGATTCCGATCGAGCGCCAGACCATCACTGCCGAGGGCGAAGAGGTCAAACCGGAGTTTCTTGGCAAACTGCAGCTGCGTGCCAAGGATCTCGGCATCTGGATGATGGAAGTGCCCGAAGAACATGGCGGCGCCGGCCTCTCGCTGTTTCAGCGCACGGTCGTGACCGAGGAATTGTCACGCACCATCGCGCTGCCGGCGCGCGGCGAAGGCATTACCGGCCCATCGGTTCGACACATCCTCTACACGCTCACCGGCGAATTGAAGGAGCGCTATCTCCTGCCGGTGTTGCGCGGCGAAAAGAAAGTGGCTTTCGCGCAGACCGAACCCGACGCGGGTTCCGATCCGGGCGGCATGCGCACGACCGCGGTGCGCGACGGCGATCACTATGTGATCAACGGCACCAAGCGTTTCATCACCGGCGCCCACAAGGCCTCGTTCATGCAGCTTATGGCGGCAACCGACCGCTCCAAGGGCTCGCGTGGCGGCATTTCCTGCTTCCTGGTCGACATGGACACGCCCGGCGTCAAACTCGGCACCTCGTACCAGACCATGATGGGCGACCGGCCGTGGGAAATCGTGCTCGACAACGTGCGCGTTCCGGTTGCTCAGCGGATCGGCGAGGAAGGCGGCGGCTTCAAGCTCGCCCAGAAATGGCTCGGGGCCGGACGTATCAAGCACGGCGCCCGCGCGCTCGGCGTCGCCGAGCGCATGCTGGAAATGTCGACATCCTACGCCAAACAGCGCTCGACCTTCGGCCGCCCGCTCGCCGACCGCCAGGCCACGCAGTGGAAGCTTGCCGACATGTATATCAACCTGCAGGCAGCGCGGCTTCTCGTTTACAAAGCCGCCGCCCGCCTCGACAATGGCGAAGACGCCCGCGAAGACTGCTATGTGTGCAAATATTTCGCCGACGAAATGGCATTCAAGGCGGCCGACGAATGCATGCAGATTCATGGGGGCATTGCACTGACGACCGACCTTCCGATCGAGAAGTTCTGGCGCCAGCAACGCAGCTACCGCATCACGGAAGGCGCGAGCGAAGTGATGAAGATGGTCATCGCGCGCCATGTGTTGAATACTTATGGGTGAACCATAGGACACAATCTTGTTGCAGGCTGGCAACACGTCACTTAGTGTTTCGCTTCTCGCACACTGCGGGCTGAAGGAGGGCGATATGACAAGAGGCAAATGTGCTGCCCTGGCACTTTTTATCGGCCTGGCCACAACCGGAACCGCCACGGCGCAGGCGCCGATTGGCGCCGAGGCCAGGTTGAAAGAAAAAAGTATTGTACTTCCCGCGCCGACGCGCCTGTCTCCTTCTGGAAACCGGACGGGCGCAGTCCAGATTGGAAACATCCTTTACCTCGCCGGACATCCTTCCCCATTTCCCATCAAGGGCAAAGTCGGCAAGGAATTGACAATCGAGCAAGGCCAGCAGGCGGCCAGACAATCCGGATTGTTGATACTTGCCACGGTCCGTGATGCGTTGGGCAGCTTGGATCGCGTGAAGCGCGTGGCCAAGGTGATCGGCTTCGTAAATGCCGTCGAGGGATTTACGCAAACCCCACTGGTCGTCGATGGGTTTTCCAATCTCATGATTGAAATTTTTGGGCAGGCCGGGATACACGTCCGCAGCGCAGTAGGAGTACAATCGCTTCCGGGTGACGCATCGGTCGAGGTTGAGGCGATAATGGAAGTGCAATAAGGCAGCCCGCATCGGGGCCGCCTCAACTGGGCGTCTGAACCTGATTCCCCGTCCACGATTGTAGATCAGGGCGCAATAGCCAGAATCCGGCCGCGGTCGCGTTCCCCCTGCCCCCTAAAAAATACCTTCCTGGACGACGCCGGCCTTTGAACCTTATTGGGGCTTGGCGCAACTAACGATGTCATCTTCACGTCGTCGGCAACAATGCCCCGAAACGGCATCCGCCGACACGCGATGGATCGGCGCGGGAGGGTGGTTTGAGGCGCAGAAGAAGCGGGTCCAGGTCATGCGTAAAGGGCGTTATCTGTTTGGAGCAACTGTCGTAGTCACTGCGATCCTGGCGATCGGAGGAGGACTTGAAGTCCATTTGGCGCTGGCACGGCCAACCCTTGAGCACCCAGGATTTGAGCGCCCAATCTTTGAGCATCGAAACCTTCAGCGCTCAAACCTTGAGCGGCCGGCATTCAAACCGACGCCTGTCGACCGCACAATGAAGGGCGACCGTGGGCCCGGCCTTCGCGGGGAGCATCCCAGCCAGCAGCTGCGGCTGCCGGATGGATGCGAGCCACGCTTCAGCTTCACCAACAAGACCTCCGCCAACGAAGTCGCGCGACGCTGCGTGACCTGACAGGGCTGCGGCCCGGTCGCGGCGCAGGAGATCACCTCTGCCCACCTTTGTCGCGGATGAGGTTCGCAAAGTCCTCACGACAAAAGAACTCCGCCCACCCTAGCGCGGTCGCATGGTATTTGTCGTCGCGGATGTTTGGGTCGGCACCGGCATCGAGCAGCAGACGCCCGATCTCGATGGCACCACTCTCGATCGTCATGTGAAGGGCCGTGTGGTTGCAGTCCCACATGGACCGCTTGGCGTTCAACGCGACTCCGTGCGCGATCAGCCAGCGAATAGACGTCAGGTTCTTCTTGTTGACGGCGAGGTGCAGGGCGATTGTATCGTGACCATCTGGCCCGATCCGTGACGGATATTCCCGCAGCATCGTCTCCGCTTCGCTGTAGCGCCCGAGGTTGACGGCGGTAGGTAAGTCCAATTGCGCCCCGGCTGCCAGAAGTTCGTCAACAATTGTCGCATCGGCATTCTCTTGCGATGCCGTGGTTAGCGCAGTCGCTCCGGTCGCGTCCATCACGTTCGGGTCGACTCCCAACGTGAGCAGGAGCTTGACGATCCCCGCACGGTTCTTGGCCGCGGCGTGGTGGAGTGGCGTGCGGCGGTGCTGATTGCGGCTCATGCGCGCTTCCAGGAGCGACGGCTCGCGCGTGACCATCGCGCGAACATCGTCGGCGCGGTCGAGCGCGATTGCCGTCCACAGATTGAGCATCGCCCCATTCTCAAGCAGGTAGGCGGCCACATCGTGCCGCACCTCACGGAAACAGGTCGCCCAGCCGAGCACGCCGACCCCGTGGTCGTCACCATTGCCGATGACATCTGCGCCCGCCTCGACAAGCAGCCTGATGGTCTCCAGATCACCATGAATCGCCGCGAAATGGAGCGGTGAGGCGTTGTCCGGAAAGTCACGTCGATTGAGGTCGGCTCGGCGCTCTATGAGAAAACGCACGGCAGCATGCTGGTTACGGAGAACGGCCAGGTGCAGCGCCGATGCCTTTTGGAAACCGCCCCCGAGCGCGTCAATCAGTTTCGGATGCGCGTCGAGTTGAGCGCGAAGTGCCGCAACATCCCCGGACTGTGCCGCACTGATAATCGCGCGGATCGCCTGCGCTTCGTCCTCCGGGCGGGTGTTGACTTCTTGTACATCGCGGACGAGCAGTTCGATCGCTTCGTGGCGCCGCTCCTTGGCGATCTGGTAAACAGTGCGACCGTCAACGTCAGGAGTTGCCGGATCAAAGCCCGAAGCGAAGGCGCGACGGACTGCTTCAACATCTCCGGCGCGTGCGGCTTCGAATACAGGTTCGTGGTCGCGGAGTGTCGGGGCGATGGCATCGACATGCGCCTTTAGGGCGCGCCAGCTCTTGAAGCCATAATCATTGGCGATGGTGAGCTGGGCCTGATGCAGCTTGGCATCGGGCTGCGCAACGCGCAGCTCGACGAGCCGATGCTTGGCGGCTTTCTTAAGCCAATCGAGATTGGGATTCGCGGGCAGCGCCTGCGACATGGCACACCTTCTTTCTCTGCGCCCGGCGACCGCAACTCTCGGGCAAGAAAGAAGGAGATGTCTGCTCACTGCTGAAGGCGGGTTAAACCCTTTACGCGGTCCGTCGGTCGCCTGCTCGACCAGCTCCATCCTACAGCCGGGCCGCGACGGAGGTCAACCCGATCGCGCCGCAATATGGCGATGGCAATGCGCTTGCTCACAATGGAACGGAGGGTTATGTCTCTCCCTCTGCGATTACAAGCGCTCACAAGAAGCGAAACACTGTTCGCTCAACGAACTCGTGATGAGGAACGCATGGCATTCTCAAGTTGGCGCGGAATTGTCGGCATGGTCAATCCGACCATGCGTCCCGGCATGACGGAAGAGGTCTGCCGGCTGTTGCCGAACGGCATCGGACTCATTCCGCTGTTCCTCAACATCAGCCGCGGCACCGAAGAAGAATTTCATAAGATGATGCCGCATTACGAAGAACTTATTGCGCTGCTGGACGAGCAGAACTGCGACATCATTCATCCCAATGGCGCGCCGCCCTTCATGGTGCACGGCTTCGAGGGTGAAGCCAAGATCGTTGCGGCCTGGGAGAAGAAATTCAAGGCGCGGATTTCCAGCGTTGCACAAAACCATGTGCGCGCGCTCAAGGCCCTCAAGGCAAAGAACTTCATCGGCGCAACCTATTTTCCCGACAAGCTCAATGCGATATTTGCGCAGTACTTCACCGATGCGGGTTTCGAGGTGCGCGGCATGGCCGGCATCGACGTGCCGTTCAACAAGGCGCAGGAACTTTCCGGTGAACAGATCTACGCCCACATCAAACGTAACTTCCTCAAAGTAAAGGGCGCCGACGCCATCTACATGCTGGGCTCCGGCTGGCGTACGCTTGAGATCATCGACATCTTGGAGCGGGATCTCGGCGTCCCCGTGGTACACCCCGTGACGGCGCGCATCTGGGAGTTTCAGAGGTGGCTCAACGTGCGCGAGCCACGCAGCGGGTTTGGTGTTATGCTGAAGGAACTACCGTAGTGGAGACACAACCGATGCCCCTCACCATACAGCGACGACTTACCGCCATTCTGTGCGGGTTCGGCTTGTGCCTTATCATGGGTCTGATGGCGACGCATCCATCACATGCGCAATCGGTCGAACAATTCTACAGAGGCAAGACGGTCACCATTCTGGTCGGCACCTCGCCAGGCGGCATCAACGATATTACGGCGCGTTTTGCGGCGAAGCATTTCAGCCGCTTCATCCCTGGCAATCCCGCGATCCTGGTGCAGAACACGCCAGGCGGCGGCGGGCTCGTCACCGCCAATCGCATCTACCAGGCGACCGAGCGCGACGGCACTGTGCTTGCCAAGCTCGAACGCGCAACGCCGCAGCTTGCGGTCCAGGGCAATCCGCAAGTGCAGTTCGATCCGCTCAAGCTCACCTGGCTCGGCAGCATGTCATCCTATGCCGACGATGCCTATCTAATGCTCATCAACGCCGACAATCCCGTCAAGTCGGTTGACGACATCAGGCCGGGAGGCCGCGCCAGGATTACGCTCGGCGCCAACAATGCGGCATCGAGCAATTTGATCTTCGGGCTGATCGCCAGGGATTTGCTGCGCCTCAACGTCAACGTGGTGCGCGGCTATACGGGCGCCGCGCCACTCTTCCTGGCGATGCAGCGCAAGGAGATCGACGGCCAGCTCGTCGGCGTCAGCTCTGTCAAGACCGGTCAGCGCGACCTGTGGGACAGGAAAGCGTTTCGGGCGCTCGCACAGTTCGGCCGCACGAGCCGCCATCCGGAATTCAAGGGCGTTCCGACCGGTCGCGAGTTGACCAGCGATCCCGCTATGCTGTCGCTGATCGATTTTGCGGAAATCCCCTTCTTCATGTCGCTACCCTTCGTGGCTCCGCCTGGCGTGCCCACCGATCGCGCCAAGGCGCTACAGACTGCCTTCATGGCGATGTGCCGGGACAAGACCGTGCTCGAAGAGGCGGAAAAACTCGGCATCGACATGAGTTCAATCGACGCCGAAGAAGTCACGCGGCTGGTGAACCGCATGGTCGCAACGCCGAAGGACGTCATCGCGCGCTACAATGCGATTTCGGGCGAGAAGTGAGCGAGTGGCGAATAGCGAATAGCGTATAGCGAAGGGGGCTAAACGGCCTCCCTGCTACTCGCAACTCGCTACTCGCGCGACTCTTTACGATCGCGCGGCCGGCGCAACCAATCCCGCCTCCCGATAGGCCCGCAGTGCGCCGGGATGCAACGGCACACCGCCATATTCCAGAGCCGCAGGCCCTCGCGACCGCAACGGAGCGAACAGATCGGACAGGCCGACAAACAAGTTGTTGAGACGGCCAAGCTCTTCGGCACCGGCGAGAATGGCGGCCACCGCGTCGCGCACGATCGCCTCCGGCATGCGGGCGTGGGTGGCCAGGATGTTCACCACAGCAATCTGCGGCACATCCACAGTGAGGCCGCGGATCGCGCCCTTGCGCATCATCGTCGACCGATAATAGGGGACGGCCTTCACCAAGGCCTCCAAATCACTCGCCGCATAGGGCAGCACCCGCAGATCGACCTTCGCCGCAAGCTCCGTCATCACTTTGTTGGGGATCGGGCACTGGAACTGGGCATCGACTTCACCTTTGGCGAGCGCCTCTGCGCCCACGGCAAAATCGAGATACACTGGCGTGAAATCCGAAAATGTCATGCCGAGCACGCCGAAGATATTGTGCGCGTGCTGCACCATGCCGCTCGCTTCCATGCCGACCGCAACCCGCCGGCCGCGCAATCCAGACACCGAATAAATGCCGGAATCGGAACGCGTGATGAAGAACATCGGGCCGGCATTCATAGGTGCGACCATGCGGATATCGATCGGTTGGACGAACGGTGCCTCGCCGTTCTTGGCGCGCCCGATCCAATTTGACGCCATGAAGCCGAATTCGATTTCGCCGGCATGAAGACGGCTGGCATTTTCAATACTGGCGGAGTTCGATTCCAACACATAGATCGGTTTGAGCGATTTGTGTTTTTCGAAGATCGTCTTGAGCGTCAAGCCCTGGCTGTTGAAGGTGCCGGCGCGTTCGGATGTTCCAATTCGGATAGTCATTGTTTGCCGTCGTCCGGTTTGAGCCATTGGCGGGCTTGAACTTGTCTCTGCAACTCGACATCAACATGCGGGGCTATGAGTTGCTGATAGGCGTAACGAATTTGCTGGTATTCGGTTTCACAGCTGGGCGCGCGCTGGCGCGGCAGCAAGCCCTTGCGCACGAAATCCCCGAACAGATCACGGTCAGCCCCATAGGCAATGCACAGAACATTGTAGAAGCGCTGGTCGGGGACACCGTGTCCGGTCGCGAATTCGCTCTTATCGAAGGTGCGGCTCGCTGCCAGGGCAGACCAGAAATGCGCGGTGCCCGTGATGGTACGGCGTGCCACGTCCTTTCCGAGCTGCAGCAGAACGAACGCGGCCAGCGCATCGGCGGCGTCCTCCTCGCGCCCGAACACCGGTATCTTGAGGAGGTCGAACACCGCATGGGACAATTCATGCAGCATGATATCGATGAAGGCCCCGACCACCGCGTCTTCGGGCGTGAGCCCCTCCGCGGTCGTTGTGGCGGGCGCGCTTTTGCGCATGTATTCGATCAAATCATAGCAATAGGTGATCGTATTCGTAGCGTACCAGGCGTTGACGAGGCCGCTGCAGTTTTCCATCCGGATGGTCAGTTCCGCCGGCATCTGCAAGGGACTCAAAAACTCCTGCAGGTCTTCCAAGACACGACGTTTCTTGAGGCGATCGAGGATCGCCAGGTGCACCGGATTGTTGGAATCCCCGTAGTAGATGCGCACCGAGTTCGACTGGTCGCGGGCCGGCGCCTGTGCGGCCGCCGGCTCCAAAAGGCCGAGCGCGGCCACGCTCGACGCCGCCGCGAGGCACAATCTCTGCACAAAGGTCATTCGTAGGACAGGCATACGTACTCTTTTACCCGCAATCCAGGCCTCCAAGAAAGCACAGTTTGGGCGATTCGGGGACCTGCCACCAAGAGGGCCAGGGGGAACGCTTCGTCCTGTGCGGCGTTTAACGGCCAGCTTGACCAGAACCGGAAGTGATGGCGCGGAGCCAGACGCCGATCATGGGGCTACGTTATGGGAGCCGCATAGATGAATGACATGACAACAGTCGAGGCCAAGGCGTTCGTGCCTGCCCGGGACTTTTCTCTGTCCAAACGGTTCTACCAGGATTTGGGCTTTGATCTCGCCTGGTCATCAGAGGATCTGGCATACCTCCGGCACGGGAACTCAAGTTTTCTACTTCAAAATTTTTATAACGAGGAACACGCCAACAATTTCATGATGCATCTCCTTGTCGAGGACGTTGAGGCGTGGTGGCGCCATGTCCAAGCTGAGGGGCTGATTGCCAAGTATGGCGTGCACGCGGAGCCCCCGGCGGACAGGTCGTGGGGCATGCGCGATTTCGTTATCGTCGATCCGACCGGCGTCCTGTGGCGCGTTGGACAAAACATCGCGGTGGACGGCCAGGCTGCATGATCGACAGACAAAGTTTGAACAACAAGGCATTGTCCCAGCTCACGACTGTCCGCCGCTGCAATTGATCACCTGGCCGGTGATGAAGCTCGCGTCGTCGGAGGCCAGGAACACGATTGCGGCGGCCTGCTCTTCTGGCAGGCCACGCCGTTTGAGCGCCTGCTGGGCGGTGATGTCGGCCGCCATTTCACGCCGATAGGTTTCCGCTTCGTCGTCGGCAATATCTTCCGCCATCACACCAGCGCGGATGAACCCGCGCGGCGTCACCCGGTCCGTGATGTCGGTGCCGCCCGGCGCCATCGTATTGATACGGATATTGTAGCGGCCATATTCCATCGCCATCACTTTGGTGAGCGCCAGGATGCCGCCCTTGCTGGTCGCATAAGGCAAACGATATAGTCCGCGCGTCGATTGCGAGCCGACATTTACGATCGAGCCACCCATTTGCTTCATCATGATGGGCAGCACCGCGAGACAGCCCCACAGGGTCGGCAGCAGGGAGCGTTCAAGCTCAAGCTTCACTTCTTCTTCTGTGTAGAGATGAAACGGCTTGATCCAGATAGTCCCGCCCACATTGTTGACCAGCACATCGATCCGACCATAAGCCGCGACAGCCTGGGCCATCAAATCCTGCGCACCCGCAAATGCGCCCAGATCGACCAGCACCATGCTGGCTTCGGCGCCATGCTGGCGCAGTTCGGCAACGGTTTCGCGCGCGCCTTCTTCGACCCGATCCGCCACCACGATGGTGCCGCCTTCTTCGCCGAGCCGGCGTGCGGACGCCCGCCCGATCCCCTGGCCCGCACCCGTGACGACGCAGACCTTGCCCTTGAGCCGTTTGGCACCGGCCGCGCGGGCATCCAATAGGTTCGTCATCGTGAATTCCTCAAATCGATGTCTGTGCAACATCTACTTCTGCGCCGCGCTGCCTGCTTCAAGCACGGCTTTGGTGCGCGCCACCACATCGCCGGGCATCGTATAGGCTTTGCGCACGACAGCCGTCACCTGTTCGGCCGAAATGGGATCGACGTCCAGGTTCAAGCGCGTCGCTTCGGCCAGGAATTCCGGATCCCGCATGGTGGCCGCAAAACCCGCGCGCAAGGCCGCAATACGGGGCAATGGCACATCGGGCGGCGCCACGAACGGATAGGCCATGTCCTGGCGCGACAAGATGAGTTCGAGCACCTTGAGATCGCTTTCGCTCTTGGCGAATTCGGCAGCGAGCGGGACCGCCGCAAGATCACGATGTTTTTTGGTGGCAAGCTGGAGCAGCACGTTGATCTTCCGATCGCGCACCCAGTCGGGCTTGATGGAGACGAGCGTGATCCAGGACGTGCCGCTATTGCCGTCGACCTCGCCGCGCTCGACCGCCAACAGCATGTCGGCATTGCCGGGATAGCCTGTGACGACCTTGAATTTCGTTCCGATCACGCCGTTGAGGACGTAAGGATAAATCACGCTGTCGGCACCCGAGCCCGATGCCGAAACGACCATTTCCCGCGCCTGCGCATCCGCGATGGTCTTGAACAGCGTGTTTGCCGCGGCCACGACCACGCTCACTTCGGCGCTGGTGCTACCAAGCCAATTGAATTTCCGGGCATCGAACTGGATGCCCGCACTGTCGAAGAGCGGCTGCATTGCAATACCGCGTGCGAACAGGCCGATGGTCGATCCGTCCTTCGGCGCGACATTGTAGAGATAGTTGGCCGTACGAAGACTGCCCGCCCCGGGCATGTTCTGCGCCACGACGGTCGGATTGCCGGACAGATGCCTGCCGATATGGCGCGCCACCAGCCGCCCGTAAACGTCATAGATCGCACCCGGCGGATAGCCGATGACGAGGCTGAGTTGCGATTGCGCGCTTGCGATGCCGGGCGCGGCCAGCACACTGCCGAGGATGCAGCACAAAACCAAGCGTGGAAGTGCGTGCCGTTCAAGTGTTCCTGGCATTGCACTCCTCGATCTCATCAGGCCCGACTTCGTAGGATGGGTAGAGCGACATTAGCGCGTTTACGCGCGTCTTGACGCGCTATGGCGCGTTCTTCACGCGCTAAAGCGAAACCCATCACGCGCCCTCGCAGACGGGCGATGGGTTTCGGCAAAACGCGTAAAGGAAGAACGCGTTTTTCCTCTACCCATCCTACAATCCTCACCCTTACCGCCGTATATTTTTTCCCTGCGCGCCGCGCGTGGCGTTCTGAGGCCTTCGGCCTTGAGCGGCAGGTGGCTTGGCGGCGTATGAGAAGGCAAAGATCGAGACAGCTTTGAGTTCCTCCGGCTTGAGCACGCCATCGAAGGCCGGCATCGTCCCGTGTCGCCCTTTGGTTATCGACTCGACGATCGAGGCGCGATCGGAACCGTAGAGATATAGCCGCCGTTTGGTGAGGTTCGTCGATCCGATCGTATCGAAGCCGGCCCCATCAGTGCCGTGACAATCGGTGCAGTTGCCCTTGGTATTGTCGTTGAAGAGGGCCTTACCTCGGGCAGCTTTGGCGCGGTTAGCCCGTTGGCCGTTGAGCTGAAGGACATATTCGGCCACGTCGTCTATCTCGGCCGGCTTGAGGTATTCGGTCGTGCCATAATCCTTGGTATCCTCTTCATTCCGAAACTTCGGGTCAAAGGCCAGCATCGCGCCTTCGATCCCGCGGGCGTTGGGATGGCCGGAGCGGATCCCGTAACGCACGGTCCATTCGAGATCGGAGGGCAGCTTGATCAATCCGCCCGATTCATAATCATCCCCGGAGAACCGCCATTCGGAATCCGTCAAATCGGGCGTGAGCTTGTCGGGCATGCCTTTGAGATCAGCACCGTGACAGGAAGCGCAGCTCGCATCATAGACCGTCTTGCCAAGCTTCATCGCCCTTGCATTGAGGCGCAGCGATTTAACAATGTCGTTAACCGGTACTGCGGCCAGTTCCTCTGACTTGGCGAGAAACTCCGGACCTTCTTCTTCCTCCTCTTCATGCGTAGCCGGCTGCGCCGGAGCCGGATTCATCATGGCGCCGCAGACCCACACACCGAGCGCGAGCAACGCTGTTGGAACGAGGCGCCCGAACCCAACCCTCGGCAGCAACAAGAATGAAAGACATGACCGATCAGTCATCTGTTCCCTCTTTGGCTTGCAATGCACCCTTGCGACAGTCCTTACCCCCAATGGTCGCGAATTATCTAGGCAGTACGCAACCCGACAGTCGTTTGCGGCCCCACCCCGCCGCCGGATTATTTCTTGACGTACCGTTGTACGGTCCCGGCGTCGTACATGCCGACATAGACGTTGCCCGCGTCGTCCACGGCCACGCATTCTCCCCAGGTGTTGGCGGCGGCGCCGGTCCCCTCTTTGGGCGGAGTGAGTTCCGGAATGAAGGCGGTGACCTTGCCGTCCTTCACGCTGCCGATCCGGACGCCGCGTTTGAAGCCCGGGTTCTGCGCCATGTTGGATTCGGAATCGGAGACATAGAGTAGGTCGTTCTTGTCGATGAAGAGGCCGCTCGGGCGGCCGAACTGCTTCCATTCCGCCACAAACGCACCGTCCGGGCTGAATATCTCGATACGGTTGTTGGATCTATCGGCGACGTAGATGCGGCCCGCCGAATCGATCGCCACCGAATGGTTGACCCCGAACTCTCCGGGGCCGGAGCCGCGCTTGCCCCACGCCGTAATGAACTTGCCGTCGGGCGTGAACTTGACGATCCGCGCGTTGGTGTTGCCGCCATGTCCGTCGCTTACGATGATGTCACCGTTGCGGGCAACCGCGACATCGGTCGGGGCGTTGAACATATCGGGGCCCACACCGGCGACCCCGGGTTTGCCGAGCGTCAGCGAGACCTTGCCCTCCGGACTGAACTTGATGACCACGTGGCCCTTGCCGTTGCCGGCGGTGTTGTCGGTCGCCCACACGTTGCCCTGGCGATCGACATGGAACCCGTGGGGGTGGTTGAAGTGACCCTGGCCAAAGCTTGCCACAAGCTTTCCGGAGGCATCGAATTTGTCGATAGGATTGAGCGTGGAGTTGACGCAGTCTCTTGCTCCGCAGCGCTCGAACACCCAAACGCTCTTGCCGTCGGGATCGATATCGACGCCCGTCACCTGCCCGAACTTACGGCCGTCGGGGATTTTCAACCAATCAGCGTCGAGGCGGTATGGATTGGGGGCCCCATTCGGGTCGGCGGACACTTGCGCAAAAGATACCGCTCCAAGCCCGGCCGTCGCCGCCGCGGTGATCCCTAACAGCAGCGCTATTCTGGTTATTCGGAACATGGGTAACTCCTCCTGTTGGTTGCAGCATTCTTCTTGGTAGCAGCATTTTTGGCCCGCTTCATTCGGTCAGCCCAAGCGGGGCTCTCCTTGACCTTATCGCCGTCCGTCCCCTCGCCACCTTTGGCGGATGATCCACAACCTTGCAATTGCACGACTGCGGCGTCAACGCCGGAACGCGGCAAGGCGGCCCTCGTACTCGGCTGGTGGCGCAGATTACCAGCGGGACAAAAAAAGCCCGCACGGGCTGCGGGCGCAATTCGATAAAGCCTTTTCACCAATAATCGATGTGCAAAGCACAGTCAAACAAATTAACCGCAGGGGTTGTGCGATCCTGTACAAGTTCCTGCGTGACGATGTTTCCGCGACCGTTGAAGCGGGGTGTCGGATTGCGCTTCGCCGAAGACCCGTCGCGCAGATGGCGGACGTCCTTCATATGGGTCGCTAACTCGTGCATTGCTCCGGGTCACATCGGCCGCAAGCAAGCATGACACCGATCTGGGAGTCGCGTCTCGTCGAGACGAGCGCAACGCCAATCAGCCACCGTCTTGTTCAAATCTTGCCCAGCAAAACCAGGATCAGAAGGATGACAACCACCAACCCGAGTCCTCCGCCACCGTAGTATCCGGTCCCATAAAAGGG
>Ga0099792_10000473_pt1 | contig 14907 bp, 14 predicted proteins | sample Rivendell_Oct201_8_FD_83780 | JGI IMG/M metagenome (GOLD analysis project Ga0099792, IMG submission 83780) | Vadose zone soil microbial communities from the Eel River Critical Zone Observatory, Northern California, USA -... | ecosystem: Environmental > Terrestrial > Soil > Vadose zone >...
CTCTATGAGGACAAGGCGCTTGGCTTCCAGGTGCTCGCCCATATCAACGAGAAGGCGCGGGTCTCGCCGCCGCATGACCACGGCGCCTCGTGGGCTATCTATGGCCAGGCGACGCACCATACCGACATGATCGAGTGGGAACGCGCGGACGACGGCATCGATCCCGAGCACGCCAACCTCAAGCCGGTGAAGAAATATCGGCTCAATCCGGGCCAGGCCGGCATCTACCAGGACGGCCGAATCCACTCGATCGACTATCCCGACTACGCGCGCTTCGTGCGCGTGACCGGCACCAATCTCGACAAGATCAACCGCATCCGCATCGACCTTAAGAGTGGCGAGGTGCACCAGATGACACCCCAACAGGCGACGTGACACGCCACATGTTTTGTCATGCCCAGCTTCACGCCGGGCATCCACGCCATGCGCACAGTCGATCCCCACACCCTCAAAGCCATGCTCGGCGACGGCGCCGAGCTCGCACTCGTCGACGTGCGCGAGGAGCTGATCTTCTCGCAACGCCATCTGTTGTGGGCGCGATCCAGTCCCTTGAGCCGTCTGGAACTGAATTTCGCGCGCCTGGTGCCGCGCCGCTCGACCCGCATCGTGTTGTGCGACGACGACGATGGGCTTGCCGAGCGCGCGGCGAAAATCCTCAGCGCAGCCGGCTACAATGACATCGCGTATCTCGCGGGCGGCGCGAGCGCCTGGGCCGACGCTGGCTACGAGCTGTTCTCCGGCGTGCACGTGCCGAGCAAGGCGTTCGGCGAGTACGTCGAGCACGAATGCGGCACGCCGAGCATTGGCGCCGACGAGTTGCACGCAATGATGCGCGGCGACGCCGACATGGTGGTCCTCGACAGCCGGCCGCTCGACGAATTCCGTCGCGTCTCGATCCCGACCGCCACCAATGTGCCGGGTGCCGAGCTGGTGCTGCGCGTGCATGATCTGGCACCGTCGGCAGCTACCACCGTCGTGGTCAATTGCGCCGGCCGCACCCGAAGCATCATCGGGGCGCAGTCGCTGATCAATGCCGGCATACCCAACAAGGTGGTGGCGCTGCGCAACGGCACCATGGGCTGGAGCCTCGCCGGGCTCACCTGCGACAGCGGCAAGGACAAGCGCGCGAGCGCGCCGTCCGCCCAGGGCCTCGCGGCCGCCAAGGCGGCCGCCGGGCGTATCGCCCAACGCTTCGGCGTCGAGCGCATCGACCGCGCTATGCTCGAGCGCTGGCGCTCCGAGACGAACGAGCGCACGCTCTATGTGTTCGACGTGCGCGATCCGCAGGACTATGCGGCGGGACATGTCGCCGGTGCGATCTCGGCGCCAGGCGGGCAATTGGTGCAGGCGACCGATCAATTCGTCGGAACTCTCGGCGCCCGCGTCGTGCTCATCGACGACGCCGAGGTGCGCGCCGTCATGACGGCGTCCTGGCTCAAGCAGATGGGCATGCGCGACGTCGTCGTGCTGGTCGAGCGCGGAACCGAGACGACGACGCCCGCCTTTGCGCTCCTCGGCACGCCTGCAGCCGCGGAGGGTATGATCGATTGCACAGCCCTCGCATCATGGCTCGAACGCGGCGAGGCGACCGTCATCGATCTCGCGCCAAGCCCGCAGTATCGCAGAGGCCACATCCCGGGCGCCTGGTTTGCGATCCGCTCGCGGCTCGCTGAGGCGCTGGCCAGGATTTCGGTGCGCGGCACGCTGGTGCTCACCTCCGAGAACGGTGTGCTCGCAAGCCTGGCGGTCGCCGACGCGGCCGCGCTCATCAGCCATGATGTACGCTGTCTCGCGGGCGGCACCGCGGGCTGGCAATCAGCTGGACAGCCGCTGTCGCAAGAGCCGCACATGGCGGATGATGCGATTGACGTGTGGCTCAAGCCTTATGAGCGCAGCGGCGACACGCGCGGCGCAATGAGCGAATATCTGAGCTGGGAGGTCGATCTCATCGAACGCATCGCGCGCGACGGAACCTGTCGCTTTGCAATCGCGCCGAAGCGCCCCGCGTGATGTCGTGTCGCTTCAGATTTGCGACCAAACGTCCATTGACATTACGGCCCTCGATCACCAGGATTTACTCATGTTGGGCGCAGATCCTGCGTATGGACCAACCCCTACGGGCTTTCCGCGTAGGCTCATGCGTCCGGAAGTGGAGGTACCATGCCCCCGGGCTACTTTGGCCGCAATAATCGCCGCGGCAGCGTTCGGGCCACGGCGTAGCGGCCAATTCACGAACCACACCGTCGGGAGCAGCCTAGCGGGCCGCATCAGTGAGGCATGGCCCCATCCCTGGCTCCTCCCGGCGATTGTGCTTCTTAACTTTTGAATTGAATTGTTAATGGAACGCGGATGCAGGCCCCTCGCGTTTTGATGTGAGCGCACGCATATTGCGCCCATCATGAAATTCCTCGACGAAGCCAAAGTCTATATCCGGTCCGGTGACGGCGGGAACGGCTGCTTGTCGTTCCGGCGCGAGAAGTTCATCGAGTTCGGCGGGCCGAACGGTGGCAATGGCGGCAGGGGCGGCGACGTGGTGGTGATCACGGTCGACGGCCTCAACACGCTGATCGATTACCGCTACCAGCAGCACTACACCGCCCAGAATGGCCGTCCTGGCATGGGCAAGGATCGCCATGGCGCCGGCGGCGCCGACGTCGTGATGAAGGTGCCGGTCGGCACTCAGATCTATGAGGAGGACGGCGAGACGCTGCTCGCCGACCTCACCGGGCTAGGCCAGCAAGCAGTGCTCGCCAAGGGCGGCAACGGCGGATTCGGCAACGCCCATTTCAAGAGCTCGACCAACCGCGCGCCGCGCCACACCAATCCGGGACAGCCGGGCGAGGAACGCACCATCCGGCTGCGGCTCAAGCTGATCGCCGATGCCGGCATCGTCGGGCTGCCGAACGCGGGCAAGTCGACGTTCCTTGCGGCGGTGAGCGCAGCGCGGCCGAAGATTGCCGATTATCCATTCACCACGCTGCACCCGCAGCTCGGCGTCGTCGGTGTCGATGGACGCGAGTTCGTGCTCGCCGACATTCCGGGCCTGATCGAAGGCGCGCATGAGGGTTTGGGTTTAGGCGACCGCTTTCTCGGCCATGTCGAGCGCTGCCGCGTGATCCTGCATCTCGTCGACGGCACCGGCGAGCACGCCGGCAAGGCCTATGAAACGGTGCGAACGGAGCTCGAAGCCTATGGCGGCGGGCTCGCCGAGAAGGCCGAGGTGGTCGCGCTCAACAAGGCCGATGCGCTCACGCCGGAAGCGCTCAAGCAGCAAGTGGCGCGCCTCAAGCGCGCGGCCGGACGCACTCCGCTTGTGGTCTCGGCCGCAACCGGCGCGGGCGTGCCGGAGGTGCTGCGGGCCCTGATCAAGGTGATCGACGACGCGCAACCCGCCGATCAGAAGCTCGCGGGCGCGCAGGCGTGGCAGCCATGAAACGTCCCACAACGACCGGCGGCGATGTGATAGAGCGGGGGCCCGGTGCCGAGCCAGCGAGCCTCAAGACCCCAAGCCTCAAGGCCCAAAGCCGCAAGATGCCAAGTCTTACCGATTTCCGCCGCATCGTGGTGAAGGTCGGCTCCTCGCTGATCATCGGATCTTCGCGCGTCAACGAGGACTGGCTCGCCGCGCTGGCAGACGACATCGCATGGCTCCATGGTGACAAGCGCGACGTACTGGTCGTCTCCTCGGGCGCGATCGCGCTTGGCCGTGCGGTGCTCAACTTGCCGAAAGGCCCGCTCAAGCTCGAGGACAGCCAGGCCGCCGCCGCGGTCGGTCAAATTGCACTTGCGCGCACCTGGTCAGAGGCGCTCTCTCGCCATGGCATCACGGCCGGCCAAGTGCTGGTTACGCTGCAGGACACCGAGGAGCGCCGCCGCTATCTCAACGCGCGCTCGACCATCGAGCGGCTGTTGGAATGGCGCGCGGTGCCGGTGATCAACGAGAACGACACAGTCGCCACCAACGAGATCCGCTACGGCGACAACGACCGGCTCGCCGCTCGCGTGGCCACCATGGCGGGCGCGGACCTGCTGGTGCTGCTCTCCGACATCGATGGACTGTATGACGCGCCGCCCAGCGCCAAGGCGGACGCCAAGCACATTCCGGTGGTCGGGCGCATCACCGGCGAGATCGAGGGAATGGCGGGCACCGCCGGCTCCGAGCTTTCGCGCGGCGGCATGCAGACCAAGATCGAGGCGGGCAAGATCGCGACGCAGGCCGGCACTCATATGGTGATCGCTTCAGGTCGGATCTCGCATCCCTTGAGGGCGATCGCGGAAGGCGCGCGCTCGACCTGGTTCCTGACCGGGGCAAACCCGGTCGCCGCGCGCAAGAAATGGATCGCCGGCTCGCTCGAGCCCAAAGGTACGCTGACGATCGACGCCGGTGCGGTGGCCGCGCTCAAGAGCGGCCGCAGCCTGTTGCCGGCAGGCGTCATCCGGGTCGACGGCAACTTTGCGCGCGGCGACGCGGTGATCATCCGCGGGCCGGACAGCGCCGAGGTCGGCCGCGGCCTCGTCGCCTACGACGCCGCAGACGCCGAGAAGATCAAGGGCCGCTCCTCGGCCGATATCCTGTCGATCCTGGGCTTTGCCGGCCGCACCGAGATGGTGCACCGCGACCATCTGGCGGTTGGGCGCGGCTGACGCGCGTTCAGCGCATTTCGTTATATCTCATCACATCGAATCGCAGTCGCCCGATAATTCGACTTCCTGGCAGGTCATATTTTTGAACCTGACCATGCACTGCCGCGACCACTAAGGTGCGCGCGGTTGCCATGACACTCAACAATACCTCAAGAATTTGGAGCGACGACGATGCGCATGGTCACTCTCGGTATGGTCCTGATGGCGACGGTCGTTGCCAGCGCGTGGAGCCTGACCCACACGACCGCGTTGACCTTTGCTCCCGCCGACGGCCCTGCCGCCATGAACCCGCACGAGATGATGAAAAACGCGGGCGAAATGCCGGTTCAAGTCATGGTCGATCTCATTTGACCCTGACCGCAGTCTTTTTGATGGGTTTGCGTCGGATCAGGTCTAACTTTTTGTTTGCGCACGATCTTTTTTGAGAATCGGCCGCGGCTTTTCGGACATCATGGTCTGGCGAAAAAAGGACCCCGGGCCACCTTGCGGATGGCCGGGGTCAAGCGCTGGACGACACCATTTAGGGATGGGACAAGCCATCCAGCGAACGCACCAAACTACAGACTTCACGAAAACTAGAGACTTCTCGAAGTGGCCTTGCTCGCGGGCTTGGTCGCCTTGCGGCGCGGACCGGTCGTCTGCGGGCTGCGTGGCTCACGCTGCGTCACCCGATCGGCCGGCAGCTTGATCTGACGTCCATCCGGGAATTCGAGATACCGCAGATGCACGTAACCGCCGCGACCTTCGATGACATAGCGCGTGCCGACCGGAAACCGGCTCGGGAGACGACTGATCCTGGAACCCATGGGCCTTTGTCCTGTCTAACAACGGGCCCCCCAATGACTAAGTAAATAGCGCGAGAAAGAGACGGTTCCGAGACACCATTGTGTGAGCTTCTGATTCCTGTGGGTAAGTGTGGACAAGCCCGATTCCATCGGGATTTTTCGGATCAGCCGCCTAGTTCCCTGCGAGCCCACTCTGCTCAGCCAGTTGCTTGAGCGAGGTCTCCGGGCGCGCGCCCAGATGCTGGATCACTTCGGCCGCGGCGAGCACACCAAGCCGCGCCGCGGCGCGGTAGTCGATGCCGCGCGAAAGCCCGACCAGAAAACCCGCCGCGAACAGGTCGCCAGCACCGGTGGCGTCGACGACACGCTCAACCGGCAGCGCATGGACCGCATCGGTCTCCTCGCGGCTGACAACGAGGCAGCCCTTCTCGCTGCGGGTCACCACGCCCAATCGAACATCAGCGCGCAGCGCGTTCACGGCCGAGTCGAAATCAGCGGTCTCATAAAGGCTGTGCAGCTCGCGCTCGTTGGCAAAGATCAGATCGACGGTCTTTTTGCGGATGAGGTCGAGAAACTCGCCGCGATAGCGATCAACGCAGAAAGCATCCGAGAGCGTGAGCGCGACCAGCCGGCCGGCGCCATGCGCAATACCGGCCGCCTTGAGAAGGGCCTCCTTGGCGCGGGGCGGATCCCACAGATAGCCTTCGAGATAGGTGATCTCGGCCGCCGCGATCATGTCGGCGTCGATGTCGGCGGGATGCAGGTCCTGTGCGGCGCCCAGGAACGTGTTCATGGTGCGCTCGCCATCAGGCGTGACCAGCACGTAACAGCGCCCGGTCGACGGCCCTTCGGATGCTGGTGGTGTCTCGAATGCGACGCCCGCGGCGCGAATGTCGTGCGCGAACACACGGCCAAGCTCATCGTCCTTGACCTTGCCCACGAACGCCGCGCGGGCGCCGAGGCTCGCGACGCCGACCGTGGTGTTGGCAGCCGAGCCGCCTGAAATCTCCACCGCCGGCCCCATCGCGTCGTAGATCGTCTCCGCCCTCGCCTCATCGATCAGCTGCATGCTGCCTTTGTGCATTTTCTGCTTGATCAGGAAATCGTCCTCCGTGCGCGCAAGCACGTCGACAATGGCGTTGCCGATGCCGAGTACGTCGAAGCGGGTCGCGGCCATGGGATCTCCGGGGCAAGGACTAGTGCCGCCGATTTGAAGTTCCTGCACAGCGTGCGGCAAACTCGGTCAGGAACTTCAAATCGAAAAGCGGCACTAGGATCATAGACTTGCTAGTGCCCCTTGGTTTCCGAAGTTCGTGTCAGAGGTTGCTGCGACGTATCACGAACTTCGGAAACGGGGCACTAGCGCGCGCACTATACTCGGCGGCCAAGCGCGTGCAATTGCGAGCGCGACAATAAGACGGCAAGGTCGAGCCGATCTGTGAAGCTTCGGAAAGCCGCCTGATGACGCTTGCGCGCAATGTGACGACGGTGGGCAGCGCAACCTTGCTGTCGCGCCTACTTGGGTTTCTGCGCGACATGCTGATCGCGGCTGCACTCGGCGCAGGCGCCCTCTCGGATGCCTATTTCGCCGCCTTTGCGCTGCCCAACCTGTTCCGCCGCCTGCTCGCCGAAGGTGCGCTCAATGCAGCGTTCATTCCAGTCTGGCTGCGCATTCGTCACGAGGAGGGCACGGAGGGCGCAAGGCGGTTCGGCGAAAGCATCCTCGGCTTGGTGCTCCTCGGCCTCGGCATCCTCGCACTGATCGGGGTCGCATTCGCGCCCGTGGTGATCCGCCTGCTTGCGCCGGGCTTCGCACCCGGCAGCGAGCGTTTCATTCTCGCGGTCGACTATGCGCGGCTCGCAATCCCCTATCTGGCGATCGCCGGCGTGGTAGCGGTCGCAGCGTCGACCCTTAACGCCGAAGGTCGTAGTGGCGCGACCTCGCTCGGTGTCGTTGCCTTCAATGTCGTGCTGATCGCCGCGGTCGTCGTGCTGCTCATCTGGGGGCTAGCGGCAACGCCGGCCGCCGGCGTGGTGCTGGCAAGCGCCGTGGTGGTGGCGGGGGGCGCGCAACTGCTGTTCGTCGGCGGCGCGCTGATGCGATCGCCGTGGGCGCCGCACCGCTTGCGCCTGTCGGTGTCACCCGACACCCGGCTGTTCTTTGCGCTGGCGGTACCGGGACTGATTGCGGCCGGCATCCCGCAACTCAAGCTGATCGCTGGCAGCATCGTGGCGTCGCCGTCGGAAGCCGCGGTGTCGTGGCTCTACTACGCCTACCGCCTCTATGAGCTGCCGCTCGGCGTCGTGTCCGTCGCGATCGCGAGCGCGATCGGTCCCGCGGTGGCGGCAAGCGTGCGAGCGGCCGACGCGACGACGCTCGCGAGCGCACAGTCGCGCGCGTTCGAGACGGCGCTTGGCCTCGCTTTGCCGGCCGCGCTGGCGCTCGGATTGTTGGCGCCGGATATTGCGGGCCTGCTGTTCGAGCGGGGGGCCTTCGGGCCGCACGACACTATGGAGGTTGCGGCTGCCATCGCGGCGATTTGCGCGGGCCTGCCCGGTCACGCGCTCGAGAAGGCGCTGGGAGCGGTATCGTTCGCGCAGGAGGATACGCGGACCCCGATGCTGGCGGCACTCGTTGGACTCGCGGCCGCCATCGCCGGCGCGCTAGCGCTGTTCCCGCGCTTCGGCCATATCGGGGTCGCGGCCGCGATCGCGCTGTCCGGCTGGGTCGGCACCGCGTTGTTATGCGCTGTGCTGGCGCGCCGGCGCTGGCTCGCCGCTGAGCCGGGCCTTGCTGGTCGACTGGGACGCATCATGTTGGCAAGCCTCGCGATGGCGCTCGTGCTCATCGGCCTGCAATGGGGACTGGCTCCGATACCGGCGAGCTTGGTCCTACGCATACTCAGATTGGCGGTACTGGTCGCGGCCGGGCTTACAACTTACGCATTGGCACTGCAGCTCCTCGGCGTCACGCGGCTTGCCACGCTGCTGGCAGCGGCGCGCGAGCGTGCCTGACCGCCCTTGCCGCGGGGCAAGCGTCATGGCATGCACGCCGCGAATTCAAGGACAGGGTCATGGCGTTCAAGCATCTGGTCTTTTCCGGCGTGCAGCCGACCGGCAATCTGCACCTCGGCAACTATCTCGGCGCGATCAAGCGGTTCGTCGAGCTGCAGCAGAACCACGACTGCATCTATTGCGTGGTCGACCTGCACGCCATCACCACCTGGCAGGACCCGGCCGAGCTGCCGCGCGCAATCCGCGAGGTGACCGCCGCCTTCATCGCGGCCGGCATCGACCCCAAGACGCACATCGTGTTCAACCAGAGCCAGGTGGCCGAACACGCCGAGCTCGCCTGGGTGTTCAACTGCGTCGCCCGCATGGGTTGGCTGAACCGCATGACCCAGTTCAAGGAGAAGGCGGGCAAGGATCGCGAAAACGCATCCGTCGGCCTGTTCGCCTATCCGAGCCTGATGGCGGCCGACATCCTCGTTTATCGCGCCACGCATGTGCCGGTCGGCGACGACCAGAAGCAGCACCTCGAGCTCTCGCGCGACATCGCCCAGAAATTCAACAACGACTTCGGCGAGTCGATCCGCAGCCGTGGCTTCGGCGACGCTTTCTTTCCGCAGCCTGAGCCGCTGATCCAGGGACCGGCGACGCGCGTGATGTCGCTGCGCGACGGCACCAAGAAGATGTCGAAGTCGGATCCCTCCGACCAGTCGCGCATCAACCTGACCGACGACGCCGACACGATCGCCCACAAGGTCCGCCGCGCGAAGACCGATCCGCATCCGCTGCCAAACGAGCTGAAGGAGCTCGACCAGCGGCCGGAGGCCGACAACCTGATCGGCATCTACGCGGCGCTCGCCGACACCAGCAAGGCCGACGTGCTCAAGCAGTTCGGCGGCGCGCAATTCTCGGCCTTCAAGAACGCCCTGGTCGAGCTGCTGGTCGCCAAGCTCGCCCCGATCAATGCCGAGATGCGGCGCCTTGCCGACAACCCTGCCTATATCGATTCGGTCCTGGCCGACGGCGCCGCGCGCGCCCAGAGAATCGCCTCCGAGACCATGAAGGCGGTCAAGGATATTGTCGGTTTCGTCCACCGATGATGCCGGATCAGCGCTCGGCGGGCTTGTCCGCCCGCCGAGCGTCATGGCATCATTTCAAAGACTTACAATACCGCGCACGGTGACGTGCGGGCCCGGGAAGGTCATGAGCGCAAGGCGGCGCAGCTACGAATCCGGCCACAGGCCGAAATTCCTGGTCGTCATCGACGACACTCCGGAATGCGACCGTGCGCTTTATTTCGCCAGCCGCCGCTCGCTGCGCATAGGCGCCACGGTTGTCATGCTGCAGGTCATCGAGATCCAGGACCGTAATCAGCAGTGGCTCGGAGTCGCGGACATCATGCGGGCCGAAGCCCATGAGGCGGCCAACGCTATGCTCGACCGCCACGCCGCCCGTTCGAGCAGCATTACCGGCAGCCAGCCCGAGCGGGTCATCCGAGAAGGCGACCCGACCGAGGAATTGCTCAAACTGATCGACGAGGACGAGGATATTGCGATCCTGATCCTGGCCGCCGCCACCAGCAAGGAAGGGCCGGGACCCATGGTATCGGGCTTTGCCAAGGGGGCCGGGACCTTTCCGATCCCGGTCGCGATCGTGCCCGGCCACCTGAGCGACGAAGACCTTGATTCCATGACTTAACCGGGGATTCCATGACTCAACTGGGCGGCGGACATCTGCACCGCCCGAGCTTCCTTTGCGGCACGTCAATGACTAAATTAGTGTCGGAGTGACAATTCTCGCGGAACGCGCGCCCCCAATTTCCAGGAGCTGACCCATGTTCATCCAGACCGAGCCCACCCCCAACCCGGCCGCCCTGAAGTTCCTGCCGGGCCGCGCCGTGCTGTCGCACGGAACGCTCGACATCCGCGACAAGGACGGCGCCGCTCAATCGCCGCTCGCTGAGCGGCTGTTCGCGGTTCCAGGGGTGAGCGGTGTCTTCTTCGGCTCCGACTTCATCTCGGTCACCAAGGCCAATGGCGAATGGCAGCAGCTCAAGCCCGCGATCCTCGGCGCCATCATGGAGCATTTCATGTCGGGCACGCCGCTCTTGCGCGGCGACGCGGGAGCTGCGCCAGCCGCCGGAGCGGACGAGTTCTTCGACGCCAAGGACACCGAGACGGTCGCCATCATCAAGGAGCTGATCGAGACCCGCGTTCGTCCGGCCGTCGAGAATGATGGCGGCGACATCACGTTCCGCGGCTTCAAGGATGGCGTGGTGTTTCTGGACATGAAGGGCGCCTGCGCCGGCTGCCCGTCGTCGACCGCAACGCTGCGCCATGGTATCCAGAACTTGCTGCGCCACTACGTGCCAGACGTGGTGGAGGTGCGGCCGATGTAGGCCGCTAGGCCGCCGCCCGCAGCCGACGAACGGCCAAACCGCCCACAAACGGGTTCACCACCGTTTCGCACATTTGAGCGATCTCACTGGTCATGCGCGTCCTCGCGATCGACACAGCACTCGATGCCTGCTCGGCCGCCGTGCTCGATAGCGAACGGCAAGCCATCATGGCGAGCGAGACGCTGACCATGCAGCGCGGCCATGCCGAGGCGCTGATGCCGTTGATTGCGCGCGTGATGGATGGCGCCGCTATCGAATTCAAGGAGCTCGACCGCATCGCGGTCACGACCGGACCGGGCAGCTTCACCGGGCTGCGGGTCGGGATATCGGCCGCGCGCGGCCTTGCGCTGGCGGCCGACAAACCCGTCATCGGCCTCACGACGCTTGCCGCCTTCGCGGCACCGCACATTGCGGAAGACGATACGCTGCCGGTCGTCGCAGCGATCGATGCCCGGCATGACAACGTCTATCTCCAGATCTTTGGGCCGCGGGGCCGAACCCTGGTCGCGCCGCGGGTCGCATCGCTGCGCGAAGCCGTTCGGGCAGCGCAGTCGGACTCGCCACGCATCGTCGGCTCGGCCGCCAAGCTGATCGCAGCAGCATGGCCGAAGACCGAGCCGCCGCCCACCACAGTCGATCAGCGCGGCGCTCCCGATATCAGCTGGATCGCGCGGCTCGCCGCGGCGGCCGATGAGGGACACGGCTCCCCCAAGCCGCTCTATCTCCGCGCTCCCGATGCGCAGCCTCAGGACGCGGCTCGCCTGCCCCGCCGATGATCGGATTCCTGACCCGCCTGCTCGACCGCCGCGAGCCCGCTTTGTCGGAGGCGACGCCGCGCGATGCCGCTGCGATCGCCGCACTCCACGGCAAGTCGTTTCATCGCGGCTGGAGCGATGGTGAAATCGAGAGCCTGCTGCTTGACCGCAATGTCATTGCCCATCGGGCCACGGTCGGACGCAGCCTCATCGGCTTCATTTTGTCGCGCATGGCCGCTGACGAAGCGGAGATTCTTTCGGTCGCGGTCGCACCTGCGCGGCGCGGGCGAGGCCTTTCGCGACAACTGGTCGATCTGCATTTGCGCCGTCTAGCAGGTATTGGTGTGCACCGAGTGTTCCTGGAAGTTGACGAGGGCAACATTCCGGCCCGCAAGCTCTATGCCCGCGCCGGATTCCGCGAGATCGGCCGTCGCGAAGCCTACTATCAGGATCAACGGGGCCGTGGCGCGGCTGCGCTTGTTCTTCGGCGCGACTTGTAACCGCAGACTTGTAACCGCAATTGTGCTAAGGGTAGGCGGACGGAGGGATACGGTGGCGACCGCAACCAAAACCAAGGACATCGAAGCCCTGTGCGCAGCCAAAGGTATGCGCATGACCGAGCAACGCCGCGTCATTGCGCGCACGCTGGCTTCATCTGAGGACCATCCCGACGTGGAGGAGCTCTATCGGCGCTGCTCCGCAATCGACGATCGCATCTCAATCTCGACGGTCTATCGGACCGTGAAGCTGTTCGAGGATGCCGGCATCATTGAGCGGCACGATTTCCGCGACGGCCGTGCCCGCTACGAGCAGATGCCCGACACGCACCACGACCATCTCATCAACCTGCGCACCGGCGAGGTGATCGAGTTCCAGTCCGAGGAGATCGAGCGCCTGCAGGCAGAGATCGCCCGGCAGCTCGGCTACAAGCTGGTTGACCATCGGCTGGAGCTCTATGCGGTGCCGCTGGAAGAGAAGCCCAAGCGGTAAGGACAGGGTAGCGGCGCGGCTTCCAGGCTCGACAAAGCCGCCAGCGATGCTCTTCCCTTCCGGAAACGGGAGTCGTAGGCTTGCCCCCAAAGCCGACCATCGGAGGAGCCCCATGAAGTGCAGCGCGTGGAACGTAACGCTAGCAACCGCGCTGTTCATGCTTGCCATCGCGCCCCACATCGCGCCCCAGGGCGCCATCGCACAGCAAGCCGAACAAGCTCTCAACGACAAGCAGATCACGGGACGAACCCTGTTCGCCCAGTCCTGCGTGGTGTGCCACGTGAAGGTGCAGCTCACGAATGTCGGGCATTTCGGCCCCGTCTTGTCCGGGATGTCGCTGGGCGGGCAGGAGGACCTGATGCGTGAGTTCATCAGCAGCGGCACCCCGAACATGCCGGGGTTCAAGTATCATTTCCGGCCCGAGCAGATCGACGCCATCGTGGCCTATCTCAAGACCCTGCCGGTGCCCGCACCGGCCGCACCCGCGCCTGCCAATCAGCCGCACTGAACAATCGACCATCAGGAGAGCTGGCAATGACCTGCAAACGTATTGCGACGAGACTCGCCACCACCGCCGCGTTGTGCCTCAGCCTCGCCGTCATCGCTTCCTCGGCCGACGCCGCCGAGGTGGTGCTGAGCGGATCGATCAAGTCAGCCGCGGGCGAGAAGATGGAAGGCGTGACGGTCTCCGTCAAGGCCGAGGGCTCGACCATCACCACCACGGTCTTCACCGACGAGACTGGCGCCTATTATTTCCCGCCGCTCGAGGCCGGCAAATACAAGGTGTGGGCGCAGGCACTGAGCTTCGAGACCGCGAAGAGCGATATCGACCTGGCCGCCAAGAAGAGCCAGGATTTCGTTCTGACCTCGATGACCGATTTCGAGACGCGGGTGCGCCAGCTGCCCGGCGATCTCATCCTCGCGGGCCTGCCGGAGGAGACCAACGACGACAAGCGCATGAAGCGCATCTTCCGCAACAATTGCACGAGCTGCCACACGCCGAGCTACACGCTGCAGCACCGCTTCGACGAGAACGGCTGGCACGCGATCGTGCAGGCCATGAAGTCGATCAACGTGTACGGCATGTATCGGCCGAACACGCCGCCCAATCCGGTGCTCGACTTCCATCAGAAGGAGCTTGCCGGCTATCTCGCCCGCGCCCGCGGACCCAACCAAGGCGGCTTCAAGATCACCAGCCGGCCGCGCCCGACTGGGGACGCAGCGCGCGCGGTCTACAAGGAATATGACGTACCGCTCAATCCGGACGTCCAGCTTCCGTCGCGCATCCCGCCGGTCAACAGCAGCGACTGGTCGATGGGAACGACCTCGCGCGGCGGCTCGCTGCCGCATGACGCCGCAGCCGACCTCGACGGCAATCTCTGGTTCGCGGCAGTGACGCAGAACAAGACCATGACGGTTGGCCGCATCAATGCCAAGACGGGCGAGCTGAAGCCCTTCAAGATCAACGCTCCGAACGGCAATGCCGCCAACGCGCATGGCCTTATCCGCGACGAGAAAGGCATCATCTGGTTCAACGCGCACGTCTCGCGCGGCGCGCTCGCCATGATCGACCCCAAGACCGAGAAGATCACGGTCCATATCCCACCCTCGAACATGTCGCAGATCGACGGCCCGGTGACCCTCGACTATGACGGCACCGGCGGCATCTGGGCCGGCACGAACGACGGCGTGCTGCGTTTTGATCCGGTCGAAGAGAAGTTCGTCGAGTTCAAGTCGGTGACCCCGAAGACCGCCAATGGCGGCCAGGGCGCCACCTACGGCATCGCCGGCGATCGCGACGGCAATGTGTGGTGGACCCAGATGGCGTTCGACATCATTGCCAAGAGCGACATCAAGACCGGCAAGTCGATGGAATGGAAGCTGCCGCCCGTGAAGGAGGAGATGGCGATCGTCACGCCAGCGGACGTCAAGTTCTATGACACCTACGCGCCCAAGGACATCGGCACGCCCTTCCCGTGGTCGCAAGGGCCGCGCCGCATCGGCATCGATCGCGCCGCCGGCGTGCTGTGGGTCGCGAACTCCTGGGGCGGCAATCTCACCCGCGTCGACACCAAGACCGGCGACATGAGCTTCGTGCCGCTCCCGAACCCGACTGCGCATCAGCCCTATGCGACGATCGTCGACAAGAACCACAACGTCTGGGCCCCGATGTGGACCACCGATCAGATCGCGAAATACGATCCGACCGCAGTCAAGTGGACCGTGTTCGATCTGCCGACTCGCGGCACCGAGGTGCGCCTCGCGTCATTGCGTGACCTGCCAGGCGGCAAGCTCGAGGTCGTGTTCTGCTATCCGCGCTCGAGCA
>Ga0099792_10000474_pt1 | contig 14906 bp, 13 predicted proteins | sample Rivendell_Oct201_8_FD_83780 | JGI IMG/M metagenome (GOLD analysis project Ga0099792, IMG submission 83780) | Vadose zone soil microbial communities from the Eel River Critical Zone Observatory, Northern California, USA -... | ecosystem: Environmental > Terrestrial > Soil > Vadose zone >...
ATCGGATCGCCTCTCGCAAGCCCATGTCGACCGTGCCCTGAAGCTGGTGTCGCTGGGGAGGGTGCCGCAAGCGCGTGCCGCGCTCGACGAGGCCGTACGCACCGACGCGCGAAACATCACGGCGTTGAAGCTGCGTGCCAGGATTCCTGATCGCGGGAATGATGCCGAGGCTGATGTCAACGCGGGTCTCGCGATTGATCCGTTGGATGCTGATCTCATGGCGATGCGCGCCTATATTCTGCATGGTCGCGGCGACCCCATGGCGCTGTCCGAGGCCAACCGCGCGGTTTCGTTGAGTTCCCGTAATGCCGATGTCTTGTGGATTCGCGCCAGAATTTTTCTCGAGACTCAAGAGCTCCAGGAGGCCGAAGACGACCTGACACGAGCGCTCGATATCGAAAATGACTATTTTCGCGCGCGCCAACTTCGTGGCGTCATCCGATTGAACTTCGGCCGGTTTGGCGATGCGTTGGAAGATGCAAACATCGCGGTAAACCAGCAGCCCCGGAACGGCTCCGCGCTGCACGTGCGCGCCATGGCGCGCGCGGGCCTTGGCGACTTCCAGGGTCTCGTCGCCGACCTGACGACCGTGCTTGGAGAGCCCGGCGCGCCCACCATCGCCGATCCATCGAGTGCTCTGAACGACCTGTACATCCAACGCGCCATTGCGCTGGTTCGCCTGGGGCGTGCGCACGAGGCCATGATGGACATCGACACGATCACCAAACTCGGGGGTGCGCGCTCGATCCTGAAAATGCAGGTCTATCTGCGGAGCAATGGGTTCCCGGACATTCCGATCGATGGCAGGCGCACCCAGCTGTTCGAGGACGCCATCAAGGCGTGCTTCATCAATCAGGCCTGCGGTCGTGGAATTGCCGAACATATTTAGGGCGCGGCGTATATTCGCCATCACCTTGGCGGCGTGGTAACGCATATCGTCACTTCCCGAGCTTGAGCCCGCATTGTTCTCGATCGAGCGCAATGTGCCGATGGGAACGTCGCGCTTGGGATGCGGCACCGTCACTCTGCCTGGCATTGACAACTCATCATACGCTTTCCTAAGACCTTGTTGCCGGTCACTGGTGCCGGCCCGGTCGCGGCCTACCCGGATAAAACAAGGAACCCATCATGCCGATCATTCGCTCGCGGCGATTTCGCTACCCGTGTTGCCCCTCCGGTTTCGCATTCGATCCCTTCTTGTTGGGATGCGGCGCTCGTGCGCTGCGCCCGAATTGAGGGCCCATGTACACGATATCCAAGCGCTTTTCCTTCTCAGCCTCGCACATCATTGGCGGGCTCAAGGCCGCCCACCCCTGTGGCCGGCTGCATGGGCACAATTACGACGTCGAAGTGCGGTTGCGGTCGGACACGCTCGATGCGGCCGGGTTCGTTCGCGACTTCTATGAACTGACCGCGCTCGACGACTTCATCAAGGCGACGCTCGACCACCGGCATCTCAACGATGTGCTGGGCCACGATCGAACCACCACGGAAGTGATCAGCCATTGGCTTTATGACTGGTGCAAGGCGCGCTGGCCGGAAGTGATTTCGGTGCGCGTGGGCGAGACGCCGGACAGCTTTGCGGAATACCAGCCGTGAAAGCCGTGAAAGACGTCATTCGCATCAGCGAAATTTTTGGGCCGACCATCCAGGGCGAGGGGCCGCTGATCGGCCGTCCGACCGTTTTCGTGCGCACGGGCGGCTGCGATTATCGTTGCCGTTGGTGCGACACGCTTTATGCCGTGCTGCCGCGCTATCGCAAGGAATGGCCGGCGATGTCGAGCCACGACATTTTCGCTCGCATCGAGGAATTGTCGGGCGGGAAACCGCTGCTTGTCACTTTGTCCGGCGGCAATCCGGTCCTGCAGCCGCTGGGGCGCTTGATCGAACTCGGCCATGCGAAGGGATATCGTTTTGCGGCGGAGACGCAAGGCAGCGTGGACGCAGAGTGGTTCGGAGCGCTCGACTGGCTGGTTCTGAGCCCAAAACCGCCGTCATCCGCCATGGCGACCGATTGGATCGCGATGGACGCCTGCCTCGGCGTGGCCGGGGCGAAGCCGCGTTGCGTTTTGAAGGTCGTGATCTTCGACGATGTCGATTACGGCTTCGCGCGCGAGGCGGCCGAGCGCTATCCCGAACTGCCGATCTATCTGCAAGTGGGAAATCCGGCGCCGATGAACTCCACGCGAAATCACGACGCTCCTGTCGACGAAGAAGATCTGCGCCGCCGACTGCAATGGCTGATTGGAAAAGTAGCGGAAGATCGCTGGTTTGCCGCAACCGTCCTGCCGCAACTGCACGTGCTGATCTGGGGCAATAAGCGCGGAGTATAGAAGGCTTCGCATGCGGTATTGTGAATCGTATTCAACACGTCGGCTCCTTCATCAAGGAATGTTCCTCGCCAGGCCGGCGGCGTGTGCGAATGCCTCATCGGTCTCCGCGATAAGAGCCTGCAACAGGTCAGTGGCGCCGCGATGGCGCAGCATGGATGCGGATTGGCCGGCGTAAACGGGAATGAGATCCTTGCGGCCCTGGGCCAAGGCCGCGGATCGCAATGTGCTGGTGAGCCAGTTTTGTGCCGGATAGGGCGCGATGTCGCGTGTCCGGCTGTCCGGTGCCTCGGCCGATTCGATCCGGATCGTACGCGCGAGCCGGCCCGAGAAGGCACGTGTCAGCGTCGTTTGTCGTGCGTCGTTGGAAAAGAGGGCCTCGCGGTGCAGGGTGCTGGCGCCGGATTCCTCGCAGGCGAGGAACGCCGTGCCGATCTGCGCTGCATCCGCACCAAGCATGAGCGCTGCGGCGATGCCCGTCCCATTCATGATGCCGCCGGCCGCAATCACGGGGATACTCACCGCACTGCGGAGCTGTGGGAGCAGCGAGAAGACACCCATCAGTGCTGTGTCGGGTGACTGCAAGAAGGAAACGCGGTGCCCGCCCGCCTCCGATCCGGTCGCGACCACCATGTCGATTCCGGCAGCCTCGATCGCCCTCGCTTCATCGACGGTCGTGGCATTGCCGATCGTGATGATGCCCCGCTCGCGGCAGGCCTGGACGATGTCCGGCGACGGAATGCCGAACACGAAGCTGAATGCCGGCGGTGCCGCCTCGATCAGGGCGTCGACCTGCTCATCAAAGTTCTGGCCAAACCTCGCGGGATATGGCGGCGGGTCGATACCGAGGGCCGCGTAGGATGGCTGCAAGCGCTCGACGTGGCGTTCGAATGCGCGCTTGTCGAAGTCCGCCATCGCGGCGTCGGCGTTGTCGACCCACAAATTGATTGCGAACGGCGACGAGGTTTGCTCACGTATGCGCGCGATGATCGCCCCGATATCGGCGGGCGGCAGATGCTGTGCGCCGAACGAGCCGAGACCGCCGAGGTTGGAGACGACCGCTGTCAGCTCAACTGACGACGAGCCGCCGCCAAAGGGCCCCTGGATGATCGGATATTGCATTCCGAGCAGTCGCGTAACCGGCGTATTCGCCCACATTGATTATTTCCTTATATTCGGTCGAAGACATTCGCCGAGGGCCACGACGGCGGCGACGCAGACGACACTGTCGACTGCGCATGAGCACCTATGGCCAGTCGCATGAAGGTGCGGCGACCAAGTTTCTTTGCGGGTTCCTAGGTGCGAGGATGCGTATGATACATGCTTCCAACCAGTCCGGAAAACGCCTACCATCATGGCAGTTCGGGGTTCGTTCAAGGAATTCCGGATCGCCTTGAAGGGCCTGTGCCCTTTCTGCAACCGGAAAATTCAATCGGGAGGTTTGCGATGAAATATGTCATTTGCGCTGCGGCGCTTGTTCTCAGTCCTGTACTTTTCGCTGTGTCACCGATGCTTACGTTTGCGGCGGAGAATCAACCGTGGGCGTACCCGGTCGCCCCGAAAGGCGCGCCGAAGCGCGATGCCAGCAAGATCGTCACGGTGCCGGGAAGCGAGAAGAAGTACAACGAGGTCGATATCAACAATGCCTACGGCCCGCCCGATTGGTTCCCGGGCGATCACCCCACGATGCCGTCGGTCGTCGCTTCGGGGCGCCAACCCGAGCCGCGCGCGTGCTCGCTGTGTCATCTGACCACCGGCGACGGTCATCCCGAATCCGCCGGCATCGCTGGTCTGCCGGCAGGATACATCGTTCGCACCTTGCAGGATTTCAGGGACGGCCGCCGGACGGGCGCCCGAGCCCCCGTTATGGTCGCTATCACCAAGGGCATGTCGGACGAGGACATGAAGGCCGCAGCCGACTACTTCTCGCAGATCAAGCCGCGGCCCGGATATGTCAAGGTGATCGAAGCCGCCACCGTCCCCAAGACCTATGTGGGCGCCGGCGCCATGCGTTTCGTCAGCACGGGTGCTGATGCCGGCATGGAGCCGATCGGCCAACGCATCATCACGGTGCCGCAGGATGAGGACGCGGCTGAAGCGCGCAACCCGCGCGTTGGCTTCAATCACTATGTGCCGCCGGGTTCCATCAAGAAGGGCGAAGACCTGGTCAAGATCGGAGGCAACGGCAAGACAGTGCCTTGCGCCGTCTGTCACGGCCCGAACCTCAAGGGTCTCGGCGAGGTGCCGCCGCTCGCAAACCGTGACCTGCTTTATGTGGTACGCCAGCTCAACGATATGCAGAACGGCGTACGTAGCGGAACCTGGGTCAACCTCATGAAGCCGGTTGTCGAGAAGCTCACCCTCGACGACATGATCGCGCTTGCGGCCTATATCGGAACGCTTGATCCCTGATTGAGAATCTGGCGTTCGCGGCTTTGTCCATCGTCTGCGTAATCGCCGTGGTCCTGCTGACCGACAATCTCGCCGCGGAGGAATATCTCCGCGGCGTTTCAACGGCAAAAGCACGTATGGCAACCCGGTGCCTGCCGGCGTAAGGCCGCGTAAACGCGGAACTACGAACGGCGGTGCCCCAAATCGTAGCACTTGTTGTTGAAAGTATCCTAAGCAAGCCCTGCGCTGTAGCAGACTACGAGATAAGCAAGCGTCCCCATCGGGACCAGGAATGCAATCATGTTGAATAGTGCCTGCTTGACCTCGCCGTACTCGAACAGGAAATAAACATCAGCAACCGGGTAGAAACAGAATAGCAACATTGCCCCGGTCCAGCCGCCGAACATGTTGTGGGCGTGATGTGGTTCCCATGGCTTCATGTCGATGATTGTGTAAAGCAATGCGATGCACAGGTAGCCGGCCAGGATACCGCCCCCGATTACGAGCATCCGTTTCATCGCAGGCCTCATCCGGTGATCGTCACTGTGGCGGCACATTCGCCTGCCTGATGACCTTGCCCCAAAGTTCGGTCTCTTCGGCAAAAAAACTGGCGGCTTCCGCGCGCGTGACGGTCACCGGCTCCATCTGGATCGCGCGCACGCGCTCGATGTTGTCGGGGCGGACGAGAATCTCATTCACATCCTTGTTGATCCGCTCGGCGAGCGCTGGTGCCATCTGCGGGGGGCCGACCAGGGCATACCAGGTGACGCTGCGGTAACCCGGCAGCGTTTCTGCGATGGTCGGAATTTCCGGGAACTCGCGCACGCGCTCGGGCGTGCCGGTGGCGATCATCTTAACCTTGCCGTCGCGATGCAGCGCCAGCGACGTCGTCGGCGTGTCGAACAGGAGGTCGACATGGCCCGCGATGAGGTCGTTCACGGCCGGTGCTAGGCCCCGATAGGGAATGATCAGTGTCTTGATCCCCGCCAGCATTTCGAATTGGACCGTTGCGAGATGGCCGATGCCACCCGCGCCTGGTGTCGCCGCAGTGACTTTGCCGGGATTGGCCTTGGCGTAGTCGACCAGGTCCTTGACGGTCGAGCCCTCGAAGTTCTTGCGCAGGACGAGCACATAGGGGCCCGTGGTCAGCAAGGCAATCGGTGTCAATCGGGTCGGATCGTAGTTCAGTTCCTTGTAGAGAAAATGGTTGGTCGCGATCGGTCCGGGCGCCGCCACCATCAAGGTGTAGCCGTCGGGCGCCGCGCGTGCGAGTGCGGCAGCGCCGATGTTTCCCCCGCCGCCGCCGACATTCTCGATGACGACGGATTGCCCCCATTTCCGGCGAAGCTGGTCAGCCACGAAGCGGCCGAGGATGTCCGTGCCGCCGCCGGCCGGATAAGGCACGACGATGCGAACGGCGCGTGACGGGAAGGCATCCTGTGCGCGGCCTGTGCCGGTAGCCATTAGGCCGAGTGCGACAGTGATTGTAACAAGGTAGCGCGTGCGCATCGCTGATGCCCGTTTCGACACGTGAAACCCGAAGCATAACAGAATGCGTTGAATACGACATCCGCTTTTGGTGCCGTGTCTACCTGTGCTCCTCGGAGAGCCTATGTGTGCTTCTTGGGAAAGAGCCACATGTGGATTGACGTCAGAATGCCGGGCTGGCGGTAGGGAACCACAATCCCTATTTTTGCATTGATCAGCAATCGCCCCACGGAGGTTGGCATGCAAAACGGGTTGATCCGCTTCGCCCTGTTGGGCGCTCTTGTCGTGCTCGGCTTCATGGCGGCCCAGCCATATATCGAGCACCGGCTTTACGCCAACACGACGCCACGGCCGGTCGAAGCGCGCGGCAACCTGGCGGAGTTCGAGCGCCTGACCATCGATATTTTCGAGCATGTTTCGCCCTCCGTGGTTCAGGTCGTGGGCCGGGCAGGCGGTAACGATTTTGGGATGGGGGGCAGCGAAGGCAGCGGCGCGCAGAGCGGAACCGGATTCGTCTGGGACGGCGCCGGCCACATCGTGACCAATGACCACGTGGTGGAGGGGACGACGACGCTGGCGGTGCGGCTCGCGTCCGGCGAGGTCGGCACCGCAACCATTGTCGGCACGGCGCCGAATTACGATCTGGCGGTCATCCGGGTAAGCGGCGTGCGGCTGCCGCCGCCCATTTCGGTCGGCGGTTCATCCGATCTCAAGGTCGGGCAGGCTGCGTTTGCGATCGGCAATCCGTTTGGGCTCGACCAGTCGCTCACGACCGGCATCATCAGTGCGCTGAAACGCCGATTGCCGACTTCGGGCGGCCGCGAAATTTCCAACGTCATCCAGACTGACGCGGCCATCAATCCGGGCAATTCGGGCGGACCATTGCTCGATTCCGCCGGCCGGCTGATCGGCGTCAACACCGCGATCTACTCGCCCTCGGGCTCGAATGCCGGGATCGGATTTGCGATACCGGTCGATATCGTGAACCGCGTTGTGCCGGATTTGATCCGCAATGGCCGCGTGCCGACGCCCGGCATCGGCTTCGTGGCGGCGGACGAGTCGGTTGCCACGCGCCTCGGCGTGCAAGGCGTGATCGTGGTGCGCACCGTGCCGGGGTCGCCGGCCGAGCGCGCCGGCATGCGCGGTGTAAATGAGGGTTCCCGGAACCTCGGCGACGTGATCGTCGGCGTCAACGGCAAGCCGGTTCGACGGCTCTCCGATTTGACCGACGAACTCGAACTGGTCGGTGTCGGCAAAAGTGTTGACATCGCGCTCAACCGTGGCGGCACGAAGAGTTCGCTGACCGTCAATGTGACGGACGTGTCGCCTCCTCGATAGCGCGAGCCGCGTTGCTTATTGAAGTTCCTGAGCGCCGTCGCTGCGATATGTCAGGAACTTCTCTGCACTAGTGAACAAGGCGTGTGGAGTTGCGTAGGGGCGGACCGTTCTTGTGTCCGCCCGGCGACCAGCAAGCTCCGAACGCTAGGATTATGCGCGCACTTCCCAGCTTGTCCTAGATATGGTTCGGTGCCCTGATCGCTCGACCCCACCCGTCGCGCGCCGGGCGGACACAAGAAGGTCCGCCCCTACGCAACACCTAATGCCCTTTAAATCACGTGACGCGCGCCACTAGACGCCCCCTGGTACGATGTAGCAGTACACGTCCAGCGTCGTGTTCACGAAGATGACGCCATGGCCGGTCGGATTGCCGCGGTCGTATTTGAGCTTGTGATTAGGAACCACCACCTTGGTTCCCGGCGGAATGTGCGGACGTCCGGTTTGCTTGTCGTCCCGGGTATCGGTGATAATCGCCACATACTTGCCGTCGAGCACCTCGAAACTGTCGGCGTAATACGCATCCGCCTCTCCACAGCATGACACCATGGGATTGTCAGGTTGCATCAATTCCCGAAACCAAGCACGAACCGTTGCATCGGTTGTATCCCATTGGCCATTGTCGCGCGCATTCCCCGGTGGCGCGAATAGGCAAGCAGCACCCAGCGCAAGGCAACGTAGCTCAGCAATCATAGCTTTCTCCTTTCGGCGTCCGCCAACCTGGGCTGCGGACACTCGCCCCCCGGCGATTTGCTGCAATGCAATAACCGTGCCGAGTTGGATTGGGCAGCGATTGCGCCCACAGACTTTCAAGGGCCTCTGCCGTGCGGAATCTGAGTCTTTGCACGAGGCATTGTGGATATCTGGATCCTCGCGATTTAGGATATGAGTCAAATCAATGGCTTGTCGTCTCCAAATCCTGCGAAGCGAATTGGTTAATTTTTTCTGAAGGTGCCGGTGGAGGCTCCCAATGACGATCTGCCATGACGAAATTGCAGGCGGCTACGGGAAATTGCAGACTTCCAATGTTGAATTAATACCATCAACGCCGGAAGTTTCTGCCTGCTCAGGAAGCTGCTGCATAATTTCTCTACACGGATTGCGAATCTTTCAGGCGCAGGTATCGGATGTAATAGTTTTACGGAGAAGCGCGGTGAATTTGGTGTTCGCACCTGCCGATGATCTAATCAAGCGCAGCAGCAATCCTGCCGTCGGGCGATATCATGGAACAGGCAGATGTCGCGAGCGCCTTAGCGGCTCCTTATTGGTGCATCTCTAAATTTCGTTGTCCGAAACGCCAGACCGAGGGCCCGTGGCGAAAGGGTTTGTCCTGAACCGGTCGACCATGCGCCCTCGACGACGTTACTTCCGCGTTTCCTGGAAATGGCGCAAATCGGGCGCCGGCTGGCCTTTGCGCATCGGCATCAGCAAACCGTCGGCACTGAGGAAATACATTTCCTTACCGACGGTCACATAAGGGTTGTTCTCCTGACAGTTGAATTCGCGCCAGGCCGGCCGCGAGTTCGGGTTGCGGCGGAGGTCCCTGGTCATTGTCCATGGCCGCGTCAGGGCATGGTCGATCACCGTGATCTCGTTATGCAGGATGTTCTTATCGTTCTTGTCGAGATAGATGCGTTCCTTGAAGATCGACTCGTTGTCGTGGTGCAGCGGCAGGCCGCCTGCGTCGTAATGGCGGGGGCCCTTGAAGCCGCGAGTCTCCACTTCCAGCATGTCGTAGCGGCCGTCGTTATCTTCGTCGATCCACCGACCGATGGAATAGCCGGTCATTGTCGGCTCGATCTCGGTGGGCCAATCGCGCCCGTCGGTATAGATGCGGCGATTGTGCTCGATCCAATTGATGAGCACGTAGGTGGTCTCGGGCGTGACGATGAACTCCATCGGCTCGAACCCGTAGGCGATGAGGGGCATGCCCATGCCGAGGCAGGATGCGCCGAGCCAGTCGCCGACGCCGCCCTGTGCCTGCGATTTGATATTTGACTCAAGGACTGCCTGATATTCGGGGGTCAACGGCGCCTCCTGTCCCTTGCCCCAGGGCTTGCCGGGATCGAAGGAAGGCTGTCCTGGAAGCCCCGGCCGGGTGCGAAGGACGCCGTTCCACTGGCCGCGCAGGTCGGGATATTTGGCCTCGTCGGCCGCCATAGCGGTCGTCATGATCGGGACAAGCGCCGCGACCAGCAGTGCCGCTGCCGAAGCGATGGCGCAGATCGTTCTTTGCGTGAGCATGGCAGTCCTCCATTTGATTTTCATCATGGTCCGCCCTCAAAAGGTGTGGGATCACCGCACGTGCGCAGCCTACCTCAGTTACGCGGTGATGCGGAAGGTGGCTATTCGGCATCGAGTGCGGGGGACAGACCCCAATTCATTCCGATGCCACGTAAATGCGGAACTCCAAACTTCGGTGGTGTAAGACAGGGTTCCCCTGAGAGACCTAAGATCGCGATTTCCAATGATGCGGATTACAATTCTGTTCCGTGCTATAGTCCCACCCAAACAGGATTGCCGTCATCAATCATTGCAATATCGCCTGATACACCGAGGGACGAGCCATGGAAAAATCCGAACGCCGCACCTTCTTGCGCAATTCCGGTCTGGCGATCACTGCGGCTGCTCTTGGCGATGCGGTGACACCTGTTTCGGCATCCGCACAATCCCCCACTGCGGCGCCTGCGAAGGCTCAGGAGATGCCGAAAGGTCTGACCCGCAATCTGGCGCGGTTCATCGTTACGACGCGCTTTGAGGATCTCCCCGAAAACGTACGGCACGAAGCCAGGCGCACGCTGCTCAATTGGGTTGGATGCGCGATCGGCGCTTGCCGCCAAGATACCGTCACCAATGTCATCGCGGCTTTGGCGCCATTTGCGGGGCCGGGGCAGGCGACGCTATTGGGACGGCGTGAGCGAATGGATATCCTCAATGCGGCGCTGGTGAACGGCATCAGTTCCCACGTTCTTGATTTCGACGACACCCATCCGCTGACGACGATCCATCCGGCGGCGCCGGTTGCGCCCGCGCTTTTGGCGCTCGCCGAACATCGGCCGGTGAACGGACGGGACTTTGTCCTGGCGCTGGTCTTGGGTGTCGAAACCGCATGCCGGATCGGCAAGGCTGTAGTTCCGGCGCACTATGAGGCGGGCTGGCACATCACCGGAACGGCCGGCGTGTTCGGCAGTGCCGCTGCAACCGGGAGACTACTGGGATTGAACGAGCAGCAAATGTGCTGGGCGCTCGGCCTCGCCGCGGCGCAGCCGGTCGGCCTTGTTGAAATGTTCGGTTCCATGACCAAGAGCTATCACCCCGGAAGGTCGGCGCAGAATGGCCTCACGGCGGCGCTGCTGGCGGCACGAGGCTTCACGGCATCCGAACAGGCGCTCGAAGCCAAATCGGGATGGCTCAACGTGCTCGCCGGCGAGCGCAGATTTTCTGCGCTGACCGACAACAGCTGGGAAATCTTGAACAACACCTACAAGCCTTTCCCTTGTGGGCTTGTGCTGCATCCGGCGGTCGACGGCTGCCTGCAACTGTGCGTGCGAGAGCGCCTCTTGCCGGAATTGATCCTTCACGTTGACGTAGCGGTGCATCCGCGCGTGATGCAGGTTGCGGGGATCGAGGAACCCAAGACGGGCCTTGAGGGCAAATTCAGCATCTATCACGCCGCCGCCGTTGCGCTGGTGGAAGGCGTCGCCGGCGAAAGGCAATTCAGCGATGAAGTTGTGCTGGCCCCGACAGTGGTCGGCCTGCGCCGGCGGGTTTCTGTTACTGTTGATCCAAAGCTCGCCAAGGATCAGGCACGCGTGACCATCTTGAAGTCCACTGGCGAAAGTTCGAGCGTATTTGTCGAGCATGCGGTCGGAAGCCTGGAAAATCCGATGAGCGACCCGATGATTGAGGACAAGTTCTTGGGCCTCGTCGACGGAATTCTGGCTCCCGCAAAGGCGCGCGCGATCATCGATGCGTGCTGGCGCGTCGACACGCTGGCCGATGCCGGGGAGATCGCCCGCCATGCGGCGGGATCGTGACGTAGAACCTCACAAAGAACTGAATCGACGATCGCGGCCCGGCGATCCTCTACCCGCAGCGGCGTCGCCAGGCGGTCGGGGGCATACCCATTATCCTTTTGAATGCACGGCTGAATGCCTCCTCTGACTCATAGCCAACTTCGGACGCGATGTAGGCAACCTTGGCTGTGCTATCGCGCAATAGTCCCAAAGCAATCTGCATACGCATTTTGCCAAATAAAGCATCGGAGGCACGCCGACGAGGTCGGTGAAGCGCTCGGCCAAAGTCCAGCGTGATATTCCTACCTTCTTGGCCAATCGCTCAATCGCGATAATAAGCTTTCACTACCTGTTCGCTTATTGGCTGACTCGATCGTCGCCAGACGAATGATCGGTTCAAGCCAACCCGTGTCTCTGACCTTAATGACGGGCGGTAGGTGTCGACAAGATGATTGATCAGGTGAGCCTCGCAAGCGAGCAATCCGCAAACAAACTTGGCAGCAGCCGGTCCGATCCCAAGAGAGTCGGTTGCGACCGGCACTCGCTTTCCCGTCATCGCATCGAGCCCGCTGGGCGTGGCGGGGTTCGGTCGCATCCCGGGTCTGCTTGACAAAACATGCGGATCTCCTCTCAGAAAGACGACAACCTCACCGGTTTCCATCCGGATCGGCGTTCGGCCCGCGAGATTGACGAAACATCGACCGTTGGTGATCATGTGGCACGCGATCAGATGATCCGCACCAGGCACGAGCCTCGGCATTATCTCCTCTCGCGGCCGTAGCTCGGTAGCCCATGCGCCGGCGGCCTCCACATCGAAGAAGGTTGCACCTGTGATGCGGATGGCCCGCAATACGTTTGACAGTGTGTCCGATGCCATTTGAATTGACCGATTGATAGAGAATCCCATTCAAAATTTTCATTGAAGGGAAAGACAGGCGGTGCCCGGCGTTTGGAGTGGCGCGAGGCGGCGGGACAGACTCGATTGAGCGAAGCAGACGGTCCCGAAATCTACTACTTCAACACCATAACCAGTCCGGAGACCATGAGCCCAATTGTGACGAGGCGCTGGAATTGGGTGTCGGTAAGCTGCTTGAAGATGCGCAGCCCGACCCATGCGCCAGCGATACCGGGAAGCATATAGAGCGTGAGACCGAGGTCGACAGGGTTAGGACCGCCGGCCCAGTACATGGCGGCAAGGGTGAGCAACTGCATGATCAAGATGTAGGGCTGATAGATCGCCCGGCTCTCGACTTTGTCGAGACCCTGGAGAGCGCACCAGATCGTCACGAAGGCGCCCGGAAAGGCCGCGAGCGGGCCCGTCAATCCGCCAAGGCTACCGACCAGGAAATCGCCGAGGGCGCCGCGCCGCGCGATCGTGACGGGGCGCCGCAGCAGCATGTAGGCGCCGTAGGCGACCAGCGCCGCTCCGAACGCGCCGATGTAGATATCCGGCTGGGCCGCAAACAGAATGGCGAGGCCAACCGGGATCGTGAGCGCGCCGCCTGCGACGAACGGCAGACAGCGGCGCCAGCTGATCTGCCGAAAGAGCGCAAGCACGCTGTAGGTCTGCAAGCCGATCGAGGCAATGATCATGATCTGGATCGCCTTGATCGGGTTCGGCTCGATATAAAAGATGATGGCTCCCGCGATCGCCGAGAATGCAAAACCGACGGTGCCGGACGCGCTCGCGCAAAGGAAGATGACGCTGAGCAAAGTCAGCGTATAGAGATCGAGCCCTTTCATCACTCCCGCCAGGCTGACGAGAATCGGCGATAGCGCGCTTGCCGTCACGACCGCGATTGCGGCGGAAGCAAAGACCAGACTGACCAGCGCAACTGCGACTGCGGGGCGTTCGTCGCGGACATTAGCGGGGTTTGCCATTATGTGCTCCTGTGCAATGATGTTATGGTGCAGATGAAGTTCCCGGGAAGGGACGATGAAACCTTCCGCAAAGAGATCCACCTTGGTGATGATCGAGCGTTGAGGAGCGCGACTGCGGGACTGCGGTCGGAACTCCCGTCTTCCGCCGTAAAGCTAAATTTGAACGCTGCTGCCGGTCTTGGACTTGCGGGACATTCGCTAAGACTCGGGGGACGGCGGGCGAAATCGGAGTCGGGAGCATAGGGCACGAAGTGGTGCCCCTCTGCCTAACTAAAGCGAATCGGGTGCGAGCCCAGCCTCGCGCACGGCTCCCACTCGAAAATCGTGGCGGTAGTAGACGTGTCAGGAGACCGTGCAATCGAAGCGGCAGTCGGATGGTGTCATGCCGAAACGCGACCGAAAAGTTCGATTGAAGTAAGCGAGATCAGAAAAGCCAACGTCGTAGGCGATCTCGCTGATTTTCTTTGAACCGCCGATTGGAGATGATAATAGCCGTCGCGCTTTTTGAAGCCGCTGCTCGAGGACGAACTCCGTGAACGTGGAACCCGTACCCGCAAACAATCTCTGAACCTGTTTCGGATGGCACCCCTGCCTCATTGCCACAGCCGCAATCGTCAAGCGCGGGTCAGAAAGGTTCTTGATAATGTCATTCTGGATGAGTTCCAGGCGGGCAGCCGAGTAACCCCTTTGTTGTGCTAGCTCTGATTGATCTGGTCCCGTCTTCAGCAGAAGTGCAACCATGTCGATTGTGTGTTGCGCCAGCAGGTGCCGACCCATGGGGCCGAGCAGCGGCCCCGTATTCACAGTTAAGTCGGAATAGGCCGCGATGGCTTGTCGGATGGCGGGGTCGTTGGCCAGGGCTACCCCCATGCCGTCTTCAGCCCGCGGACAGATGCTGAGCAACTCCTGCCTGGGAATGCGCGTCGCCGTTATCGCACCCTCGCCACTGAAACTGCATGAGCATCGGGCGCTCATTTCGGTCAACCACATTTCCGAAGGCCGCAATGTAGCTGAAGCGCCGGAGAGCGTGACCTCGACCGGCCCGAACGAAGCCGCTATCAGCGTGAAGTCGTCGCATTGATCCGATAGCAGGCGGCGGCTCCGCTCGAAGCGAGCGGACAAACCGAATCCGTTGGCCAGCGTGAGATTGGAGATCTGGGCCAGGCGAAGTCGGCATTGTATCCGCTCGCCGGTTGCCGGCTCTACCTCCACCCGTCCAAAGCCACGCCACAGCCCCTCGCGCCATGCCTCATACCCGTCGCCGCGAGGCTCGCCAATATAACCGGCCGTGACCGAAATTGGTGTGCCCGTATTAGAGGCTATTTCAACTGCCTGGGTACCATCGAACATGTCCGGGTGCTCCGCTTGCCTGTCATTGATTTGGTGGAGTTCAAGAATCCGGCGGAATTTATATCGTCAATGTTACTGTTCGATTTCAATTCTCAGTGGTTTGTTTCGTGACCCC
>Ga0099792_10000477_pt1 | contig 14859 bp, 13 predicted proteins | sample Rivendell_Oct201_8_FD_83780 | JGI IMG/M metagenome (GOLD analysis project Ga0099792, IMG submission 83780) | Vadose zone soil microbial communities from the Eel River Critical Zone Observatory, Northern California, USA -... | ecosystem: Environmental > Terrestrial > Soil > Vadose zone >...
AAGCGTTGACGGTGGCTGACATGGCACCGCGCATAGGGCGTCTCCTTGGGCAGCCCGCTATTTCTTTCGACGCGTTTGTTGATTAGCCGTGCGATTCGCCTTCTCGTCGCCTGAGAAATCGACAATGGTGCCTTTCGCAGTCGCAGAGGCAAGGCTGAGTGCGTCCCAGTTGGTCAGCCTAATACAGCCGTGCGATTCGGTTTTGCTGACTTTAGATGGATCAGGCGTTCCATGGATGCCGTAGCCCTCTCGAGAGAGACCAATCCAAACCACGCCCACCGGATTGTTGGGTCCTGGCTTGATGGTAAACGGCTCAGTTGTTCGCACACTTTTAAATTGGTATTTCGGATTGTAGCGATACGTGGGATTTTTGCTCACGCCTGTGACGGTTAGTTGACCACTTGGCGCCGGTTTCTCTTCGCTTCCCAGGGTCGCTGGGTAGACTGCCAAGAGCCTCTGATTTCCGCCGAAGACCCTCAGGACCTTGGCGCTTTTATCAACCTCGATGCGTGTGGCTCTTGCAGGTAGCTCGCCCTTTGCAACGTTCGCGACGACTATCTTGTGACCTGCAGTATCGAAGTGTATCCCAGGATTTAAGGTCTGCAACAGATCTTGGCTCATGTGGAATTGTTCGGCGAGTTTCTCCCGAGCGCTCGTGTAGCCAAGCGCTGGCAGGTCTTTCATCAACTCCAACCTCTTCGGAATGTTTTGAACGAAGGGGCCACGCACGTCTTCATCGGAAATGGTGTACTCGATCAACACCGGCTCCGAGCTTGTCGAAACAAGTTCTTGCCAGGCTTCCTCAGTTAGTTGCCCGGTCAAACTCAACCCGAAATGACCCGTGAACGCCATCAGCGCCTTGCTAAAATTCTCTCCGGATTTTCCGTCGATCTCACCAGGTGAAAATCGAGCACGATCCAGCAGGATCTGCGCCTTGATCATGATCGGGGCGATTCGACCCTTTACTGTAGGCCGTTGCGTCCATTGCGCATCGTTGACGACCTGAATATCCCGCGGTGCAGCGACAGCCGGCACAGGCAGCAGAAGAAAGGCGAGAAGCGGCGTCCCACACCAAGACAACATGGGTATCACCATTCATTCCTGAGTATAAAGCCAAGAAGAGGTCGAGAGTTCCTTATGAGGGAGATAATTCGGGGGACGATCAGGCGAGTTGCGGAGCTCGATGCAAAACTAGCCGCGCTCGCTTCGAAGAAGCGACCACTAGTGCTCCGTTTCCGAAGTTCGCCTGACATTGCGGCACGCTCAATGCGAACTTCGGAAGCAAAGGAGCACTAGCAACTCTATGATTCTAGTGCGGCTTTGAATTTGAAGTTCCTGAACGAGCTTGCGGCAACTGCTGCAGGAACTTCAAATTCGCCGCACTAGGGAGGAGGGAACAAATATTGCGCCGGCGTGAATTGCAGACTTGCGGAGCTCGGAACTTATATGGAAGTGCTGCTCGCTAAGGTATCTCGCAACCGCGTTGGCATTTAGCCAGGTTGCAACGACGCCCTCCCAGCGGAGCGCAGCGGCCGCGACATACGTCGGTCAAGCCTTGGTTGACCGCAGCGCGATCTCGCCGGCGTTGTCCAGCTCGTCAGCGCGCCAACAGAGGTCAACGACGTGGCGAACATGGTCGGGAGGCAGGATTCCACCCGCCAGTCCAAGAACTTTCTGTTCAATCGCCGCGTCGCTCATCGGCTTTTCTACGCTTCCCACCGCGTGCTCGACGAAGACCACAAGCCGCTTTGCATCCTTCAGCGTGATCGTGACGCGGGCCTGGACTTTGCCGATTGCAGGGTCAATCGATGGGAATACCCGCCGGCGCAGTTCGGCTGTAGCCTGAGCGCGCACGGCCTCGTCACTGAACTGGCGCTCACCGGCCGCGCCTTCGACAAGCGCGACCGCGGCCGCGTGACAGACGCTGAACTTGCCTTCGAGGCCGGATGTCGGCTCCTTGATCCCCGTCAGCATCATGACGCGCGGGTTGACGTCGACGTCAATGCGGTCGATCGCATCGGGAGTGAGTCGATGGGCATTGCGCAGCTGTAAGCAACCATCGATCACCGGATGGACCACCAGGCCGCACGCGAAGGGCTTGTAGCTGTTGTTCAAGATCTCCCAGCTCTCATCCGTGAGCGCGGTGTAGTTCGTTTTCGTGCTCATCACATCGAACCAGCCGCGCTTTGCCTCAAGCGGCTGCTCCGAGGAGGTGAAACCCTTGCTCGCCAGGAGAGCTGCGGTCAGTCCATTTTGCGCTGCTTGGCCGGGGTGAAAGCTCTTGGTCATCGACCCGAACATCTCCTGCAATCCGACAGGCTGGGCCGCCGCCAGCGCAAGTGCCCAGCACATCTGCTGCTCGTTCAATCCGAGAATCCTGCCGGCGGCGGCTGCACTCCCAAAGACACCGACCGTACCAGTAATGTGCCAGCCGGCTTCGTAGTGTGATGGAGTGACTGCTTTGCCGATCCGGCACTCCGTCTCGATGCCGACCACCAGTGCGTTGATGAAGTCGCGCCCGCTTGTCGGCTGGTGCTCGGCCAAAGCCAGGATGGCAGGGGCGACCGGAGCGGCAGGATGAATCGCAGTGTAGGCGTGGGTGTCGTCAAAGTCGAATACATGGGAGCTGATCCCGTTCAACAGCGACGCATGCAGGATATCCACGCGTTCGCGTCGGCCGAACACCGACGCCTGGCCTGCGCCACAGAATGGGAGCAAAGCTGCAATAGCGTTGCTGACAGTTTCATGCCCTGAACCGCCGATCGCGCATCCGACCCAATTGAGGAGGGTGCGCTTTGCTTCATGCCTGACCGATCCCGGCAGGTTTTCGAAGCGAGACGCAATGATGAACCGCGCCAGCTTTCGTGTTGCGTCTTTGGAGGCTTCTGAAGCGGAGTTCACGATTTGCGCCTTTGCGCGAAGCTGGAGGGAAACAATTGTCCTACTGTTAGCAGCTCTTGCAGTGCATGACATCCGCCTACTCACGCGAAGGGGACTTCCCTGGCACGGAGCGCCATGGCGGCGCAGCCACAGCGTGTGCAAGACGCGCCAGTCACCATTTTCCACATTCCAGCAATTGATGTAGGCTCTCGCTTATTGGACGACCTTGAAATTGATGAGGGCAACGTGAAAATTCCCCGCCGCCAAATTCTGCACCTTCTCACGGGGGCTGTCGTGTTACCCCTCGCACCACGGTTGACAATGGCACAGGCCTATCCGACGCGGCCGGTGCGGCTGATCGTAGGCTTTGCCGCGGGCGGTTCGACTGACATCTCCGCGCGCCTGATTGCCCAGTGGCTGACTGAGCGGCTCGGCCAGGCTTTTGTGGTCGAAAATCGGCCGGGTGCCGGTAGCAACATTGCCGCCGAAACGGTGGTGAACGCGCCGGCAGACGGCTACACGCTCTTAGTTGGCGCAACTGCGAACGCCATCAACGCGACGCTCTACGACAAGCTCAATTTCAGTTTCATGCGCGACACCGTCCCGGTTGCAGGCATCATTCGGGTGCCAAACGTGATGGAGGTCAACCTGTCGCTCCCAGCGCGGTCGGTCCCCGAGTTCATCACCTATGCCAAAGCCAATCCTGGCAAGATCAGTATGGCGTCGGGCGGCGTCGGCGCATCAAGTCACATGTCGGGCGAGTTGTTCAAGTTCATGACCGGCATCAACATGGTCCACGTGCCGTATCGCGGCGTGGCGCCTGCGCTCGCCGATCTGATCGGCGGCCAGGTGCAGGTCCTGTTCGACACGATGCCGAACACGATCGCATACATCAAGGCGGGCAAGCTGCGCGCGCTGGCGGTGACCACGACGACGCGCAACACGGCGATGCCAGATCTGGCGACTGTGGCGGAGTTCTTGCCAGGGTACGAGTCAAGTGCCTGGTATGGCGTCAGCGCGCCAAAGAACACACCCATCGAGATCATCGAGAAGTTAAATAAGGAAATCAACGTCGCTCTTCTCGATCCCCGGATGAAGGCACGGTTTGCCGAGCTTGGCGGCATGGTGCTTACCGGATCACCCAGCGACTTCGGCAAGCTTATCGCCGAGGAAACCGAGAAGTGGGGCAGGGTGATCCGGGCGGCCAAGATTAAGCCGGAATAGGACCGGCATGCCCATCCTCGAACTCACCGGCCCGGCGGGTGCGATTGCAGGGCTGCCACCGCTGTTGTGATCGAACTGCAGGGTTGGCAAAGGCGCTTCGTGCATCTCGTCCCCGGTGGCGCGCGCCTTTGCCCCCGCCCCACAAGGTCCCACCCCCCAACAAGTTTCTTGAATCCCGGGGCAGCACGAAGGATAATTGCTGAATAACAAATCTCAAATATCCGGTTCGCTCCGGTCAGCTCGAGGAGGAGACACCCATGAGACGATCCCTTGTACTTGGTCCAACTGTCGCTCTGGCGCTCGCGACGCCGGGCCTGACGTTCGCCCAGAACACGCCGGCGAATCTGCAAATCCATTGGATCGATACCGAGGGCGGCGCGGCCACCTTGATCGTGACGCCGGCGGGAGAATCGTTTCTGATCGACACTGGATATCCGGATGCGGACCGCGACGCGAAACGAATTTTCGCAGCGGCACAAAAGGCCGGCGTGAGCAAGATCGACCACGCCCTGATCAGCCACTTCCACAACGACCATGTGGGGGGTCTCGCGGGCCTCGCCAAGATGATCCCTATCGAGAAGTTCTACGACCACGGCGACACGGTCGATCAAGTGGACAGGAAGCGGCTCGATGACTACAAGCTCCTTGCCGGCGGCAAGCGCGAGATCGTGAAGCCTGGCGACCACATACAGCTCAAGGGCGGCGTTCAGGTGCTCGTGGTGGCGTCGGATGCGAAGTTCGTCGACAAGCCCGTCAATGGCGGCGGACCTAATCCACTGTGCGCCGATGCGGCCCAGATGACGCCGGCCGGAGGCGAGAACCAACGCACGATCGGCGTGCTGGTGACGTACAACAACTTCACTTACCTCAACACGATCGATCTCGACTGGGCGACGGAGATGGAGCTTGCGTGCCCGCTCAACAAGGTCGGCATGGTGACGGTCTTTCAGAGCGGTCGCCATGGCGCGGGCGATGGTGCAAATGCGCCGGGATTCATCGGAGCCATCAAGCCGCAGGTCGTGGTCGTGAACAACGGTCCGCGCAAGGGCTTTGGGGCCTCTGACGACCGCGTTAAGCCTGTTTCGATCCCAGGCCAGACTTTCGCGCCTTACGAAAAGCACACCTATCTGCGGTATACAAAAAACCCGGGCATCGAAGGAATTTGGCAGGGACACTTGTCGCTGCTTGACAAGGACCCCGCGCATAATACCTCGCCCGATATGATCGCGAACTTCGAGGAGACGGCCGAGTGCCAGGGCCACGCGATCACCGCTTCGGTTGCGGCCGACGGCCGGTTCACGATGACGAACACGCGCAACGGGTTCAGCAAGAGCTACACGGCGCGCAGGGCCAACTAATCATGTGTCCCGGGCGAAGTGCAGCACAACGCTGACGTAGTTCGATCAGTCCGCCGTCTGGCTTGCTGTGGAATTGCAATCCTGGGGCATGCCGCGACGCAGGCCCCTACCCGAACCACGAGGAGGGAGGGCAGCATGAAGGCCTTAGCGCAAAGTCTGTTGGTAATCTTGATGATCGGGCTGCCGGCGGGGAAGGCGCTGTCTCAGTCCGCGCCGGCACGCGTGGTCACCCCTGCCGAGTACGAACGCTGGAAGAAGGACCTTTCGAACTGGGGGCGTTGGGGCAAGGACGACCAGATCGGTGCCCTCAACCTGATTACGCCAGCGAAGAGAAGAGAGGCGGCAGGTCTCGTGACCGAAGGATTTTCGGTGTCGCTCGCAAGCGACGCCGATACCGTCAAGGCGGTCGACAACCCCTTTCCGTACGAGCATGAGATGCTCGCAATCGGCAACGACCGGCTCGCGGTTCGCTACCACGGGATCACTCACACACACTTGGATTCGCTCGCGCACATCAACGACAACGGTGTGTTCTACAACGGCTACAAGCCTGATGCGGACGAGGTGTTGAAAGGGGGACACGCGAAGAATTCCATCCACAATCTCAAGAGCGGAATCTTCACGCGTGGTGTCCTGCTCGACATTCCGCGCCTCAAGGGCGTTCCCTACCTGGAGCCAGGCACGCCTATCTACATCGAGGATCTGGAGGCCTGGGAAAGGCAGGCCGGCGTCAAGGTCGGAGCCGGCGACGCGCTTTTCGTGCGCACAGGCGTGTGGGCACGCCGAAAGGAAGTCGGGCCATGGCTTCGCGGTCGCGCGGAAGGCGGCAGGTCGGCGGGGCTCGATCCTTCGGTCATTCCTTGGCTCAAGCAACGCGACATCGCCATCCTCGGCAGCGACCATCCGCAATATGTCTCGCCATCGCCCCTCCGCGGCGCTATCCATGACTTCGCGCTCCTGTATCTCGGGGTGCATCTCTTCGACAACTGCGACCTGGAGGCGCTGGGAGACGCGGCCGCGCAGCGAAGGCGCTGGGATTTCTTGCTGACCGCGGCGCCGCTGCCAATCCGTGGCGGCACCGGTTCGCCGGCGAACCCCATCGCGACGTTTTGAGGCCTGATAGGATTGGCCGCCGCCGATCACAATCCGCGCCGGGGCGGCGGAGCTTACCCGTGAGCGCGAGTATCAACCGGCAAGCTTTTGCGCCTCCAGCGCGAGCGACATGTCGGCCACCTGGGCGTAGGGCAGAATCGATTTCTGGATGCCGGTTCGAATGTTGAGATCCTGCATGTAGCGGTCTTCAAGATCCTTCACGGTTTTGATGTTCGGCCGCGTCGTATAGATCGTCTGCAGGGCGAGCTGGCCCGTGGTGCCAATCAGCTTCATGCGCGCGCCCTTCTCGACAGCGGGCAGGACCTGGCTGAAGCCGGACATGGCGCAGATGTCGCTGCCGCCGCTGAGTGCGCCGGCTGCGCGCCGGTTTCCGTCAAGGACAAGCCGCCGGGAAACTTATGGATCAAGGCACAAAATTGATTGGAGCGCCACGCCCTGCCGGTTCATTGTCGCGTGCACAATCTCGTTCTGTACGCGGGGGAAGCCGTGGCCAACGCTCCATTGTCATTGAACTTCGCCGTTGCCGACTATCCCCACACGCGGGCTATCCTCTCGGGCCGCATCCCGATCGAGGGAATAGCGCCCAACTTCATCAAGGTTGAGCCACAGATCGCCGCCTATCGACGCATGGTCCGCAATGTCGAATTCGACGTTTGCGAGATCGCGCCGACGACCTACATCATGGCCCGTGCGCTCGGCGCGCCGTTCGTTGCCCTGCCGATCTTCGTCTCGCGCGGCTTTCATCACGGTGGATTGCTGGTGCGCCCCGACGCCAACATCCGCAACCCGAAGGATCTTGAGGGCAAGAAAGTTGGCGTGCGCGCCTACTCGGTGACGACGGGGGTGTGGACCCGTGGCATTCTGATCGACGACTACGGGCTCGACAGCTCCAAAGTGACTTGGGTGGTCGACGATGAGGAGCATGTGCAGGCGCTGAAGCTGCCGCCCAACGTCCTGAACGCCCCGGAAGGCACCTCGCTGGTCGAGATGATGGCCAAGGGAGAAATCAGCGCCGGCTTCTCGGGCAACGCCGGCCTCGGACGCGCGGGCAAGCCGACCGAAGGATGGGACGCCAAGAAGATCCCGCCGGCCGACTATCCCGACCTGTTTCCCAACGCCAAAGAGCTCGAGGCGGCTTGGCACAAGAAGACCGGCATCTACCCGATGCACGGCACGATCGTGGTCAAGGACAGCGTTTTGCAGACGCACCCGTGGGTGGCACAGTCTCTGTTCAAGGCTTACTCCGGCGCCAAGGCCGAATGGCTCACCGATCTCGCCTCCGGTAAGGCAGCGGCCGCGACCGACAAGAAGTATCGTGATCTGACGAGCATCGTTGGCCCAGACCCGCTGCCCTTCGGCATGGCGGCCAACAAGCCGACCATCGAGGCGCTTGAGAGCTACGCCTTCAAGCAGCGCCTGACACTCAGACGGATGACCATCCCTGAGCTGTTTGTCGATCCGCAAGCGGCGTGAGCCGGCAAGCACAGTCCAACCGAACGAGGTTGAGTGAGGAGAAACGTATTGTGAGCAGTAAAGTGATCGATATCCATCCGCACATCATTTCGCCCGACAAGGTCAAGTATCCGGAGAGCCCGCTGTTCGGCATCCAGTCGAAATGGTCGGCCGAGCGCCCAACCCCGATCGAGGCGATGATCAAGGCGATGGACGAGGCTGGCGTCGACAAGTCGGCGATCGTGCACTCCTCCACCTGTTACGGCTACGACTGCTCGTACCTGGCGGATTCGCTCGCACGTTTCCCGGCCCGCTTCACCGGCGTTGGCTCGATCGACATGCTGGCTCCCGACAACGTGGAGAAGGCCCAGCACTGGATTGACCGCGGCTTTACGGGCTTTCGCATCTTCACCGGCGGCAGCACCAAAGAGGTCGATCCGAGCTCGCTCGCCGACCCCAAGTCGTTCCCGGTTTGGGAGCTGGTCGGCGACAAGGGTTTCTCGATCTGCGTACAGTCCGACCCGACAGGCATTCCCGCCACCATCACGCTGGCCAAGCGCTTCCCCAAGGTGAAGATCATCATGGATCACCTGGGTCGGCCCAACGTAAGCGATGGTCCACCCTACGATGCCGCTAAGCCGCTGTGGAGCCTCGCGCAGTACCCCAACGTCTACCTCAAGATGTCGACGCATGCGTTCGAGCGCACGAATGTCGGCAAGGGCAGCGAGGAGACATTCTTTCCCAAGCTGATCCAGGAATTCACGTCAAAGCGTATCGCCTGGGGCTCGAACTTCCCGGCCTCCGCCGGTCACCTCAAGGAGCACCTGGCGCACGCCAAGAAGGGGCTCTCGATTCTGTCCCAGAGCGACCAGGACTGGATTCTCGCCAAGACCGCCCAGGTTCTCTATCCTGCCCTCAAGGACTAACGAGGTTGCCATGCCAGCCCCTTATCCGAAGACCGGCCCCGTCACGCTCACGACCAATCTCGCCGACAGCCCGCTCGCCGCAGCGCTGAAGGCCGGCAAGGTCAGCTCACCCATCGTCAAGTTCGATTTCTCCGGACCCAAAACCGCACATGACGGCTTCAAGCCGATGGTGCGCGAGAGCGCGTTCGACGCTGGCGAGCTCGCCATCGTCACCTTTCTGCAAGCGAAAGCTTACAACAAGCCGCTCACGCTGCTGCCCGCCTGCGTCGTGGGCAAATTCCAGCATGGCACCATCTCCTATATGCACCGGGGCAAAGAGCTCCAGCCGAAAGATCTGGAGGGGAACAAGGCCGTCGTGCGCGCCTACACGCAGACGACTGGCACCTGGGCGCGCGGCATCCTGCAGCACGAGTACGGCGTCGATCTGTCCAGGATCACCTGGCTTACGACCGACGCTCCGCACTTGGCCGAGTATACAGACCCGACCAACGTCATTCGCGTCGACAAGAAGCAGAAATCTCTCGACCAGCGCATGATCGATGGCGAGGCGGATGCCGGCATCATTGGCCTCGATGCGCCCAAGCACCCGGACGCGCGCCGGTTGATCCACGACCCGGACGCCGCAGCTTCGGAATGGTACAAGAAATACGGCTGCACCCAGGTCAACCATTTGTTCGTGGTCAATTCCGAGCTGGCGAAGTCGCGGCCGGACGTGATCGAGGAGATCTTCCGGATGCTCGCCGAGAGCAAGAAGGCAGCAGGGCTGACCGGCAAGGCGATCGATCCGCTGCCGTTCGGCGTCGAAGCGGTTAGCAAATCCCTCTCGATCGTCAGCCAGTACGCACACGAGCAGAAGATCATTCCACGCCGCTATGAGATGGACGATCTCTTCGACAAGGGCATGCAGGCATTGCGCATTTGATTTGGCCCCAGAGGAGCGTCCGGCAGAGGCGCCCTCGATGTTGAGCGGGAGGAGGAGATGCGCTCGGGAACGTGAAGCTCGCGGTCCAGGGCGTGTCGAAGACGTTCCGCGTGCGTGGCCTGCGGCGCCAGGACGACACGCTGCTCAACGTGTTGCGGCGGCTGTCGTTCGACGTCTATGAGGGCGAGGTCGTCTCGCTGATCGGAGAGTCGGGCTGCGGCAAGACCACGCTCTTGCGCATCGTCCAGGGGCATTGGAAATCGCGAACAGCGGTTGGCGCCAAATGCGTTCGAGCGGCGTTACACGGGATCCTATTCAACCAACCGCTGTGCGTTGCCGCGAGGCAGTATCCGAGACGACCAATTTGAGATCGGTGTGCGACATCCGTCGTGCATGGGCCCGCAACATATCCAAAAACTGCAGATGAATCCTGGTCGGGCGCCAATCAGCCCTTCTGACAACCCCGTCCGAACGCTTGAGGTGCGATGATTGGAACGGCAGGGTTGTAAAGATGCTTGGATCGTTCAATCGGGATTCAAACAACGACATGAGTGCCAATCGGTCGCTCGACGCTATAAGATTGCGATGAAGTTGTAGCGAGGTTGTCTCGATTGTAATTCTCGGAGTGGAGCTCGTGCCTCTGAACAGTTGCTCAAGGGCCTGCTGCCGGGGCGTGGTCGGGCCTGGCGTGATCCAGTCGAATCGCGCCAAATCCCTTGGCGAAATTCTCCTCAGCCGAGTCAAAGGGTGGCGCCTTCGAGCGACGATGACGTAGGGATTGTGAAACAGCTTTTCTTCCCGAACATCGCGCGCCCAAAGTGGGGTTCTGAGCGTCCCCCAAAGCAGGTCAAACCGCGCGGCTCGCAGATCATTTAGAAGAGCGTCGTAGTGCCCATCAACAACCTGCACGAATGCGTTTGGATGAGTGTCGAGCAATTCTTTGATCGCGGCCGACAGGACGTGCGCATCGGAGTGCGGGATATTGCCAATTGCGATTCGCGAAATGACATTGCCTTGCGCGGCCTTCATTTCCTCCACGCCATAATGGATCTCGCGCAGTCCGACCTGGATTCGCCTTGCGAGCTCGGACCCTCGCGCGTTTGTGGTCATACCTTTCGCTGTTCTGTGATACAGACCACGGCGCAGCTCGCGTTCAAGATCCTTGGCAGATCGATGGAGCGAGGGCTGAGAGATCTTAAGGAGCCGGGCTGCCGCGTCGAATGACTCACTTTCGTAGATCGCCAGCAGACTGCGGATTTGAGGCTTCGTGATCTTATGGGTCATGTCTAGCGTCTGCCGGCTCATTGCCGGGTTGCTCACGATCAACTCGCCAACAGCCGAGCGTACATGATCGAAGAAGCACTGCACGCGGGGCAGCAGTGTGGCGCCGAGCTTGGTGGGGTAACAGCCAGAACGCCGCCGGTGTAACAGTCCGCCCTTGAGCTGGCGCTCGAGGGCTTCGATGGACTGAGTGACGCCCGGCTGCGACAAATTGATCTCTCTCGCCGCCTCACTCATGCTTTGCAAGCGGGCGACGGCTTCGAACGCGCGGAGCTGCCGAAGCGAGGGAAAATCATTGTAAGTCATGGACATGGCGCCCCTTCAGGGCCGGTCTTCGGGAACGTGCAGTATAGCAAAATCTTATATGAGCCCACACTGTTTCGATTGGAGGCCGATGGGTCGCTGTGTCACGTTCGTTAATCAGTCGCCGAATGAGAAACGTCGGGATGGAGAGGTGTGTACGGCCTGTTCGCCGAACCACGTCCAGCCGAAAAAGGGAGGACCCGCATGCACTCGATTTGGTTAACACGGGGGCTCGATCGAGCCTCCCTGATCCGCTGGTTTGGGCTTCTCGCAGGTTGCGCCGTGCTTTTCTTGGCCTTTGCGCCTGCAGGCAACGCGCAGAACCTGAGCGGCTATCCCAACAAGCCCATTCGCCTCTTGGTGCCATACGGCGCCGGAGGCGTTGGCGATCAAACCATGCGTGTGCTCGCCAGTAAGGTATCCGAGCAGGTAAAGCAGCAGATTGTTGTCGAGAACCGTCCCGGTGCAGGCGGAATCGTCTCCATGACGGAGGCACTCAGGGCTGCCGGAGACGGTTATACGCTGGCCGAGATGGGCAATGGCCAGGCAATCAGCATGTCATTGTTCACCAAACTTCCGTACGAGCTGCTGCGGGACTTCGTTCCGATCTCGGTCGCCGGCACCTTCTCCATACTGCTCGCGGTGCCTGATAACTCGCCTTACAAATCGCTGGACCAATTGGTACAGGCCGCTCGGAGTCAGCCGGGCAAACTTAACATCGGCGCGATCAATCCCGGCAGTACGCAGAACTTGTCGACGCATCTGTTTCAACAGGTTACCGGAACCAGCTTTACTGTTGTTCCTTATCGGACCTCTCCCGATTTGGTGACGGCCTTGTTGCGCGGCGACGTCGATCTAGGGTTCGACTACTACGCGGCCTTCCAATCAGTGATCGGCCCCGGGAAGGTGAGGGTCCTTGCGACCAGCGGCGAGCAACGCGAGCCATTGCTGATGGAAACGCCCACGGTCAAGGAAATCGGATATCCGACCTACGTCGTCATCGGTTGGAATGGGATCGGGGCCCGGGCAGGCGTGCCTGAGCAGATTACCCGATACCTCAATGCCGAGATCAACCGAAGTCTGGCGTCGCCGGATCTGCGGGAACGGTTCCGCGTCCTTGGCATCGATCCCAGCGGAACCACACCTGAAGACATGTGGGATCGTATGGCTCGCGATGGCCGTAAGTGGCGCGATGTGATCGAGAAGGCCGGCATCCCAAAGCAATAACACGTTCGGACACATCCATGATGGTCCGTTTGGCGCAACACTTAGACCATGATCCGATCAAATTGAATCGGGATCATTGGTCTAGCTTTTGTTTGAGCATGATCCTTTTCCGAAAACCGGTTCCCACTTTTCGGGGATCATGCTCTAGCTGGCAAGGACACTCGCGATACCCCCGATCAACTCTTCAATATCTCTTAGTCCGTTAAATCGCGGTGAGCCCGCCATATGGGGAGTCAGAATGACATTGCTGAAGGACAGCAACTCGTCGTCAGAGCGGCCAGGCTCCTCATAGAGAGAGTCGAGTGCAAATCCGCCCAAATGGCCGGATCGTAGTGCCTCCAGCAAAGCCTCGCGATCGATGACTTCCGCCCGCGAAACATTCACGATGCAGGCGCCAGGCTTCATCTGCGCCAGGCGTTCACGATTGAGGAAGTTTGACGTTGAAGGATCCAGTGGAAGCTGTGGTATGATCACATCGCTTTCCGCCAGCAGCGACTCCAACGAGCAATACGAAGTGTTCAAACTACGTTCCTCAGGGGCGGAAAGTCTGGTCCGTTGAAAATAAAGAATTCTCATGCCGAATGCAGTGGCGCGGAGTGCAATTTCGCGACCAATCTCACCCAGGCCAATAATGCCAAGTGTACTGCCGCTCAGAGTTCGCATGCCTGAGAAGCGCCCCCAATTCGCGCCTGGGGTATGACGTCTATCAAATGGGATGTAAGGCCGGCTGATAGCAGCAAGATGGTCAATACTGATCAACCCATTCAGTTCCTCGATTTGCCTTGCAAGCGCAAGCATCAGGGCGAAGGCATGCTCGGCGCAAGCAATATTTGCGCGGCGGCGTACACCCAGCACCTTGACACCGCGGGCCTCGCATGCGGCGACATCAATCTTCCGAAGAACCGCACCGTATTTGTGGATCACTTTCAGACGCGGCGCTAAAGCCAGTTCTTCTCTGCCGATGCTCAAAGACTCGGTCACGATTGCTTCAGCCGATTCGAGATTGCTGTGTAGCTCCGGCTTGGACGATACGAGCCTGACATCGCTCGGATAGAGAGGGTCTGCGGCTGCTTGGACTTTGTCGCACCAGTCTCGGAAATCAGGCAAGTCGGGCGACATGAAATCCGCGAAGGCGTCGTGCCTCTCCTGGCTCGTGGATGGATCGAGCACCACGCCGATGAGGCGAGTCCAAACGTCGTCTTCAACGACTAACACGGTGTTGTTCGAGCTCATTGAACAACTATCTCACGTTCCGTTCTGCACGACAAAGGTCCCGGAGAACAAATGCGGAGAAAGCTTGATTCCACGGCGCTGGAGCTATTCAGTCGGGATTTTCGTGTTTATGATTGGTGTGATGACGCCATTCACATGATATTTGTGGCACAGTAGGCAGTCTTGACGCGCCATGCTGCTGGTGTGACAGGTTTGACAGAGTTCTTTTTTCACCGCGCCAAAATTGGACACGAAATTTTGCGGATTACCCTGCTCGTAGCTCTTCAGATAGGGGCGGCCTTTTTCAAGGTTGTGGCAGGTCAGACAACCGCGATTCTCCAGGATGCCGAAATGCGGCTCATGTATGAAATTCGTGAAGCGTCCCTGTTTGTTCTTGACCGAAGACGGGGAGAAATTGACAAGCCGCCCCTGGCCCCGGATCTCGTCGACGCTGTGACATTTCGTGCATGAGCCCTGAGCGTCCTTGTCGGTGAGGAGATCGAAGACGGCCGCCGCCGGTCTTCGATCGCCTTTCGGCGCCTGGGGGCCGGTCAGCAAGAGCCAAGAATAGATGAATTTGTCCTTATGGCCTGTGGGACGGTAGAAAATCGCGTAGTCCTGCCGATACCAGCCGCCATATTCAGCCCAATTCTCCGGATCCACATCGCTTTCGATGCTGATCACGGGCGCAGCCCTCGTTTGAGGCGCAGCCACCGCGGTATCTGAGGCCTCCGGGGCGTCCGCCGGCGCATCTGCGTCCGCCTTGGGGGCGGCATCCGCAGATACGACGCTGTCGGGTTTGGCGTTTGCGGTATCGGAATTTCGGGCTGCTTGTTCAGGCTGGGCTGCTCGCTCAGGCTGGGCTGCTCGCTCGGGCTGGGCTGCTCGTTCAGGCCGGGCTGCTCGTTCAGGCTGGGCCGCTTTCTGGGCGCCCTTGACCGGAGCCGCGCCCCCGCGAAGC
>Ga0099792_10000478_pt1 | contig 14843 bp, 10 predicted proteins | sample Rivendell_Oct201_8_FD_83780 | JGI IMG/M metagenome (GOLD analysis project Ga0099792, IMG submission 83780) | Vadose zone soil microbial communities from the Eel River Critical Zone Observatory, Northern California, USA -... | ecosystem: Environmental > Terrestrial > Soil > Vadose zone >...
CGCTCGCCTTCGGGCCGGTCGCTGGCGTAAGCGTGCACCGTGTAGCGGATCGTGCGGCCGCCGGCCTCCTGACGTATGAGCCCGAAACCCGGCTCGCTTACCGGGCGGTTGACGATGAAGCTCATGACGATGCTCTCCACGCCGCGCGTGGAGTCGAAGGCGATCAGGCGGATGTAGTGCTGGGGAAAGGTCTTGCGGCAGTTCTGCAGCTCCATCAGCACCCCGGCAGCATCCTTCAGATCGAACATCGGCATGCCGAACATTTCCCAGTAGGTGTTGCGCGGGTGCGGATCGTCGGTGTACTCGATGCTCCAGGCGTAGCCGCGGCTCAGGCCGTATTCGATCTGCAGCGAGATCTCCGCGTCCGTCAGTTCCGGCAGGAAGCTGAACTGTCCCTGCGTGATCTTCCTTACCGGGTTGGTCATCATGGAGCGTGCTCTCCTTGAAGGGATTCAGTGGGCCACCGCGGCCGTGGGGGTGAAATCGGAAGCATCCGTCGGGGTGTAGTTGAAGCTGATATCCCCCCACGTATCGAGCGCCTGCTGCAGCGGGCTGCAGCCACGGGCGGCCTGGCGCAGGATCTCCGGTCCCTCGACGCGGATGTCCTTGCCCTCGTTGCGCGCCTTGACCATCGCTTCCAGTGCCACCCGGTTGGCGACCGCGCCGGCCTGAATGCCCGCGGGGTGACCGATGGTTCCGCCACCGAACTGCAGCACCACGTCGTCCCCGAAAAGATGCAGCAGCTGGTGCATCTGTCCGGCGTGAATGCCACCCGAGGCGACCGGCATCACTTTGCGGATATCGCACCAGTCCTGGTCGAAGAAGATGCCGCGCGGCAGATCCTGGCGGGTGTAGCTGTCGCGGCACACGTTGTAGTAACCCTGCACGGTCAGCGGGTCGCCTTCGAGCTTGCCGACCGCGGTCCCCGCATGCAGGTGATCGACCCCCGCGAGTCGCAGCCATTTGGCGATGACACGGAAACTGACGCCGTGGTTCTTCTGTCGTGTGTAGGTACCGTGACCGGCGCGGTGCATGTGCAGGATCATGTCGTTGCGCCGCGCCCAGTTGGACATGCTCTGGATCGCGGTCCAGCCGATGACCAGATCGATCATCACCACGACCGAGCCGAGCTGCCGGGCGAACTCGGCGCGTTCGTACATGTCCTCCATGGTTGCAGCCGTTACGTTGAGGTATGAGCCTTTGACCTCACCGGTGGCGGCGCTCGCCTTGTTGACGGCATCCATCACGTACAGGAAGCGGTCGCGCCAGTGCATGAAGGGCTGCGAGTTGATGTTCTCGTCGTCCTTCATGAAATCAAGACCGCCCTTGAGCCCCTCGTAAACGACGCGGCCGTAGTTGCGGCCCGAGAGTCCGAGCTTGGGTTTGGTCGTGGCGCCGAGCAGCGGGCGGCCGAACTTATCGAGGCGTTCGCGCTCGACAATCAGGCCGGTCGGGGGCCCCTTGAAGGTCTTGACGTAGACCGCCGGAATCTGAATGTCTTCGAGTCTCGCGGCCTTGAGGGGCTTGAAGCTGAACACGTTGCCGATCAGGCTCGCCGTCATGTTGGCGATCGAGCCCTCTTCGAAAAGAATGATGTCGTACGCGACCCAGGCGAAGAACTGCCCCGGGCTGTTCGGCACCGGCTCGACCCTGAACGCCTTGGCGCGGTAGGTATCGCAGGCGGTCAACCGATCGGTCCACACGACCGTCCAGGTCGCGGTGCTCGACTCCCCGGCGACCGCCGCGGCCGCTTCGATCGGGTCGACCCCCTCCTGTGGGGTGATGCGGAACAGGCAGACGGTGTCGGTAGCCTTGGGAACATAGTCCGGTTCCCAGTACCCCATCTGCCGGTACTTGAGAACGCCGGCCTTGTAGCGCCGCTTGGCGTCCGTGATTGCGGTTGCGCCGCCGCTGGCTCCAGTCGCGATTGCCATCGTCCCGCCTCGTTCTTCGATTGCTTGAGGCAACTGTAGAAGGAGGCTATCATTCAGGTAAAGTCACTTTAAGTTACCGACAAGTTAAGAATTACTTAATGAAGAACGCCACGCTCCGGCAATTGCGGGTCTTCTCGGCGGTCGCGCGGCACCTGAGCTTCGCGCGCGCGGCGGAGGAGCTGCGGCTCTCGGCACCAGCGGTCTCGATGCAAATCAAGGAGTTGGAGACGGAAGTCGGGCTGCCGCTGTTTGATCGCTCGAGCCGCAAGGTGTCTCTCACGATGGTTGGCGAGTACGTGCTCGCCTACACACAGCGGGTCCTCGCTGCGATGCGCGACGCGGAGGACATGGTCGCCCGTTTTCGCGGCCTCAAGACCGGGATGCTGGATGTCGCCATGGTCAGCGCCGCGAAGTACTTTCTGCCGCGGCTGCTGGCGCAATTCCGGGACGAGCACCCCGGTGTCGAAGTACGTCTGCGGATCGCCAGCAACCGCGAGGAAGTGGTCGCGCTGATGCGCGAGGGCGCGGTTGAGCTGGCGATCATGGGCCGGCCGCCCAAGAACTGGCCCTCGCGGGCCGAGCCTTTCGCGATGCATCCCCACGGATTGGTGACGTCGGTCGAGCATCCCTTTGCGCGCGCCGAGAGGGTGCCGGCGCGAGCGCTGCTGGAGGAAGGATTCATCGTGCGCGAGCCGGGCTCGGGCACGCGCGCCGCGCTCGACGAGTTCATGGATGCGTATCAGATGACCCCGCGGGTGGTCATGCAGATGTCGAGCAACGAGGCCATCAAGCAGGCCGTGATGGCCGGAATGGGCGTTGCGCTGCTGTCGCTACACACCGTCCAACTGGAGCTCGATCACCAACTGATCGCGGCTCCTGAAACCGAGGGTCTGCCGGTCATGCGTCGCTGGCACGTAGTCAACACCCTGGCCAAGACGCTCTCCCCGGCGGCCGAAGCGTTCCGCTACTTCATCCTTGAACACGGCGAAGCGTTTCTCGCCAAGCATTTTGCGCACGGTAACGATCCGCTGCAGTTCGCGGAATACCGGAGTGCGGCACGTAATCGCTAAGTGGCCGCTTCGCAAAGGGCGCGGCGGCCCGCGCCGCAACCGCGATTTGCGCTACGACGACGACACCGCCGCGCGCGGCTTCAACGTGGCCAGCGTCAGTACCAGTATCGTCGCGATGAGGAAAAATCCTGCCCCGGCCGTCAGTGCGATGGCCGGTCCAAGCCCTGCGGCGCCGCCGAGCCCCCGATCACTGACCAACGCCACGGAGGTGGGGCCGAGTCCCGCGCCGAGCGCGACGTTGAGGAAGAAACTCACCGCCATCGCGAAGCCGCGTTGCCGGTTCGGCACCACGTCCAGTATCGAGGAGAAGCCGCACGCCGTGACGATTCCCGACAGGGCGAAGTACAGTGGCACGGCGGCCATCACGATCCTGACGTGCGCGGCGTCGATGGCCCAGCACACCGGCAGGGCGAGGAGGCTCGAGATGAGGCAAACACTCAGTTTGCGCGACCAGCGGCCGCCGCGGCCGACCCGGTCCGAGAGCCAGCCCCCGAGCAGGACGCCGCCCCCGAAGCCGATTGTCAGCAGCAACCCGAGCTGCAGGCCCACCTGAGCCGCATCGCGGCCAAAGTCGCGGATCAGCAGCGTCGGCGCCCAAGCGCCGACGGCGTTGTCGACGAGCGATGCGGTCGCCACGACGAGGTAGATCGGCGCAACGCGCCACAGCGCAGCGTGCCGACCCGATGCGCCGCCGGCACCGGATGCATCCGCTGCGATGGCGGCTCGCCGTTGCGGCTCGCGGATGAGCAGAATTGCGAGCGACCACAGGAGGCCCGGCGAGCCGATCACCAGCAAGACCAGCCGCCAGGGCGCAATCACCGCGATCGGTGTTCCGGCGAACACCCCCGCTGCGACGAGCTGCAGCGCACCGCCGCCGATCAGGATCGAGGCACCGTTGCCGATCGCGATGCCACTCAGGTAGCTGCCTACGGCCAGACCACGGCGCGAGGCGGGGAAATAGTCACTGATCAGGGAGATGGCGGACGGTGACAGCACCGATTCGCCCAGCCCGACCACGACGCGCGCCGCGAATAGCTCGCCGAAGCTGTGGGCGAACCCGCACGCCACCGTGCCGATGCTCCACACGACTACACCAAAGAAGATCAGGTTGCGGCGCGAAGTGCGATCGGCGAGCAGTCCGAAGGGGATCCCGGCGACGCCATAGACAACGGCAAAGGCAGTTCCGAGCAGCAGACTGACTTCGGTATCGCTGATGAGCAAATCGCGCCGGATAGGATCGACGAGCAGGCTCAGCACCTGCCGGTCCGTGTACGACAGGATCGCGGTGCCGACCAGGATCGCGACGACCGTCCAGGCGTAGGAACGCCGCGGGTAACCGGCATCGTCGTCCGCCATTTGCCTTGGTCCGTTAGAACTTGTACGCCGCATCCACTCCGATCGTCCGCGGCAGGTTGGTCGCGATGCGGTTGAAGATCGGGACGTTCGCCGACAGCGCGCCGGTGTCACTCAGCAGAGCCCTCTTGTTCGTGAGGTTGTCCACGAACAGCGCTGCCGACCAGCTCTTATCCTCGACACCCAGCCGCAGGCCGGCCAGGTCATAGGACGGGAGCGTATTGCGCGTGAATGTGATGTCCTCGATCGAGCCAACGTAACTGTTATTGAGTCGCGCGACGAAGCTCATGGTGCCCGCGAGCGGCCTGCGGTATGTCAGGCTGGTGTTGGCCGTCGCTTGCGGAACGTCCAGAAGACGTTGTCCGGCGACGACCCCCGCGAGGGGCACGTCAGTCGTGTTGGTCGCGCGCGTGTAGCTGCCATTTTGCGACAGCACCAGGCCCGGTGCGAGGATGACTCCAATCTCCAGCTCCGCACCGTAGGCCCGCGCCTTGCCGGCGTTCGCGGTGAACTTGAAGCCGCAACCCGGGGCGACCTGCTGCTGCACGCTGGACCAGTCGATGTAGAACAGGTCGCCGGCAATCGAGACGCGTCCGCCCAGAAACCGGAGCTTCTCACCCAGCTCGTAATTCCACACGCTGTCCGGCCCGAATTGCGTAGGAGCGTTGCCCGGGCACGGCGGAGACGGGATCGGCGAATTGGGCCCGCCGGGGCGGAAGCCCCTGGAGATGGTGCCGTAGAGCGTCGTGTTGTCGTCGGGAATGTAGGCGAGGTTCAGCTTCGGCGTGACACCCGAGTTGGACGCGTGCCCGAAGAGCGGGGCACTGGTGCCGCTGGCGGAAACCCCGCTCACACTGGTCACCGAACTGCTGCGATAGCTGTAGTACCGTGCCCCGACGGTCGCCTTCAGGGACCTCGGCAACTGATACGACACCTCGCCGAATGCTGCGTACTGGTCGATGTCGACCTTGCGATGATTGTCCGCGAGGTTGGTCGTGCCGAAGTCGGCGTTGAATCCGTTGTTGGTAGCCGGGTAGAAAGAGTAGACGTGGGATGTCGCTCCGTAGCCGGCCCAGTACCCGCCGGCGAGCCACTGCAGCGGCCCGCTGCCGGTCGAGGTGAGGCGCAATTCCTCGCTGTACTGCCGCGTGTAGTCGTCCTCGGTAATCGTTCCGGCACCGAGCCCAAAAAAAGTGCCGCCTCCCTCGGTCACCGTGGCCGTGCTCGAGAACGGCCAGGCCGCCGGAGGGCCGAAGAACCCGCCGATGAAGAACTGCATGGCCTCGGAAATGTCCTGGGTCTGGTTCTGTTGGCGGTCCCAGTCGGCCGAGGCGGACACGAGCTGGAAGGAGTCGAAGTTGTATTTCAGGGTCAGCGTGTACAGGTTGAACCTGTCCGAGAAGGGCTCCGCCACGTCGAACGGCTGGTAGTGCGCCTGGTTCAGCGGAGGGCCGTCGATGGTGCTCGGGCCGTCCTGGGTGATCTCCTGGTGCATGTACCCGACCGTGGCGCTGAAGCGGTCGTTCGGCTGGGCGAGCAGAGAGGCCCGCCCTCCACGCAGCTCTTCCAGGTTGGAACGCTGGAACTGCGCCACCGCCGGGGCGGCCGCGACGTTACCGCGCGCGGTACTGTTGTTGACCTCGATGGGGAAGGGGCTCAGTACCACGCGGTCGGTCCAACCGTCGATGCGCTTGTCCGTGCCGACGAGTCGCAGCGCGACCACGTCCTGCATCAGAGGCACGTTCAGCATGAGGTTCTCGGTGTGGTTGAACCCACCACCGGATGTGCCGGAGCCGATGCCCTCGAGGTTCGCCGCGAAAGCCCGCGGGTCGGGTTGGTTGGTCACGAGCTTGATCGTGCCGCCCATCGACCCTGCGCCGTACAGCGTGCCCTGTGGCCCGCGCAGCACCTCGATGCGATTGAGGTCAAAGAGGCTCGGGTCGATCACCGTCTTGCCGTTCTGCGCCATCGCGGCCGGCGTCAGGGCGGCGTCATCGAGGTAGAAACCCACGGTGGGCGACTCGCCACCCGTCGAGGTCAGGCCGCGCATCTCAAACTCCGTTTGCCCGGGACCGGAGGTCTTGAAGGAGATGCCGGGCACCTGTTGCGCGAGGGTGAGCATGTCCGTTACGCCGGCGGCCTGCAGGGCAGTCCCTTCGATGGCCGTCACGCTGATGGGAGTCTTCTGGACGGTTGATTCGCGCTTCTCGGCGGTGACGACCACCTCTTCAAGAGTCTGTGCCGGCGCGCCAGTGGCTGCCGTGCCGGAGCCGGCCTGCGCAGTCGCCTGGTCCGCCCGAGCGGTGCCTGCGAGCACGGAGGCGCCAATTATCGTCGCGCCGATCAATGTCGCGCCAATCGCAGCCCGCAGCTTCCGCGCAATGCGCGCCATCAGACCTAAGAGAATTCGCTCCGCCGTCATGGTAGCTCTCCCCGTGTGAGCGGCTGGCAATGGAGCGGCGTATGCCCGCGACCATTGGTGCCGCGTTATTTACTCAGGCGCGGACGTCGTCGGCCGCGACACCAATGCCAGCGCATTCGAGTTGTACTTCATGATCGCGCCGTGCCGCCCCGTCCGGTCACGCTCGAGTTGGTAGACGTCCCCCTTCGGACCCCGGCGGCGCTCTGTCACCGACGCGATGGCTGCCCGATCTTCGGTCTGGAGGCGCCATGCGTCAATGCGCGCGTGAGCCGGCAGGTGGGTCGCGTTCGTGGCGCCGACGATAGCCGCAGCAACCTGCGGCAAGTCGAGCACGGCCCGGGTTGCCACGGAGGCGATGTCGCAGCGGTGCTTGCGCGCAATGGCCGCCAGGACCGCCAACAACTCCTGGAACAGCGCCCAGCCTCCGAAGTCATCGATGACCAGCTTGTATTTGATCAAGGACCGGTTCGCCAGCGCGGCGGCGGGCTCCGGCCGGCCAAGCCAGTGCTCCGACAAAAATCCGCCGCCCACGGTTCCGTAGCACAGCAGCGCTATGCCGTGATTGCGGCAGCAAGCCACCATGGTCGCTCTTGGCCGGTCGTCGAGGAGTGAATACTGGAGCTGGTGTGCGACGACGGGCACGCCCGCGGCGAGCAGCTGTTCGAGATGCAGCGTATCGAAATTGGTCACACCCAGACGCGCGATCTTGCCGGCGCGTTGCAGTCGATCCAGCTCGAGAGCCGTTTCAACGTAGCGCGGCAGGGCGAAGTCCCACCAGTGAAGCTGCACGAGGTCGAGACACTCCATGCCGAGCCGTGTCAGGGATCGATCGATGACGGCTTCGACGTAGCCGCGGTCCAGTGTCTGCAACTCGGACAGATCGGGCACGAACTTCGTGTGCACCTGGACCTGCCCGGCCAGGGAGGGGTAGGCGCGGCGGAAGGAACCAATCAGTGCTTCGACGCCGGTGTAGATGTCGGCGCAGTCGAAGGTCGTGATGCCGGCCTCGACGAACCGCGCCATGTCTTTCACCGCCTGCCCGGAATCGATCGCGCCGTGGCCGCCAGCCAGGTGCCAGCCGCCCTTGATGAGGCGGGACACCGAGTAGCCGCGGGGGCAGGAATACCTGGGGATCACTTGGTGCGGCCGTCGGGCGGGGTGACCGCCGTCACGTCGGAACGGCGAAAACGCCGCCGCCCGATGCGCGTGATCCGGAACCGAGTAGGGCAATTCGGGTCCGGGCAGGCGATCTCTGCGTCCGTCGACATCCAGTCATGTGGATCGGTCATCCGCTGCTTGGCCGGGAGCAGCGGCAGCAGTGCGGCGAGGGAGTAGAGGGAGAATCCCTGCCCGGGAGGGAGCTTGAGCATTTCGCCATGGAGCTCGAAGTAGTCACCCAGGCGCGCACCGCAGTAGATCGGCCGATCCGCCGGACCGACGACCTCCACCCTCAGGTCGTAGAGCTCGAAGCCGACATCGTCGGAAGCCGACGCGGACGATTCGTTGGTCATGGCGCGAAAGAGTACTCCGGACCCTCGGTTTTTAAAAACCGGATACCGTTGCGAAATTTGCCGGCTGAGAGATATGAACTCCCGACCAACGGTTTACAAATCGAGTTAGGTCACAAACCAACACCGGAGAACACCAGACAACTCAAACACTTAGCGGAGCCGCATCGCCGGACGTAGTGGCAGTAAGTGTGCCAATAGTGGCTGCTCGCGGACCAAAACGGGCCTTTGGCGAACGGCAGCTATCGAAGACTCACACACACCGCACTGTGGTAGCCTTTTTCGCAACACCTATAAAAATCAAAGGGAGTTGGGTCCATGGAAAAGATTTCGGGAAGTGAATCACCGTCGCAGGCTTCTTCGGCCCGTGCGGCGGAACAATTGCATTTCACCGGTCGCGGCGGCGAATATTTCGGCGTCTGGATCGTCAATTTATTGTTGACGATCGTCACCTTGGGCATCTATTCGCCGTGGGCCAAGGTGCGGCGACTGCAGTACTTTTATCGGCACACCGAGGTGGCCGGGTCGAGCTTCGATTTTCACGGCAGTCCGATCAGGATCTTGATCGGACGCGTGATAGCGCTGGGCATGCTGATTGCCTACAACTTGTCGGTGCGCCTGCATTCGCCGTTAACGTTTGTCACTGTAGCTGGCCTTGCAGTCGTCATGCCGTGGCTGCTACGCAATTCATTCCGGTTTCGGCTCTACAATACGAGTTGGCGTGGCACGCGTTTTCACTTTCGCGGCACCGTAGCCGGCGCCTATCGTGTTTTCCTGCTGAACGGGTTTCTGACCCTGATCACGCTTTATGTCATGGCGCCCTTTATGCATCAGCGGCTGAAGGCCTATCAGCACGACAACAGTTGGTTCGGACGCACTCGGTGCTCCTTTCACGCTCGAGCCGGCCAGTTCTATTTGATCTATCTGCTGTTACTGGCAGCCATCGTGGTCTTCGCAATCGTGATCAGTGTTAGTGGAATCGGCGGTGCATTAACTGCGTTGTCTCAAGCACAGAAGCACGGCATGCACCCTAATCCGCACGCTGTATTCAGGGCTCTGGTCATTCTCTATGGCGGACTGCTCTTGATGGGGGTTTCGATTGGGCCGGCATTTCATGCGCTCATTACCAACCTGATCTGGAACAACACACGTCTCGGCGAACATCGCATTGAGTGCAGCATGTCGCCATTTGTCCTGATTTGGATCACCTTGAGCAACCTTCTGCTCGTGATGCTGACCCTGGGATTGTTCATTCCGTGGACCAAAGTGCGTCTCGCGAAGTTTCAGTTGGAGTCCGCGCGAGTATTGCCGGCGAGCGATCTACAGGAATTCGTGGAGACGGAACCCGAAACCATCGGTGCGGTCGGCGAGGAAGCGGCGACTGCGTTCGATTTCGACATCTCTTTGTAGGCCCGGGATGGGCTGAATTTGCTTCGCGCGGACTATTTCGACGGACGCTCAACGCGCATTCGCGTCGTCACTTTGTCAGTGGTCGGCGAAGATCTCGTCGTTACGGGCGAGGACATCGATTTCCGCGTCCCTTTTGCCACTGTAAGAGTGGATGAACGACTTGGACGGGCCCCGCGCCGGCTGCGCTTGAAGGACGGCACATTTTGCGAAGTACGTGACCTGGATGCGCTTGATATCTTGTTGTCGTTGACGGCACATCGCGATGGGTGGGTCGATCGCATGCAGCGTCATCTGCAATGGGTCCTGTTTTCGATCGTTGTGTGTGTGGTGCTCGCAGTCGTAGCGTACAAATGGGGCCTGCCATGGGCGGCTGCGGAGGGCGCGCATCGCCTGCCGCCGGCAATAGGCAAAGCGTTATCCGTGCAGACGCTGAAAATATTGGACGGCGGAATTCTCCTGCCGAGCAAGATTGCCGAGGAACGCCAGCAGGCGCTGAGTGCCGAATTCCATGGATTGCGTCTGCCGGAGGGCGGCACTTCGGATTCAACGTTGTTGTTTCGGGGTTCGCCCCAACTGGGAGCCAATGCTTTCACTCTGCCCGACGGAACGATTATTGTGCTTGACGATCTGATCACGTCAATCGGTGACGATCAGCAGACTCTGGCGGTACTGGCCCACGAGTTGGGTCATGCGCACGGACGTCACGCCTTGCAGCTGCTTCTGCAGAGCTCCGCCGTAGGAGCGTTCTGGACACTTTACATCGGCGATATCAGCCATCTGCTTGCGGTTGCACCGGCAGCCGTGGTGCAAGCAAGGTATTCGCAAGCCCTTGAACGACAGGCTGATGACTATGGGGCGGCGCTGCTGCTGCACAACGGGATGTCGCCGGCATTACTCGCTGGTGCCCTCAAGAAATTGGCTGAACCCCATTCCGGGTCCTCGATGGAAGGGTATCTGTTGAGCCATCCTTCGACGGATGAGCGCATGCGCCACTTACGGCTGCTTGCTGCATCTTTCAAGGCCAAGTAGTGTCTCTGCCCGCGATCGCCGTGGCAGCTCTGGCCAGAGCGAAGCCTATGCCGCCGCGCGTTGCTCGCTGACGCCGAGGTTGTTGTCTTCGTACAATCCCCGCTCGCACGGAGGGAGGCGACATGCAGCACTACTACCATCTGACGGCGCTCGTCGTACTGACGGGAGCGCTGATCGGTTGCGACCTGAACGGCCACGTGAACGGCGACGTGACCGCGACGCAGGCCGGCGCGGGCACAGTCAATGGCTCAATCCACGTGCCCGCAGGCACTCACAGCGGCGACGTAGGGACGGTGAACGGGTCCATACATATTGATGACAACGCGACCGTCGGTGCCGCCGGCACTGTGAACGGCGCGGTCGATATGGGTGCGCATGCGACCGCCGACTCGCTGTCGACGATCAACGGCGAGGTCACGCTAGGCGCTGGAGCACACGTTGCCCGGGCTGTCACGACTGTGAACGGCGCGATGCATCTGCAGGACGGCGCGGACGTTGGAGGACGGGTCGAGAACGTTAACGGCCACATCGTCCTGGCAGCTGCTCACGTAGCAGGTGGGCTGCGGACCGTCGGGGGAGACATTGATGTCACCGGCAGCTCGCGTGTCGAAGGTGGCATTGTTGTGGAGAAGTCCTCCGGCTGGTTCAACCGGGATACCCGCAGGCCCCGTATCGTGATCGGACCGGCTGCCGCCATTCAGGGACCCCTGCGCTTCGAGCGCGAGGTGCGGCTGTACGTAAGTGACAAGGCGACCATTGGCCCGGTGACGGGAGCAACGGTGATCCGCTTTTCGGGCGACAGACCGTCAGACTATTGAGTCATGCGTAATGACGAACAAAGGACGGTCCCTGCACGCGAGACTGCGCAGAGGTACGCTGGCCAGAAGGATCAAGTGCTGCAATCCGATCGCCGCGCCGTGTCAAGCCAGGTCAGTACGCGCAACCGTTGTTCTCACGGCGTGTGTAGTACTTCTGCTGTCGAGAGCAACGGGCCATGATTGGGTCTCAATTCATGGTGATGTTGCGAACAACCGGTACGTACCCCTCGGTCAGATAAGTCTCAAAACCATCGCGAAACTGGGCGCCGTGTGGGTATCAGAACCGTTTGCGGACGGTGCCACATCGCGTATGACACCGATCGTGCATGACAGCCTGATGTTCTTCGCTGCAGGCGCACGTGTTTACGCACTCGACGCGCGCAGCGGGAGCGTTCGCTGGGTGCATAAAACGGAATCCCAGAGACTTGCGAACCAGCAGGGCTTCAGCGATCCCGTCTCTGCGCAGACATCGGGGCTTGCGATTTCTCGTTCCTGGGGACTCGGTTTTGGTGTAGGGCTCGTCTTTGCCGGACTTGTGAATGGTCATGTCATTGCATTGCACGAGAAGACCGGGCAGGTAGCCTGGGACGAATCGGTCAGCGAGGACCCTCTGCCGATTGCAAGAGGGGTCACGTGTCCGCCGCTCTACGTTGATGGGGTGCTGTACTTCGGCCTGGGTATCGAGCATTCCCGGGGTCAAGTGGTAGCTGTGGATGCGAGATCCGGGCGGGTATTGTGGCGAACACCGACGGTTCCGGGACCGGGTGAGCCGGGGCATGAGACTTGGCCGCCGCGCAGCGAAATCTGGCGCTCCGGCGGGGGGAACCCCTGGGCGGCGGGGGCCGCCGATCCCGCCCTCGGGCTGGTCTATTTTGTAACCGGCAATCCTGGGCCTGCGACAGGGGGCAAGGTACGCCCCGGTGACAATCTCTATAGCGTGTCCCTCATCGCCTTACAGATGATTACCGGGCAGCTTCGCTGGTACCGTCAGCTCGTGCACCACGACATATGGGAATCAGATCTGTCCGTGTCTCCAGTGCTGTTTGATGCAAAGACCGGCGGCAGGGCGCGAAAAGCCGTGGCGGTGATGCGCGGAGACGGCTATCTGTTCGTGTACGATCGTTCGACGGGCGAACCACTGACCCCGATCGAAGAGCGCTCGGTTCCTCAAAATCCGGTTCTTTTCACTGCACCGACGCAGCCATTTCCACGCGGTGCCGAATCAATCCTACCTCCGTGCGATAGCTGGAAGAACAAAGTTCCGGCAGGTTTTCTTCTTGGCTGCGTCTACGACCCACCGTCTCACGATGTGCCCAATCGGCTGGCGCAATTTGCAAGTGTTCGTATCGCGCCGATGTCGTTCAGCCCCAAGACCGGTTACCTCTATGCTCAAGGGACCGACTCCCTGATGCAGCTGGGAACCGCCGATGACCCGTATGTCTTCGATATCACCGGCGGCGGCTATCGTGTCCCGAACTTTCCACCGCCGACGGTCGTGGTAGCGGCCCTCGATAGCCGCACGGGCAAGGTGGTGTGGAAAAAGGAACTGCCCTCGTACGATGATTCCGGCTTGAAGAGTAACGGCGGCGCACTCAGTACTGGGGGCGGTCTAGTCTTTCACCAGGGAGGCGATGGCACGCTGCAAGCATACAGCGCCACGACTGGCGAAACACTGTGGCGATTTCAAACTGATTTTGCGGTTGGCGATGCATCGCCCATGAGCTATGCCGTTGACGGTAAGCAATACGTCGCCTTCATTGCCGGATCTAAAGTCTGGGCATTTACGTTAGGCGGTAGACTGCCGCAAGCAGCACCCATTCCGCCTCCGCCGCGAGAAGACGTCAAAGGCCCGATCGAGGACACGAACCAAATCGAGACCCTTACTCTTGAGCAAATTCCCGCGAGCGGCCGCCGTTACCGTCTCAATGAGTACGCTTTCAATCCCTACAGAGCCCGGGTTCGCACAGGTTCCTCGGTGACGTTCATCAATAATGGATATCTACCGCACACGATTGTTGGGCAAGATGGCTCTTGGACCACGGGGACATTGGCCCCGACACAGGTCAAGACGGTAACTTTCGAGAGGGCCGGGAGTTACCTGTATTCCTCGAAGGAGTTTCCCTGGTCCTACGGCCAAATCATCGTGGTCCCAGCAGCAAATGGTTCCAGAGCTGGCGCCGACGGCACACGGGTCGCTCAGTGATGCGACCTACGCGGCCATCGTTGCGTACATCCGTTCAGCCAATGTTGAATCGGCGTCGGTTCTATTGCCCAAGTAAGTGTTCAAAGAGCTGAGCTGCGCACCGCTTACGCGCGCGTCGTAACGCCCGCGAGCGCCACGACGGCACTTGCGCCCGTGGAACCGAACGACTAACCGTTCCCGCGAAGACGCAGACGCAGGCCGACAGTCGAGGGCCTGCCGACTTGCAGGTCTGAATACGGCCGCGTAGAGTCTCATTTGTCTCAGGTGTCCCTGGGGAGCAAAGGCGCCCCTGGGGTGAAACGGGAAGCCGGTGAGCATTCGCGTATGAATGCAATGCCGGCGCTGCCCACGCAACGGTAAGCGAGCCAGAGACCGCGACAGACCACTGTGCTGCGAGCACGGGAAGGTGCGGTCTCAAGGACAACGATCCACTCGCAAGCCCGGAGACCGGCCGAGACACGCATGGGCGGCTCGCGCTGGGCGATGCCAGACCGTGTGCGAGCCCTCCGGCATCGCACCTGCTCTGTCTCCTCCTTCCCTGTCGCTCTGGACCAACCCCATCGCGCGTGGAGCGCGTGCAGGAGTTGACAGGTGAGGCTTTCATTCGTCGCGGCGGTGCTGGTTGCCGGCTGGCCGCTGGTCTGCATCGCGCAAGAAAACGTCTCCGACCTGAACCAGGTGATCGTCACCGCATCGCGCAGCTCCGAGCCCCTGGAGAGCGCGGTTGCGTCGGTGACGCTCATCACGCGGGCCGATATTGACCGGCTCCAGCCTCATTCTGTCGATGAGATGTTGACGGGTCTGGTTGGCATGTCCATCTCCAACAACGGAGATCTCGGCAAGACAGCCTCGGTCCTGGTCCGCGGCACGAATGCCGATCACGTCCTGGTGTTGATCGACGGGATCAAGATCGGGTCGGCAACCACCGGGAGCGCCGCCTGGGAGCAGTTGCCGGTGGAGCAGATCGATCACATCGAGATCGTGCGCGGTCCGGCGTCCAGCCTGTACGGATCCGAGGCGCTCGGGGGTGTGGTGCAGGTCTTTACGCGCCACGGCGCACCGGGTGCTCCCGATCTGCCGTCAGTCAAGTTCAGCG
>Ga0099792_10000481_pt1 | contig 14806 bp, 7 predicted proteins | sample Rivendell_Oct201_8_FD_83780 | JGI IMG/M metagenome (GOLD analysis project Ga0099792, IMG submission 83780) | Vadose zone soil microbial communities from the Eel River Critical Zone Observatory, Northern California, USA -... | ecosystem: Environmental > Terrestrial > Soil > Vadose zone >...
ATGCCGACTGGGAGTCCTGGTTCGGGCTTCGTATAGGTGTGCACACCGGCGCCGAAGCGCGTGACGTGCACGCGCGGCGCAGGCTCCATGGCACGGAACATCGGGATGATGACCTCGCGATAGACTTCCGGCGAGTGGTCGCGACTGTCCTTGGCGATGACGAATAGAAACGGTGGCACGGGTTTGACGCCGGCGCCCGACAGCGGACGCGCGTAGCCGAGATAGCGCGCGACCAGCCGATCGGTTTCCTCAGGACTCATCTTGAGCCGCGTGGCGGCGGCGCGCGCCGCCTGTTCGAGCGCGCCGACGATATTGTGCGTGATCATGTACTCGGCCTTGAACTGCGGACGCTTCCTGGCGACGTCCCAGGCCTCCAACACTTCCTCCATGAGCCAGGGCAGGCGCATCAGCGCCTGCGGGCCTTCCTGGCCGAGCGCTTCCGAGCCGCGGTAGCGTGCCAGGTCACGCCAGGTGCGGATGTAGAGATCGTTGAACGGGTCCTTCCAGGACTCCGCGCTCTTGGGCGCCACCACCTGGTAACCTTCAATCTTGCCGACGTGGCCACCCCATTGATGTTTCATCTCGTTGATGAAGCCGAATGTGGAATTTTCGATCGCAATCACGCCCGCAATGTTGGCCACGCGCTGGGACAACATCGACACATAGGGACCGCCGGTCGAGTGGCCGTGCACGTAGATGGAGAATTCACCAGCCGGAAAGTGACGCCGGCACGCCTCTTTCATGCCTTCTTCGAACGCCACCGGCCATGACGCCATTCTGTCGTAGAAGCGCGTGCCGAGTTTGGCGCGGGCGGAAGTGCGCGTACCGTATTTCATGCGCTTGCCGGCGTCCTTCACCAACACGTATTGGTCCGGGGTGACATATTCGCCGCGCAGCCAGATCGGCGTGCGCACACTGCCGTCCGGTTTCATCGTGTCGCCCGGCCAATCGCGGCTTTCATCGTCGAGATAGAGCCGGCCCGGAAACGTCATGGTGACGACTTTGAAGCCGAATTTCTCCGCAAACAGCAGCGCAAAACGTTCCATCGATTTGTAGTCACCGGCGCCACCGTGGAGCAGAAAGATGCCGACCCTTTTTCCATCGGCACCCCGAGCAATCCCCATGTCCGGTTGTGGCACATAGACCCGTACACCGATGTCCCAATCGAGCCCGAGCGCTGATAAGCGAAAGATATCTTCTGCCTGCAGCACGGCTCCCGCCGGCCGCGCCAGCACGTCATCGGAGGCCGCCACGACCTGCTCGCGGGACCAAGTGTCTGGCGCTCTCCAGTCCGGTTGTGACTGTTGCCTCTCGGCCGACATTAATTTCTCTCCATGATTTCTGGTGTTGTTTGCTTCCGGTTCGTGCAGTTGTTGCGCATGCAACGAGTTTGCTGGAGGAGGTTGATGGTAGTGAAATTCGTCAAGGTAAACGCCGCCAATTAATCTCTTTATGAGAGCTGAGTATCAGGATCGGAGCGGCAATTCTATCCGTCGGTATCATACGCTAGGCATCTTGTGCCATTGACGCCGGGTAATCCAGGACCACATACTTTTCTCACATGCGCAGGTGTCTTACGATGGACCAGATTACCGAATCATCGAAAGCGGCAATTACCGAAGCGCCAAGCTTTGTCCAGCGCCGATCCCGCAAATGGCCCCTTTGGATAGGCTTGCTCATACTGGTGGCTGCAGGGGCCGTGGTCTGGTGGCAAAGACCGCAGCCTGAATTAAGGCCGGCAAACGACAGACGCAACGCTGTACCGATGTCGATCGTGCCCGCGACCGTCGAGAAGGGCAATATCAACGTCATCCTCGACGCCCTCGGAACAGTAACGTCCATCGGCACCGTCACCGTCAGGACGCAAATCAGCGGACAATTGATCAAGGTGGCCTTCAAAGAGGGCGAGGACGTCAAGAAGGGCGATTTGCTTGCTGAGATCGACTCCCGACCCTACGAAGCAGTCCTGGCGCAGACCAAAGGGCAGTTGGCCCGGGATGAAGCGATACTGAAAGGTGCGCAAGTCGATCTTGTTCGCTATCGGGGGCTGGCGGCGCAAAAGGCCGTGCCGAGCCAGACGCTCGATCAGCAAATCGCCCTCGTCGCCCAGTATGAAGGCACGGTTGAAGCCGACCGGGCTCAAGTTCAATCCGCCGAAGTCAACGTTCAATACTGTCACATCCTGGCGCCCGTGGATGGCCGCATAGGTTTGCGCCAGGTCGACCAGGGAAATTACATCACGCCAGGCGATGCAAATGGAATTGTCGTTATTACACAACTCGAGCCAATAAGCGTGTTGTTCACGCTGCCCGAAGATGAGCTGGCAGCCATCGCCAAACGCCTGCGGGCTGGAGCCGTGTTGACTGTTACCGCTTACGATCGAGCGGGTGCGAACAAGATCGCCGACGGCGAATTGCAGACGTTTGACAGTCAAATCGACGCTACGACAGGGACCATCAAATTAAGAGCGCAGTTCGAGAATGAAAACCGTAGCCTGTATCCAAACCAATTTGTCAATATCCGGCTGTTGGTAGACGAGCACAAAGACGTCGCGATCTTGCCGGCGTCAGCGGTGCAACGCGGCATACCGGGCACTTACGTTTATCTGATCAATTCAGACGATACCGTTATGGTGAACAAGATTGTTCTCGGCATAACCGAGGGAGAGCGGGTGGAAGTCCTGTCTGGACTGAGCCCCGGTGACCGGATCGTCAGCGATGGTGCCGACAAGCTTCGCGATGGGGCAAAGATAGCTTTGCGGTCCGAGAACCAGCCCGGCGCGCCGGCTCAACCTGGCCCGGAGAACGCCAAGGCGAAGCGTTCCGGGAAGGGCAAGGCGCCATGAGCCCTTCACGTCCTTTCATTCTACGGCCGGTGGCAACTACGCTTTTGATGGTTGCAATCATGCTGTCCGGCGCGCTGGCTTTCCAGTTCCTGCCCGTCGCCGCCCTTCCGCAAGTCGATTATCCAACGATCCAGGTCCAGACTTTTTACCCGGGCGCGAGCCCGGATGTGATGACGTCATCCGTAACCGCGCCGCTAGAGGTTCAACTCGGGCAGATTCCGAACCTCAACCAGATGAATTCAGTGAGCTCCGCCGGCGCATCGGTCATTACGCTCCAGTTCAACCTGACAATCACACTCGATGTTGCGGAGCAGGAGGTGCAGGCGGCGATCAATGCGGCGGGCAACCTGTTGCCATCCGATCTTCCGGCGCCGCCAATCTACGCCAAGGTCAATCCGGCAGACGCCCCAATTCTAACCCTCGGCCTTACCTCAAAGACAATTCCGCTGCGCCAAGTACAGGATCTCGCCAATACGCGGCTCGCACAGAAGATATCGCAACTTCCCGGGGTCGGCCTCGTCACGCTGAGCGGGGGACAGAGACCGGCAGTACGTATCCAGGCAGACCCTCGTCGGCTTGCGGCCAATGGCCTCAATATCGACGATCTTCGTACGACGCTGGGAAACGCAAACGTCAATACGCCCAAGGGAAATTTCGACGGACCGACGCGCGCTTATACGCTGAACGCCAACGATCAGTTGAAGAGCGCGGAAGAATACAAGGCGCTCATTGTGGCCTACAAGAATGGTTCGCCGGTGCGGCTTCGCGATGTAGCCGATGTAATCGATAGCACCGAGAACAACAAGCTTGCCGCCTGGATGAACGCGACGCCGGCCATCATCGTCAACATTCAGCGGCAACCTGGCGCCAACGTCATCGAAGTGGTGGACCGCATCAAGTCGCTATTGCCGCAATTGCAGGCGTCTTTGCCTAACGCGATCGACGTCGCGGTGTTGACTGATCGAACGCTGACCATTCGCGCTTCGGTACGCGATGTTGAATTTGAATTGACGCTCGCGGTTGTGCTGGTCGTGATGGTGATTTTCGTGTTCCTGCGCAGCACGCGCGCCACGATTATTCCTAGTCTTTCGGTGCCATTATCGCTCGTCGGCACGCTCGGCATCATGTATCTGTTTGGCTTTAGCCTCAACAATCTCTCCCTGATGGCGCTCACGATCTCAACGGGATTTGTCGTCGACGACGCCATCGTCGTGATCGAGAATATCGCTCGCTATATCGAGCATGGCGACACACCGCTTGATGCCGCCCTCAAGGGCTCGAAGCAGATTGGATTTACCATCATCTCACTGACGGTATCCCTGATCGCAGTGCTGATTCCACTGCTGTTCATGGGCGACGTCGTGGGCCGGTTGTTCCGTGAATTCGCGATCACACTATCGGCCACCATCTTGATCTCTGGTGTCGTGGCTTTAACTCTGGTGCCGATGGCCTGTGCGAAATTGCTGACGCCAGCCTCCGATATCCGGGAGAATATCTTTCAACGCGCGAGCCGGGACTTTTTCGATTGGATCATCCGCGGTTATGCGCGCATGCTGACCATTGTGCTCGATCGCCAGCCGCTGGTGCTGATGATTGCATTGGCGACCCTGGGACTGACCGCGTGGCTTTATGTCGTGATTCCAAAAGGCTTCTTCCCTGTTCAGGATACCGGCGTCATTCAAGCCATCACCGAAGCGCCACAGTCGATTTCCTTCAGCGCAATGGCGGAGCGGCAGCAGGCAATGGCGGCGCTCGTTCTCAAGGATCCCGATGTGGAGAGCCTGTCGTCGTTCATCGGCGTCGATGGTATCAACACAACACTCAATACCGGGCGTATTCTGATCAACCTCAAGCCTCACGAGGAGCGCGGGGCTGACATCTCTACGATCATCCAGCGGCTGAAGGACAACGCAGCATCGCTGCCCGGAATCACGCTCTACATGCAGCCCGTGCAGGATTTGACGATCGAAGGAACGGTCAGCCGGACGCAATTTCAGTTCATGCTCCAGGATGCCAATGGTGATGAACTCGCGGAGTGGGCGCCTAAGCTGGTCGACAAGCTGAATACGTTGCCGCAACTTGCGGATGTCGCCAGCGACCTGTCGCAAAGCGGCCTTTCGGTCTTCGTTAAGATCGACCGGGATCAGGCGGCGCGATTCGGTATTACACCGGCGACGGTCGATAACGCGCTATACGATTCCTTCGGACAGCGGATCGTCTCGACGATATTCACGACCTCCAATCAATATCGGGTCATCCTCGAGGCTGATCCGTCACTCCAGACTTCGATCCGGTCGCTGTCGTCGATCTACCTGCCGTCGTCGACGGGTGGCGCTCCGGTGCCGTTGTCGGTGGTCGCAAAAGTAAGCGTCGCCACTGCGCCGCTTCAGATCACGCACATGGGCCAATTCCCGGCCACCACGGTTTCATTCAACCTGGCGCCAGGGGCTTCTCTTGGTGACGCAGTCACGGCGGTCGGCCAGGCCCAGCAGGAAATCGGTCTGCCGATCAGCGTCATTACGACCTTTCAAGGGGCGGCACGTGCATTCAGGGCTTCGCTCAGCAATCAATTGTTACTGATCCTGGCGGCGATTGTTACCGTTTATATCGTACTGGGGATGCTCTACGAGAGCTTTATCCATCCCATCACGATCCTGTCGACATTGCCTTCGGCTGGCATCGGTGCATTGCTCGCCCTGATGGCCGCGGGCCAGGACCTCACGATTGTCGCTATAATCGGCATCATTCTGTTGATCGGCATCGTCAAGAAGAACGCGATCATGATGATCGATTTCGCGCTCGATGCCCAGCGCAACGAAGGCAAATCGCCGCGTGACGCAATCTATCAGGCATGCCTGCTGCGCTTCCGTCCGATCCTGATGACCACCATGGCGGCGGTGCTGGGTGCACTGCCGCTGATGGTTGGTACCGGCGTCGGATCGGAACTCCGGCATCCGCTAGGTATCTCCATCGTCGGCGGCCTGCTGGTCAGCCAGGTTTTGACGCTTTTCACGACACCCGTGATCTACCTTTGGTTCGATCGGCTCGCAGCCCGCTTTCACGTCATTCCGCAGGATGCCCTCGACACCCGGCCGGATGCCACACCATGAACATGTCGGCCCCCTTCATCCGTCGCCCGGTTGCAACGACGCTTCTGACGATCGGCATTTTCGCAACCGGTCTGGTGGCGTTCCGACAGCTTCCGGTGTCGCCGCTGCCGCAAGTCGACTATCCCGTCATATCGGTGCGAGCCATTTTGCCGGGCGCGAGCCCGGAAGTCGTCGCGACCACGGTGGCAAGCCCACTTGAGCGGCACCTCGGGCAGATCGCCAACGTGACCGAGATGACCTCTTCCAGCACCGTCGGTGGCGCCCGCATCACCCTGCAGTTTGGCCTCGATCGCGACATCGACGGTGCCGCCCGGGATGTTCAGGCCGCAATCAACGCGGCACGTGTCGATTTGCCAGCCAGCCTCCGGTCGAATCCAACTTATCGGAAGGTCAATCCGGCCGACGCACCGATCCTGATTCTGGCGCTCACATCCGACACCTTGTCGCAGGGCGATCTTTATGACGCCGCAAGCACCGTGCTGGCTCAGAAACTTTCGCAGGTTGCAGGCATCGGCGAAGTCACCGTTGGCGGCAGTTCGCTCCCGGCTGTTCGAGTGGAACTCAACCCGCAGGCGCTCTACAAGTACGGCATCGGTTTGGAAGATGTGCGGGCGGCGCTTGGCGCCGCAAATGCTCACAGTCCAAAGGGCGCAATCGACGTCGGCGACCAGCGCTATCAAATCTACGCCAACGACCAAGCCAATCGGGCAGCGGCCTATCGTTCACTGATCATCGCCTATCGCAACGGCGCCGCGGTACGCCTGTCGGATGTCGGCGAGGTCGTGGATTCCGTGGAGAACATCCGAAATGCCGGCATCGCCAACGGCAAGCGAGCGGTTCTGATCATTTTAAATCGGTCGCCCAATGCCAATATCATAGAAACCGTCGATCGCGTACGGGCGTTGCTCCCCACATTGCAGGCCTCTATTTCGCCGGCCATCGATATCGGAATCGCGGTCGATCGTTCGACAACGATCAGGGCGTCATTGAAGGAGGTCGCGAACACTTTGATGATTGCCATTGGGCTTGTGATCCTTGTTGTCTTTGCATTCCTGCGCGAGGCAAGAGCGACGGTGATCCCGATCGTGGCGGTGCCGGTGTCGCTGGTTGGCACGCTTGCAGCCATGTACCTGTTCGGTTACAGCCTCGACAACCTATCCTTGATGGCGCTCACCATTGCGACCGGCTTCGTCGTCGACGACGCGATCATCATGCTGGAGAATATTTCCCGCCATATTGCATCGGGACTGTCGCCGACGAAGGCGGCGATCAAGGGCGCCAGCGAAGTCGGCTTCACCGTTCTGTCGATGAGCATTTCGCTCATTGCTGTCTTCATTCCGATCCTTGTGATGGGCGGGCTGCTTGGCCGGCTTTTTCGAGAATTCGCCGTAACGCTGTCAGCCGCGATCCTGATTTCGCTGGCCATCTCGCTTACCACGACTCCGATGATGTGCGCGATGCTATTGCGGGGCGAACGAGAGCGCCCACATGGCCGGATCTATTACATGAGCGAGCGCATCTTCGAAGGCATGCTGAACGGCTACCGTACGACGCTCTCTTGGACGCTGCGTCACCCTCAATTGATTTTGCTGGTACTGCTGGCGACTCTTTGTCTCAATGGATATCTCTACGTTACAATACCCAAAGGATTTTTTCCTCAGCAGGATACGGGGCGAATTACTGGTTCGATCCAGGCGGACCAGGCGATATCCTTTCAGCTCATGTCGCAAAAACTGACACAATTTATTTCGATCGTCAAAAATGATCCTGCAGTCGACACCGCCGTGGGTTTCACGGGCGGGGGACAGACCAATTCCGGTTTCGTTTTTGTCTCGCTGAAGCCGCTTGCCGAACGCCAGATCTCGGCGGACCAGGTTATCGCACGGCTGCGGCGCGAATTGGCTGTCGTGCCGGGCGCGACGTTGTTCTTGCAAGCGGTGCAGGACATCCGCACCGGCGGCCGGCAGGGCAATGCTCAATACCAGTATACGCTGCAGGGCAATACTTTCACTGATCTCCTCGAATGGGCCCCCAGGCTTGCGGCCGCATTGCAGGCCGAGCCGAAACTCACCGACGTCAATACGGATCAGCAGAACAAAGGGCTTGAAACAAATGTCGTGATCGACCGCGATACCGCTGCCCGTCTTGGTGTCACCGTCAGTCAGATCGACAATACTTTGTATGATGCTTTCGGGCAGCGTCAGGTCTCGACAATCTATGTGGCACGGAACCAATATCACGTTGTCATGGAGGTTGCGCCCCGATACTGGCAGAATCCAGAGACGCTGAAACAGGTTTTCGTCAGTACGTCCGGCGGTTCCGTCGGTGGGTCGCAGGCGACCAACGCCGTGGCTGGTACATTTGCCGCAACTGGGCGAACGACAGCGGCGGCGGCCGTCGCCGCCGATGCGGCGCGAAATCAGGCGACCAACGCGATCGGCAGTACCGGGAAGACCCCGGCCTCCACCGGATCGGCAGTCAGTACGAACGCGGAGACGATGGTACCGCTTGCGGCAGTGACAAAGTTCGCTCCCGGCAGTACGCCGCTTGCGGTCAATCATCAGGGCCTGTTCGTTGCGACCACGATCTCTTTCAATCTTGCGCCGGGTGTCGCCTTGGGCGACGCAGTGACAATAATTGACGCTGCGAAGAATAGGATCGGCGTCCCCGCCTCGATCAACGGCAGCTTTCAGGGTACGGCCCGCGTCTTTCAGGATTCGCTTGCAAATCAGCCATTGCTCATCCTGGCGGCGCTCGTAGCGGTCTACATCGTGCTAGGCATGCTCTATGAAAGTTACGTCCATCCGTTGACGATTCTGTCGACACTGCCGTCTGCCGGCGTCGGGGCTCTGCTCGCCCTGAACGCCTTCCATACCGAATTCAGCATCATGGCGCTGATCGGAATCATCCTGCTGATCGGCATCGTGAAAAAGAACGCCATCATGATGATTGACTTTGCGCTAGACGCCGAGCGTTCACGGGGACTGTCGGCTCACGAGGCAATATTCGAAGCCTGCCTGCTTCGCTTCCGGCCGATCATGATGACGACAGCGGCGGCGCTGTTCGGCGCCGTGCCGCTTGCAATCGGACTGGGCGAGGGAAGCGAACTGCGACAACCGCTGGGCATTGCGATCGTCGGAGGCTTGATCTTAAGTCAGTTGCTCACACTCTACACGACCCCGGTCATCTATCTGTATCTTGATCGATTCCGTCTTTGGTGCCAACGCCTGCGCATGCCGGCCAGGCGCCAGCCGCCATTGGTGGATATCCAGAGGTGACCAGATGCCGGGTCAAGTGAACAGTAATTTTATGGCCTCCTGTATCTGATTCGTCGCGGTATCGACGAACCCGCCATAGCTCGTCTCCCCTTGGGCCGCGGCTTTCAAAATGCACTCCGCAAGATATATCTTCGTTGTAAGCGTCGCATATCTTGACGGCACTTTTTTCATCACGTCGTCCAGAGCCGTTCGCATGACACGAACCATTTGAGAGTTGAACTGTGGCATGGCTCCCTCCTGATCACATCAATCGATCTCGTCTATCGACAGACTTGTTGGCTTTTTTTTGCTGCAGCTTTTTGCTGCAACCAAATGCTCCTTCCTATCAGCCATTTTGATTGACATCGGTGCATGCACCGTCACATTAATTTTTGGCAATGTGCGCGTAGGCATGCGCGCAATCACATTACGGTTTGTCCATGTGAAAGTCAGGGCCATCTCTGATACCAAGGTGTTAGGTTGGTGCCGATCGGCAATACGGCAGCGACAATTCTTCATATCAATGTGCAATGGAGATTTAATTCTGTTTGGATTAGTTCGTTAAGCTCGATCCATTGTTCAAAGGCAAGCCGTATGTTCGCCTGAGCGCTACCGATAAACCTCAACTTTCTCGCGGTGGAGGCATGCAATGCAACAAACTGGTGTCATCGGGGCAAAAAGTTCCGCCAGTGTCGTGGCAATGTCTCCGAAACGCAGCCGAAAGCCGGCGCGTTTTCGTTGGGCCGCAATTTTGGGTTCCGGCATCCTATTGGCCGTTGTCGGCGGGAGCTTTTTTTATTGGACGCAGGTTGTTTCCGCCGGAAAGGCCCCGCCTGGCCAATCCAAGCAGGTGGCGGATCCGGTCCCCGTTAGTGTCGCATCGGTTGCAACGCAGGATGTGCCGATCAATCTCACTGGTCTCGGGACTGTGCAGGCGACCTTTACGGTCGGCATACACTCCCAGATCGATGGCAAACTGCGGGATGTGCTGTTCACGGAAGGACAGCGCGTCAACAAAGGTGATCTGCTTGCCAAGATCGACCCGCGCCTGTTCCAGGCGGCGCTGGATCAGGCCACAGCAAAGAAGGCGCAAGACGTCGCCACGCTGGCGGGGCTCGAAAAGGACCTCGTCCGCTTCAACACTCTCGGCGCCAAAGGGTTCGATACCCAGCAGAACATCGACAACCAGCAAGCCAAGGTCGGTACGACCAAGGCATTGATCGCAGCGGATGACGCTGCGATTGAAACAGCGCAGACCCAGCTTGATTACACCGACATCAGGGCGCCCAGCGACGGGCGTATGGGAGTTCGGTATGTTGATCCAGGCAATCTGGTCCGCGCCTCCGATCCAGGATCAATAGCTACCCTTGTACAAACCCAACCGACGGCGGTTATTTTCACCTTACCGGCGCATACGCTCGACGCCGTGCGGGCGGCTCAGACGCGTAGCAGTGTTCAGGTGGTTGCCTTCAACCAAGACAACCAGCGCATGCTGGGCGTCGGCACACTGGCAACAATCGACAACGTGATCGACCAGGCGACTGCCTCCTACCGCATCAAGGCAACATTCGCCAATGAAGACGAGAAGCTGTGGCCAGGTCAGTTCGTCAACGCACGGCTGCTTGTCGATACCCGCAACCACTCACTGGTGATTCCCAATTTGGCGGTTCAGCGCGGTCCGCGCGGTCTCTTCGCCTGGGTCGTGACTGAGAAAAATACAGCAGTTGCGCGACCCATCGAGGTAGGCCCTTCGGTCGGCGACATCACCATTGTGACGTCGGGCCTCGCCGAAGGCGAGCGGGTCGTGACCAATGGACAGTTCAAATTGAAAATCGACTCTTTGGTCAGCGTTGAGAACAGCCGTCCCGCCAAAGGGTAGACCGAATCATGAATATGTCTGAACTGTTCATCCGCCGGCCCATCGCCACCACGCTGGTTATGGCGGCATTGGGGTTTGTCGGCATTGCGGCTTACCCGTTCCTGCCAGTCGCCCCGTTGCCACAGGTCGACTTCCCGACGATTCAGGTTTCCGCGACATGGCAGGGCGCGAGCGCCAACACGATGGCGACATCGGTTGCCGCTCCATTGGAAAGGCAATTCGCGCAGATTCCCGGCGTATCGCAACTGACTTCCCTGAGCGCGCTTGGCGCCACGACGATCGTCATTCAATTCGATCTCAACCGAAACATCGATTCGGCTGCGCAGGACGTTCAGGCAGCCATCACGGTTGCGGGCAAGACGCTGCCGCAATCGATGACGACTCCTCCGAGCTACAAAAAAGTCAATCCGGCCGATTCGCCCATTCTCATGCTGTCGCTGAGGTCAGACACAATTCCGGTAACCATTGTCGACGACTACGCCGATCAATTTCTCGCACAACAGATTTCGCAGGTGCCCGGCGTGGCCCAGGTGTCGATCTTCGGCGACCAGACCCCCTCAATCCGGGTGCAAATCGACCCGGCGAAACTTGCCGGTAACGGCATCACGTTGGAAGAAATCCGGTCGGCGCTTGTAAGTTCCACGACAAATATTGCCAAGGGCACCATCAATACACCGGCAGCCAGTTTCACGATTGCGACGAACGACCAGATCGCGGAGGCAGAGCCGTTCAACGATGTGATCCTCGCATACCGCAACGGGGCCCCCATCCGGGTTCGCGATGTCGGCCAAGCCATTTCGGCGCCGGTGGATCGCAATATTGCCGCCTACCAGAACAACAAGGAGGGCATAGTACTCGCCATATTCAAGCAGCCGGGCGCCAATGTCGTCGACACCGTCGACCAGATCAAGGCGCAGCTGCCGCAGCTCACCAGCAGGATCCCACCGGCGATCGAGGTTCGGACCGTTCTTGACCGGACTACGACCATCCGGGCCTCGGTCGCGGACGTAGAGTTCACACTCGGTCTCACCATCGTGCTGGTGGTGCTGGTGATCCTGCTGTTTCTGCGCAATTTCTGGGCAACACTCATTCCCAGCGTCACGGTCCCGCTGGCGCTGACCGGCTCGGCCGCCGCAATGTATCTGCTCAATTTCAGCCTCGATAATCTCTCGCTGATGGCACTGACAATCGCGGTCGGCTTCGTGGTCGATGACGCCATCGTGGTGGTTGAGAACATCTATCGCCACATCGAGGACGGCGCATCTCCCATGGAGGCGGCGCTCAAGGGTTCCGGTGAAATCGGGTTCACTGTGCTTTCGATCTCGCTGTCGCTCATCGCGGTGTTCATTCCGCTGTTGCTCATGGGCGGCATCATCGGTCGCCTGTTCCGTGAATTCGCACTTACAGTGACGGCCTCGATTGCCGTGTCGGCGTTCGTGTCGTTGACCCTCGCGCCAATGATGTGCGCGCGTTTCATGCACCGCGAGAACGACGACCATGGGCGCCTCTATCGCGTCATCGAGTCTGGCTTCAACGGCATGCTCTACTTCTATCGACGCACCCTGGATGTCGTGCTTCGCCACCAGGCAATCACGCTCGGCGTGTTCTTCGCCACGATGGCATTGACCCTGCTCATGGTCATTGAAATCCCCAAAGGATTTTTTCCGATTCAGGATACGGGGTTGATTTCGACTTTCATCGAGTCCGGTCAGAATTCGACGCCCCAGGACATGATGCGCTTATCGCAAGACGTCGGTAAGGTGATGATGAACGATCCGGACGTCGCAGATGTGGCCATCTATGTGGGCAGCAGTGGTGGGGCCCAGACCGCCAACACAAGCCGGGGATTTGTCGTGCTCAAGCCGCGCGATGAGCGGCAGCTGACGGCCTCACAAATCATCGATCGTCTGCGGCCGCAACTCGCCAAAGTCGAAGGTGTGACAGCGTTCCTTCAGCCCGCGCAGGACATTACTGTGGGTGGCCGGATCGCGCGGGCAAGCTTCCAGTACACCTTGCAGGATTCGGACATGCCGGAACTCATTGCATGGTCGGACAAGATGCTCGAAAGGATGCGAACGTTGCCGCAGCTGGCCGACGTCGCGAGCGATCTTCTCGCCAGTGCTCCACAGCTCAAGATCACCATCAACCGTGATCAAGCCTCGCGCTTCGGAATTTCGCCGCAACTCGTCGATGACACTCTCAATGACGCATTCGGTCAGCGCCAGATCACCCAATACTTTACACAGCTCAAGACGTACTTTCTCATTCTTGAAGTCCTGCCCGACCTGCAGCGCGACATTGCGACGCTCGACCGTCTCTACCTGAAATCGCCATTGACAGGCGCAACAGTACCATTGTCGACGCTGGTGGACGTCGACTCGAGCCAGGTCGGCGCGCTTTCAGTGGCGCACCAGGGCCAGTTTCCGGCTGTGACTCTGACGTTCAACCTGCGGCCGGGAGTTGCACTCGGCGAAGCGGTCGATGCCATCAATCAGGCCGCGCTCGACATCCACATGCCCCCATCCGTCTTGCCGACCTTTCAGGGCAATGCACAAGCGTTCAAGGCGTCATTGTCGAGCGAACCGATCCTCATCGCCGCGGCTTTGATCGTCGTCTACATTATTCTCGGCATCCTCTACGAAAGCTTCATTCACCCGCTGACCATCCTTTCGACGCTGCCTTCCGCCGGAATCGGCGCGCTGCTTGCGCTGCGGATGGGAAACATGGATTTGTCCGTGATCGGCATCATCGGGATCATATTGCTGATCGGCATCGTCAAGAAAAACGGCATCATGCTGGTCGACTTTGCCATAGCGGGGGAGCGTGACCGCCAACTGCCGCCGCTCGCCGCCATCCGGGAAGCCTGCCTGATGCGTTTCCGCCCGATCCTGATGACGACAGCGGCCGCGATGCTGGCGGGTGTGCCGCTCGCGATCGGCAACGGAACCGGCTCGGAAATGCGCCAGCCGCTCGGCTATGCCATGGTCGGTGGCCTCGCACTGAGCCAAATCCTGACCCTTTATACGACACCGGTCGTGTATCTCTATCTGGATCGTCTGCAAAACTGGCTTTTCAAAACCAGAACCGATCGGGACGTTCAGGTTGAAGCTGACCACGCAGTCGCTGCGGAGTGATGAACACTGAGGTGGTGCCGAACATGTGCATTCGGCGCCACGCCAAGAGATTCAAACTACGCCGATATGGCAGAGCTAAGAGGGGGCGTGAAGAAGAGCCACAGGAGCACACAATGCGAAAATCTTTCATGCTCGCGACCCTTTTTGTTTTCGAGCCGGGCCTGGGTCTGACGTTGGCCGACGCAAGCCCATGTGCTGAGGAAATAGACGGGATCGAACGTATCGTTCAGCGATCAAACGTTAGCCCAGTGGCTCAGCAGACGATCGATGCACAATTGCATCATCAGCCAACACCTCAACTTGTCGCACACGCTGCCGAAATAGCACGAGCGGAGATCAGCGAATTGTTGGCTCGGGCTCGGAAAGTCGATGCGGAAAATGACGCTGTCGAGTGCATGCATGTTGTTTCACGGTTGACAATTCTATTGAGACTTTCAGCTCCCCCTACTGTGCAATCGCAGGACAAATAGGAACAACGGTCGATATGGCTTTCTGATTGGGGTGCGGCCGGTGCCTGTGGACCTGTGCCAAATGTGCGGCGACGTCGTTGAATGCGCACACGCAATCGAAAGCCAGGCGAC
>Ga0099792_10000488_pt1 | contig 14712 bp, 18 predicted proteins | sample Rivendell_Oct201_8_FD_83780 | JGI IMG/M metagenome (GOLD analysis project Ga0099792, IMG submission 83780) | Vadose zone soil microbial communities from the Eel River Critical Zone Observatory, Northern California, USA -... | ecosystem: Environmental > Terrestrial > Soil > Vadose zone >...
ATTGGCGTGCAATCGCAAGAAAATCTAAGTGCGACGAGCTCCCAGGTAAGCCTGGAAGGCCGCGTAGATTTGCGAGTGGGCGGGACAGCCGGGAACCCCGTGATCACGGGAAGAACCGACTTGACCGCGGGAGAACTCTTCTACCGCAACGTGCGCTATCAGTTGGAGCGTGGCGTTATCACTTTTGCCGACCCGAACCAAACCACTCCAGTCCTGAACGTCTCCGTGTCGACCATCGTCGAGCAATACAACCTGACCTTGAACTTGCGCGGGCCATTCGACAAACTCACAACTTCGTACGTTTCCGATCCCCCGCTGGCAACCGCTGACATTATCAACCTGATCGCTCGTGGCAAGACCACACAGGAGTCGGCTGCATCCAGCCAGAGCACCGATTCCATGATCGCGTCGCAGGCTGCCAGCCAGTTCAGCAGCAGCGTACAGAAACTCGCCGGGATCTCCAGCTTGCAGATTGATCCCCTGATCGGTGGCAACAACACGAATCCTTCGGCGCGTGTCGCCATCCAGCAGCGGGTGACCAAGAATTTCCTTTTCACATTTTCAACTGACGTGTCGCAGCCTGGAAGCGAGATGGTGCAGGGCGATTACAAGCTCACCAAGCGCTGGTCAGTCAGCGTAGCCCGCGACCAGGTCGGGGGAGTCTCCGTAGACGGAAGATTTCACACCAACTTCTGAGGCATGACTGTTGGAACATTGGATTGTCGTATTGAATTTGTTTTGAAAGGGCGCGGCTTCGGCCGCGCCGTAAATACTACAACTCAATTCGGCTTCAGCCGCTGAGGGCACGCGTGCCACCTAAGCAGCCCGGTCCAGAGGCATAGGGGCCACCGGTAGCTCTTTCGGAGGCAGCTGTCCCTTCCTACTTTCTTTGGCCAATTCTGCGTTAAGTTCAGCCCCCACCAGCAGCGCGAATGACGTCCAATAAAACCAGGTCATGAGCGCGATGAATCCACCTAGTGTTCCGTATGTCCGGCTGTAGTTTGCGAAATGACGGAAATAGACTCCCAGCAGGGACGAGAGTCCGATCCAGCAAGTCACAGTCAGGATCGCACCCGGAAGCGTCGCCAGAAACCGCTGCTTCACGTTGGGGCCCAGAAAGTACACCGCTTCTACCGCAAGCACGGTAGAGCTGATCGCAATAATCCAGTGCAGCGCGGGCCAGAGCAAGACGAACAATTCGGAAAGGTCGATTCTGCTCGCCAGCCACTGTCCGAAGCGGGGGCCAACCATCATCACCGCCAGCGCGCTCAGCAGCAGTCCTCCCGAAATACCCGCAAGAGCGACAGCGAGAAGCCGAGTTTTCCAGAACGGGCGGCACTCCTCCACGTCGTAGGCAATATTAAGCGCTTCAATGGTCGCATCAAATGCGGCAGACGCCACCCAGAGTGTTCCTAACGTTCCGAAAGACAGCCACGCCCGGCGGTGCCCGCCGAGCACGTCGGCCAAGACCGAATAGACAATTCGCATTGTGTCCTGCGGCAAAAGGCGCGCCATGGTGACCAGAACAGGCCCAAAAAGATCAGGCAGTGGAATGGACCCCAGCAGCGTGGAAAGCACAATCAGTGCGGGAAAAACGGAGAGGATAAAGTAGTACGACAGTGCAGCTGCAACCTGCAAAGTGTGATGGCTAGCCAGGTCGTGGTAAGTATTCGCCAGAGCGCGTTTGAGTCCGCCCAGAGTCACCACTCTTAGATGCTGGCCTGCCGATGACGGGGTTGCGTCTAAACAAGCTTTTTGTGACCTCTGCCGTATACTGCCGATTCCATTTCTTGAAGCAAGCATGCTGCCTGCCAATTCCAGCAAACCGCGCCTCGCCTACATCGACTGGATGCGTGGGCTGGCCTGCGTCCTGATGTTCCAGACTCACTGTTATGACTCCTGGCTTGGTGGTACTGCGCGCCAGGGGAAGTTCTTGATGTATTCGCAATTAGGAGGGACCTTCCCGGCGCCGCTATTTCTTTTTCTGGCGGGAATCTCATTTGCTTTGGTCACAGACAAACTCCGGCAGAAAAATCTCTCGCCGTCCCAGATTGCTCGCGCTACCATCCGCCGTGGGGCTGAGATTTTTGTCTTCGGCCTGCTCTTCCGGCTGCAAGAATTCCTCATTGCCTGGGGGTGGGCACCGTGGAGCGACCTGTTTCGTGTGGACATACTAACCACCATCGGCCTCTCCATGATGTTGATGGGAATCGTCTGCTGGCTGGTCCTTGCGATCAAACGTGGGCCGCAGACCAGAACTGCTCTGGCGCTCGCCGCGGCTGGAACTGCTTTACTTATTTCGTTGCTTACGCCTCCGTTGTGGACCACCTGGCGAGTGCGCGGGCTTCCTTGGCCGATCGAATCGTACATCAACGGAGTTCATACCTTCGGCACGCCGCAACCGTGGCTCTTCCCTGTTTTCCCCTGGACCGGTTTCGCTTTTGCCGGCCTGTCAGTGGGATTTCTTCTGCAGAGATCGTGGGCACGCAATCGTGAAGCACAAACGTTCCTTGCGCTTGGAGCGGTCGGCATTCTGCTGGTAGAACTCGCGCGCTGCATGGACAGGCAGCCGCGTCAACTGTATGCCGTCTATGATTACTGGCACACCAGCCCGAACTTCTTTCTCATTCGCCTCGGCATGCTGATGGTCATCCTGTCCGCAGGTTATGCCTGGTGCCGCTGGGGCGCGGGACAATGGGGATTCAGTCCGCTGATTCAGTTAGGACAGGCGTCCCTGCTGGTGTACTGGGTGCACATCGAATTCGTCTACGGCCGCGTTTCCATCCTGCCCAAGCGCGCGGTGGACATTCGAACTGCGTCCCTGGGATTGTTAATCATTTTCGTTGCGATGTTGCTGCTCGCGATCGCCCGCACTGGAGGCTCCAATCTCCCGGACTGGCTCCGGATTCGTTCAGCTAGCGCCGGCTAAGACGAACCTTCATTGGAATCTCTTCACAAACTCCACCACTTCGCGCTCCGCCCAACGACCATCATCTCCCTCGTCGCCATTGCGGTCCCCGAGGAAGGCGCAATGGCCGCCGTCCTGGGTCTCAATATAAGTAATGTTCGGGTTAGCCAGAATGTGCTGCCGCGTCTCGGGCCGTATCCGAATGAAGGGATCATTGGCCGCATGGATGATCAGCGCGGGCACGGCAATTCCGTCCACAACGTTCGACGCTGCCGCCCGGGCGTAGTAATCGTCCGCGCCCGTAAATCCGCAATAGTACGCGGTGATCCGGTCATCAAATGCGCGCAAGCTCGAAATCCCGCGCAGGCGGGACACATCGAAGCTTCCGGGAAACAACTTTGCCTTGTGGCGGAAGCGCTGGAACAACTGCATCAGAAAGTAGTATTCGTAAATCCGGTTGCTGGCTTCGTGCAACGCGTCCGCCGATTCTGCCAGGTCCATCGCCGCACACACCGCCGCCAAGCCGCGGAATTGCGCAGGCCCGTTCCTTCCCCACTCGCCTGCGAGTTTCAGCACCAGGTTTCCACCCATGGAAAATCCGACCAAGGCAAAGCGGGAAACGCTATCGTGCTCCACAACGTGCCGCGCCACCGCGGCGACATCTTCGGACCGGCTCGAGTTATAGAGAGTGGGCGCGCAGTGGTCCATCCCGCCGCAGTTCCGCTGATTCATAAGTACGACGTTCATGCCAGCGGCCAACCCGTTCCGAGCCACTCCTAGCATGTATTGCGACTCGGTTGATCCCTCAAGCCCGTGCACCACAATCAATGTCAGAGCCGATTGCCGCTGACTCTGCCAGTGACACCAGCAGCGAATGTTGATTCCCGACTCGACCTCAATCAACCGTTCCTCGGCCACTGGCAACTGGATGCGTCGCGGCATAAGAAAGCTGGCGAGCGTCTGCACGTGCCCGCCGCGCAACCAGCGATGCGGCAGGAAAGGAACGCGACTCTCTTCTGGTTCGCGAGCCTTCGGCCGTACCGCCTCCGGCTTCAAGGCCTCGCCCAAAGATAAAGGAGTTTGCGAATTGCCCACATATTGATTCTAATCGAGCGCTGGCTTCTAATAGATCTTGGACCACGCCGTAGGAGTTGAATATGCCTATCTTTGAGTACGTCTGTCAGAAGTGTCATCATCAGTTCGAGGCTCTCGTCTACGGCAAGGAGAAAGCTGAGTGCCCGAAGTGCCACGCCACCAAGCTTGATCCGCAACTCTCGGTCTTCGCGGTCTCCGCAAAAGGCGCGTCCAGCGCGGCAACTCCGGCAGCTGCGTGCGGATCTTGTGGCGATCCGCGAGGCCCCGGTGCATGTTCACTGGGCGACATGGACTAAGCTATATCCGGTGCTGATGGGCAATCGCCCAAACGGGCAGTCTCGCCCCGCTCCGTGATCGATCTCCGGACAGCTCGAACTTTCGGAACTCCAGTACAGTGACGGCTGTTACCTTGTTTCTTCCCCCGCCAAGCCTAGTATCACCCCATGGACCGCCGCCAGCAGCAGCGCGTTTTCGTGGATCTGCCCGTACGCATCTGGGGAATGGACGCTCATTCTCGTCCCTTCGCCCAGCCCGCGAGTTTGCGCACCATCAGCGGCCGCGGCGCGAGCCTGCAAGGCGTCGCCGCACAACTGAAACCCGGCGATGTGGTTGACCTTCAATACGAAGGGACGAAGGCTCAGTTTCGCGTCGTATGGCTGGGCAAGCGCGGGACCGAGATGGAGGGCGAAGTAGGAGTCGAAAACCTATCCGCAGATACCCGATTGTGGGATGTGGACCCGCCGCTCTGCGCGGCAGCCGTAGGCAACGGATAGCAGCTCGCAGCTCTCACTGCTCCAAGATTATTCCTCAGTAGGATAAGGTCACGATTGGGCTGAGTCACTCCCACGGCAAACAACGATCCTTCAGGCACTGCCTTTGATGATTGCCTGAGCGGAAGTGGATTTCTCGACGGGGAGGGCGGAGGAGGGCTGAAACCCGTCCAGAACGGGTCATTTGCAGTATGCCGAGAAATGCCCCCGAGTGCAAGCCAAAATCATCCCCCGCCAGGCAATTCAGTATTCTCTGCAAAGCATTTCGCAATTCCTGCACTCGCGGCCGCTAAACATTGCAAGTTTTTATCATTCCACGTTGTACACTCGCATAACATGCGTGTGAAAATCCTGGGCTCGGCTGCGGGCGGCGGATTTCCCCAGTGGAATTGCGCTTGTTCCAACTGCAGTGCGTTGCGAGCGGGCACATTCCACGGCAAGGCCCGCACTCAGACCCAGGTTGCCATCAGTCAGGACGGGCATTCGTGGTTTCTGCTGGGAGCTTCCCCAGACCTGCACGCGCAAATTGAAGCCACCCCTGATCTTCACCCGCGTGACAGCGTAAACAATGGCAGCCGCCAATCGCCCATCGCGGGCGTCGTACTCGCTAACGCCGACGTTGACCATGTTCTCGGGCTGCTGCTGCTGCGCGAACTGCAACCCCTACGCATTCATGCCACCGCTTCCATTCGCCGGATTCTCCGCGAAGAAAATTCCATGTTCGGCATGCTTCATCGCATCACCGATCAAGCAACCTGGGTTGACTTCAGGCCGGATACGTCATTTCTGCTGTGCAATCCGGGCGGAGAGAATTCCGCCCTGCGGTGTCGCGCCGTGTCGCTGGGGACACGCTATCCGCCCTACGTCACTCCGAAGAGGCAATCCGAACTCATCGCCGGGGAAGCCTCATTGGGATTGCTGATCGATTCTCCGTCGGGCAAGCGACTGGCCTACATGCCCGACGTGCCGAAAGTCGACGACGCGCTGCTCGAGGAATTCGAATCCGCGGATCTGCTTCTTTTCGACGGCACGTTCTGGAGCGACGACGAACTCATCCGCATACAGGGCAGCGGAGAGACAGGGCAAACTGCACGCCGGATGGGCCACATCCCCGTCTCGTCCCCCGAGGGAAGCCTGAGCCGGTTGGCGAGACTCCGTCGCCCACGTAAAATCTATCTGCACATCAACAACACCAACCCCATGCTGGATGAGGCAGGTCCCGAGCTTCGTCAGGTTCGCGAATTGGGTTGGCAGATCGCGGAGGATGGATGGCAGTACGACCTGTAGAAGCCGGAAACCTGCCTTCGAATGCGGCGGAGCCGGCGAGCCTGCTCTCGCTGGAGCAACTGCAAGCTCAACTGCGCGCCGTAGGCGAAGAGCGTTATCACCATAAGCATCCCTTCCATCTCATGATGCACGAAGGCCGCCTCAGCCGCGGACAGCTCCAGGCGTGGGCCCTGAACCGCTACTACTACCAGAGCATTATCCCGATTAAAGATTCGATCATTCTCTCCCGCGGTCCCGACCCGGTTTTCCGCCGTGCGTGGCGCAAACGCGTGGTCGACCATGACGGCGATGCCACCAGCGAGGGCGGCATTAAACGCTGGCTGAAGCTTGCCGAAGCTACCGGACTGAGCGCCGACCAGGTTCGCGCTGGAAAAGGAATCCTCCCGGCAACCCGCTTCGCCGTGAACGAATATCTAAACATCGTCCGCAGCCGCACTCTGCTCGAAGCGGTTGCCTCGTCTCTGACGGAGCTGTTTTCTCGCGACCTGATTTCATTACGCATGGAAAAATTGCGCCAGCATTATCCGTGGCTCTCGGGCGGTCTGGATTACTTCGAAGCACGGCTGACTCAGGCCCCGGAAGACGCAAAATTCGCCGTCAACTATGTTCACGACCACGCCACTACGCGTGCCGAACAGGAACTGGCCATCCAAGCGCTGCGCGACAAATGCGACATTCTCTGGGCCCAGCTCGACGCTCTCTACTTTGCTTACGTGCAGCCAGGCTGGCCGCCACCCGGCGCGTTCCGCATCGAGGGCGCTTAGCGTGAGTTCAACCCAAAAACGTTGTCATTCCGACCGGAGCGGAGCGAAGCGAGCGAAGTGGAGGAACCTGCTTTTTTTTGCAGGCCATCAAACATGACGCCTCCAGCAGATTCCAGCCAGCCCCGCCTGGCCGCCGGATGCCGATGGGGCGGCACCGAGGAAAATCGCGTCATCCTGTTTCCCGAAGGTGCCATCCAGCTGCAGGCCACGGGGCGGCAGGTGCTCGAGCGTTGCGACGGCCAGCGCACTTTCCTGGAGATCATCGGGGAGTTGCAGGGTCAGTACGCCGCATCGGATCCGAACAAGATTCGCGACGACATCGGAAAGTTTCTCGAGCAATTGCAGCAGAAACGTATTGTGGATTATTAGACGAGCAGTGCTGTCTGGCCGCTATGGAAATGTTATCCGCCGGGTGCTCCTAATTCCTGCAAGAAATGCGAAGGGAAGTGGAAGGACCTCTGTTTCCACGCGATCTAGTACGCTTCGCGCTTTTAGTTGCTTCGTAGGATCAAGGGCAAACTGGCCTGCAGTCGCACCGCGCTTACCCGCCAGCATCAGAATTTATCCGGAATCTGAACCTCGACGTAGCTCCCGGGCATGGCCGCGTTCACCGCTGCCGCAATTTTTTCGACGTGCAATCGAACCAGCGGCCATTGCGGAGTGCTCAGCACCACAATGCCTATCTTACGGGCTGCAAGATTCTGCTGGTATCGGATATTCTTGTCAGCGGTCACGAAAACGTCGAATCCGGCCCGCTCCGCTTCTATTAGCAAGTCACCGTTGGAAAGCGTGTCCCATCCGCGATTTCTCGCCTCTGTGACCGTGTGGCCGATCAGGTAAGAAGACAATGGGGCTGGCGTACTGTGGTCAAAAAGAACGAGCATCGGGGGCAGACCCGGGTACTGGCTCAACCGGGATGGGGGCAGCAAGGCTGCGAGCGGCAAACTCTAGAACCTCGATCACCTGCTCCTTAGAAATATGAAACCACTCCGTAATTTCATCTACCGTAGCTCCAGCTTCGAGGTTTTCGAACACGGCGGAAACGGGCATCCGGGTATCGCGAAACACCCAGGCGCCGCCCAATCTTCCCGGCACGCTTTCAACGGCTTGACATTGGGACCAATCCAGAGTTGCCATGGTTCTTACCTCCTCTTAATCTTAATCTTGTGACGATGCTGCAGCAATAGGACAACAGCCCGCAACTCCTTTATTCTATGAATTGCGGTCCAGCACGATGAATCGTAGCCATCACCCATGGTTCCCAATCCTCTAGCCCTCATCGCCGAAATCACGCACCGTTGCCCGCTGCATTGCGTCTATTGCTCCAATCCGCTGCAGATGGCCGGCGCGCACTCGGAACTCTCGACCGGCCAGTGGCAAAGCATTCTCGCGCAAGCGGGCAGGCTCGGAATGTTGCACGCGCACTTCACGGGCGGCGAACCGCTGGCCAGGCCAGATCTGGCTGAACTTATTGCCAGCGCGCGCACCGCGGGACTCTATACCAATCTGATCACCTCGGGCATCGGCCTGGCAGAACCGCGACTGCAGGCTCTGGTCGCCGCCGGTCTGGATCACATTCAACTCAGCTTTCAGGATTCCCGCGAGGACGCAGCCAACTGGATCGCCGGAGCCAAGGCGCATGCGCACAAGATTGAATTGTCACACGTCATCCACCGCCACAAGATCGCTTTCACCGTGAATCTTGTCGTGCACCGGCACAACCTCGACCATCTGGAAGAAATGATCGCGTTCATCGAGCGACTGAATCCAGAACGCGTGGAAATTGCGCATGCCCAGTACTACGGATGGGCGCTGCTCAACCGCGCGGCATTGATGCCAACGCATGCGCAGCTAGATAAAGCAGTCGAGATCGTTACCGCCGCTGAAAAGCGGCTAGCAGGGCGGATCCGCATCGATTCCGTCGTGCCCGACTACTACGCGAAATATCCCAAGGCTTGCATGGGCGGATGGGGGCGACGCCTGATGTTGATAAACCCGGCGGGCAAGGTTCTCCCCTGCCACGCGGCTGAAGTGATTCCGGGACTCGAATTCGAAAACACGCGAGAGCGGACCTTGGCGTGGATATGGCAAGAGTCTCCGTCATTCCAGCGTTTCCGCGGCGAAGCCTGGATGCCGGAGCCATGCCGCAGTTGTGATCGCCGCACCGAAGATTTCGGCGGCTGCCGCTGTCAAGCGCTGTTGCTGACGGGAGATCCCACGGCAACCGATCCCGCCTGCACTCTCGCCCCTGCGCATGCCGTCATCGAGGCAGTCCTTGACGAAGTCAATTCAGACAGTGCGATCGCACAGCAGACGCCGGCGAGGTCACTGGTGCAACTTCAGCGGCAAACCTCCGGCCATTGGGATTACCGCACGAATCCCGAATAGTCCCGCTCAGTACAGCACCGTTACCAGCGCAACCCGATCGTGATCGGCCTGAAGTCGGTCGTGATGTTGTTGTGCTTGCCGTGGAGATAGCGGAATTCGCCGTACAACTCAAGGTTTCCGCGAAGCTTGCGCGCCACGCCTCCACCAAAATTAAATCCAAATTCATTCTGACTCTCGGCGAGGAAATTCTTGTTCAGCGGAACGTTGCCATTGAAGCAAGTTCCCCACCAGGTCCAGAACGCATTGCACGGTGATCCTGGTACTGCCGTCGAAGAGTCGAGCTTGCCCGAGCGATGATAGAAGCCCGGTCCAACGAGAAGGTATCCACTATATTTCTGCGTGACCGGAATATTGATAATCGGATCGAGTGTCACTGCATAGACGTGATTCGTGCCACCCGGCGACTGAGCCAATTGCAGCGCAGAGGTGCGCAAGGGCAGATTAGCCCACATAAAATCCAGCCTGAAGCCGAAATATTTATTGAAGTTGCGGGCCGCGCCCACCTCCGCCACGCCGCCGCCACCCTTTACGAAGGTTCGGGTCGTGCCACTCGGAAGATTTACTCCCCCACCGACGTTGAATGTCCAGTTTTGATAGTCATGCGGACGGGTTTTTCGTTGCCGCGTCGTATCCACTTCCGGAGTTTCCTGACTGCTGGAACTGGAACTGGTGGAAGGCTGCTGGCTATCCGGCGCCTGCTGTGCCGGGAGCGCTCCCGCCGCGAGCATCGCGAACACAGCTAGCATCACGAACTTTCGAATCATTCATTCTCCTCCCGCTACCGGGCGTGCTTGCGGACCTAGCGCTCGGCATCGAGAGGCGCTGGCAAAGATCATGTCCGCGATCCCGCTGCCGCTAGCTTTCCAATGGCATCAGGAACGCACCATCTTATCAACTTTGATGCAGTTTCCGCCGCTACAGACACCTGCACGGCTCTCGTCTCTGCATTGCGGTTCACGAAATGTATCCCTCGCACGTATGATGTCTCATTCACCGCAATCCATTGACCTGATCCATTGAGAGACAAATTGCCAAAAGCTGACTCCAATTCTGACCCGCTCCCCGCGGCCAAAAGCTGTCGCGTCGCCCTCATCGGTTTCGGGACCGTAGGCCGCGTCGTGGCAAAGATTTTGTGCGAGAGGCCCCATGGGCCCCTGCGCCTCGCCCACATCTGCAACCGCAATGTGGAGAGAAAAAAACAGTCGTGGGTGCCCAAAGATGTGATTTGGACGGAGGACTTTCAGTCGGTCCTGACTTCTAACGCCGATATCGTAGTCGAATTGATTGGCGGCCTTGCGCCCGCCGAGCAGATCGTCCGCGGCGCATTGCAGGCGGGCAAGTCCGTGGTCACCGCCAACAAACAACTCATCGCCCGTCACGGCCCCGATCTGTTGCAACTCGCCAGTTCGCGCGGATGCCAGATAGAGTTCGGCGCGTCCGTCGCTGGCGGCGTGCCGGTTCTGCCCGCACTGCGTACGGGCTTATGCGGAGACCGGCTGCACGGCATCGCCGGAATTCTCAACGGCACCTGTAACTACATTCTGAGCCGGATCGAAAACGCCAGAATTCCATTCAGCGAAGCGCTGGAAGAAGCGCAAGCCCGGGGCTACGCCGAGGCCGACGCCTCTGAGGATCTCGATGGCGGCGATGCCCGCGCCAAACTTGCGATCCTCGCCCTTGCGGGATTGCAAACCCGGGTCACACCCGAAAGTATCCGGGCCCGCACTATTCGCACAGTCGACGCCGTCGACTTCGATTACGCCGCTGAACTCAACTGTACGATCCGCCAGATTTCGCGCGCGGATTTGCAGGAGGCTGCGCTGTTCGCCGAAGTCGGGCCCAGCCTGGTCCCTGCCATTTCGCCGTTTGGTCGCGTGCAGAATAATCAGAACATGGTTTTGACCACGGGCAAGTACGGCGGGGACGTGGCATTTCTAGGGGCGGGGGCCGGCGGAGATCCAACCGCCGTCGCCGTAGTTTCGGACCTGTTGTTCGTCGCGCAGAATCTTTCCACGGGTTCCCGGCCACAACCGCCCCAGCAACTATCGACCCCGAAAGTGAGCTGCGACTTCGAAACTCCGTGGTACCTGCGTTTTCTGGTGCGGGACCGCCCGGGTATCGTGGCCAAACTCGCCGCAATCCTGGCCGCACATCACCTGAACATTGATTCCGTGCTGCAGAAACCGGGCTACGACAAGACGGCTCTTCCTTTTGTGATCACGCTTGAGCCCTGCCGGGATTCGCTGCTGCATCCCGCGCTCGAGGAAATGTCGGCGCTCGACTTCGCCATCAAGCCGTGTCTCTGTCTGCCGATTTTGCGTTAGGAAGGGCCTGCGCGGCTCGCCGCGTTGCATATTTCAGCGCAGCGAGCCTGCTCAGCCAGTTAATTCCAGAAAGGATTGTTCAGCCCGGCGGGAGCCAGAGCGCTATTCGTATTCGCTTCAGCGCCGGAGTCATCTGATATCTTCTCGTCCAGGAAGCGAGAAGTGGGTAGGCTGATTTCGTCTTCCCTCTCCGGCGTATGCGGAGACGGATATTCGGATTTCATGAAGACCTCCTTTGCCCTTAATGATCTAGTCCTATTGAAACACCGGCTGACGAGTCGCGAGGCCGCAAAGTTTTAATCGTTCGCATCGAAAATTCGCATCGAATGACTTACTCTGGGTTTGGGTGGCGCTGCGCTTTCAACGCTGCGATAAGGGCGCGCAACCCTTAAAAAATGGGACTTTCAGCTCCCTAGCTTTGCGGTAAGATTTCGGGTTCGTATCAGGGCACAACTTTGGGATTCGTATCAGGGCACGACTTCAGTTCGTGCCGTAAGTCGCTGAAAAAAATGCGGCTTTAGCCGCTGGCGTTAGATGTCGTCCCTGTAGGCTTTGAGCACAAGCCAATCATCATCAACGCGAGGGGATACTCCATGAAATACCGCAAGCTTGGCCGTACCGGGTTCGAAGTCAGCGACGTCGCCTATGGACTTTGGGGCATGAGCGGCTGGACTGGTTCCGACAACACGGAATCGCTAGCGTCTCTGCAATTGTCCGTCGACCTAGGTTGCAATTTCTTCGATACGGCATGGGCCTACGGGGACGGCAAGAGCGACGCCCTGCTCGGCGAAATTCTGAATCGCAACTCGATGAAGCGGCTCTACGCTGCTTCAAAAATCCCGCCTGGAAACCTGCAGTGGCCGGCATTGCCAAAATATAAGTACAAAGACGTGTTCTCCCCGAAACACGTGTTCAAGCACGCGGACCTGATCCGCAAGAAGCTCCGCGTCGATGCCATCGACCTCCTGCAATTCCATGTCTGGGACGATAGTTGGACCGACGAACCCGATTTCCGCTCCACCGTCGAGAAACTGAAGCACGATGGCTGGATCCGCCGTTTCGGCCTAAGCCTCAATCGCTGGGAGCCTGAAAACGGCATCAAGGCGCTGGGCACGGGCTTGGTCGATGCCGTGCAGGTCATCTACAACATCTTCGATCAGTCCCCCGAAGACGAACTCTTTCCCGTCTGCCAGGAACTCAACATCGGCGTCATCGCCCGCGTTCCTTTCGATGAAGGCAGCCTCGGCGGCAAGATGACCCTCGAAACTCGCTTCCCCAAAGATGACTGGCGTTCCGGCTACTTTGGTCCAGAAAATCTGGGCAACACAATCAAGCGGGTCGACAAACTGAAACAGATTCTGCCCGCAGGAATGACACTTCCCGAGATGTCCTTGCGCTTCATCCTGTCCCATCCCGCAGTGAGCACTCTCATCGCTGGGATGCGAAAGCCAGAGCACGTGCGCCAAAACATCGCTGCCAGCGATGCCGGCCCGCTTGATAATGCACTGCTCGCAGAGTTGAAAAAACATCGCTGGGATCGCAGACCGCAACCCTGGTCCGATTAGACAGTCTCGCGCGCACACCGGAATACGGAACAAATCATGACCGTACGAATGGATAAGTGGCTTTGGGCCGCCAGATTCTTCAAGACTCGCACATTGGCCACAAGAGCCTGTGAACTCGGCAGGATTCAATCCAACGGGCAGCGCGCCAAGGCTGCGCGCGAGGTCCGGATTGGTGACACGTTGCGCGTGGCCAACGAGGGCGGCGACTTTGAGGTGGAAGTCCTGCTCCTCAGCGACGTGCGCGGCCCGGCTTCGGTTGCCCAAACGATGTACCGCGAGACCGAGGCCAGCCGAGAGCTGCGCCTGAAGGTGGCAGCCGAGCGTAAGGCGATGAACCAGTTCGAACAGTTACCCGCAGGCAGACCATCAAAACGGGATCGCGGGAAAATCATCAAATTCCGGGGTAGAGTCTGAAGTCGAACGCAACTTTCCAAGTTGTCGTCATAAATGGGACGAACGTCGACTGCAGGCCGCAGATTAAACTTTCGAAGTGGCCTCATCCTAGCTTGGCCAAGCGCGATAGCACAGGAGCATTCCCAGCGACTGCGCCGAGCGATTCAAGACTTCGGCGATCCAAAATTGCCTTAAGCGCTTCAAGAATGTGGCCTTCGCGCAAGCTGTCAAGAGCATCGCCCAGCGAGACTGCAAAATGAAGCATCACGCTTGAGTCGCGGTAGCAGTCGGCAATACATGCATGGCAGCCATCGCGTACCAGGGGCGTCTCCGCAAAGTCCCAAACCGAGCACATGCGCTCCCTCCAGGCATCGCAGCGCCATATGTCAAAGTTCCAGTCCATATAAAAACTCTTGTAGCCGCCGTAACAGACGAAGTGTTCTGGCTCATCGCGCAGATGTCGCTTCATATCGGCGATCGAAGCACTGGGATTATTGACGCGAAAAGTTTTACGCAGATCATCCACCGCCTCAAATGCCTGCGCGAGTTCTGGGTCGGTAAACTTCATCAGGTCTGAGTCAGCAGACCATGCGAGGGATGATGATCCGAGACGCATCCTTTGCGGATATGAGAAGGCAACCGCCTCGAAGCCGAGTTCGCGAAGTAGAGGCACAAGAGCACGATAATCACGGATCAGCTTGCTCATGGTGACTTGTGCGAGTGGTGTCATGCCAAGGCTCGGCATTCTCGATGTAGCGGAGCGAATCCGCTCCCCCAGGCCCTTCAGACCACGGTTTGCTTCGTGGTCTGCCATCTTCGGGGCATCGATAGAAACATAAACAGTTTTCAGTCCCGCTGCTGCCAGTTGATCAAGCTTCGCAGAGAGCAACCAGCCATTGGTGATAAGAGCTGGACCCATACCTTTCGCTACCGACATCGCGATCATGTCAGCCAGGCGGGGATGCAGAAGTGGTTCACCACCGAAAAAGCTGACATAACGGATACCTCGACGGTGCAGAATCTCCAAGGCGCCCTCGAATTGGTCGGCATCGATCCATCGCAGGTCCGCGCGTTCCACCTTCCCGTTGGCAAAGTTGCAGAAGTCGCAGGTGGCGTTGCAGGAGTTGGTGACGGCAACATTGCATAGGGCGGGGCCGCCATGGCGGATGAGGCGCAGCATATCCCAGACTCTCGATGCGATAGTGGTCATGGCGTACC
>Ga0099792_10000490_pt1 | contig 14651 bp, 11 predicted proteins | sample Rivendell_Oct201_8_FD_83780 | JGI IMG/M metagenome (GOLD analysis project Ga0099792, IMG submission 83780) | Vadose zone soil microbial communities from the Eel River Critical Zone Observatory, Northern California, USA -... | ecosystem: Environmental > Terrestrial > Soil > Vadose zone >...
GCGCCAAACCGCTCACGCCTCACGGCCCCCTCCAACGATTGTTAGAAGCCCATCCCATGACCGACTACCGCTCCAAGTCTCTTCCACGGCGCCTCAGTCGTGGCAGCGTAATCGTGTACCAAATACCCACCGCGACCATTAGCCCGAACACAGCCGAGACAATGGCGATATGCCCTGCCCAGGCGGTTGTTAAGGTGCCGTCCGAATAGTTTAGGTACAAGAATGTCGCAGCAATGGGCAATGAGAAAACTACCTGGTAGAAGAGCACATGGCCCCAGAGTGATGTGCCGACCCGCTTTAGAAGCCTCATGTGCCGCGTTGAGTGTGGTGTTCAAGCCGAGCCACGATGGGCTTCTAACTCCGCGCTTGAGCGGCCGCCCAGAAGCGTGTCCAGTGCGACGCGAGCGCATACTTTCTTCCTGCGCTCGCGGCGCACCACCACAGGTGCATCACGGTCCGCTCCAAGCAGTTGTTAGAGGGACTGCCGTCACCGCCAAACGAAGCCACCCAAGTCACTTGGCACTGCCCCACCGCGCGCATGCGCGCAGCTCCAGCGCCCAACGAAGGGCGCTCACCGAAGCTGCCGAGGCCGATCCTACCGCTTCCGTAGCGGCGCGCCACCGCTGAGCCTCCAGTCGGAGTTGGCACTGACTTTAGTCGAGGAAGCGGATGGCCTTGCCTACGCGCCGCGGCAACGAAGGGTCTTCGAGGTCAAGCGAAGTGGAGGCGCCTGCTTCAGGGTTTCCCCAAACAGTCCCTCTAACTCCAATTAGACGACAGACAGCGTCGATCGCATTGAAATCCCTTGGAAAGCATTCTGTGGCGCCGCCACCTGGTGAGATTGGAAATGTGGGACCGAAGTGGGGTGATGAAACACCCCAAACGCGCCAGAAATAGACTCTCCCCGCCTCTGCCGCGGGCTGCTTTCATGAGCGCGCGCAGCCGGAGTGCCGGCTCACCTCGGGGAACGCGTTCGTGGCCAGTCAGCCGGGTTTGTTCGCAGTCACACGGGAGAAGATGCGCACCCGTCACCTCTCCCTGCGCACGGAGCAGGCCTACCTGCAATGGTTGCGGCGGTATATCGCTTTTCACGGCCGAAAGCACCCACGCGAGCTCGGCGCGCCCGAGGTCGAGCAATTCTTAACCTTCCTTGCCGTGCGCCGCAAGGTTAGCGCCGCCACGCAGAATCAGGCGCTTCAGGCACTGCTGTTTCTCTACCGGCACGTGCTCGAGATCGAGCTGCCGTGGCTCGCCAACGTCACCCGTGCGACCCGCCCGATGCGGCTGCCCGTGGTGTTGAGTCGCACCGACGCGCACGCATTGCTGGCGCAGCTGCAGGGCGCTCCATGGCTGGTCGCGAGCCTGCTCTACGGCAGCGGCCTGCGTCTGATGGAGGCGCTGCGACTGCGGGTCAAGGACATCGCGCTCGAGCGCGGTGAGCTCATCGTGCGCGAGGCCAAGGGCGGCAGGGACCGCGTCACGATGTTGCCCGCCTCGCTCGACATTGCTTTGCGCGCACATCTGGCGCGCTTGCGGTCGTGGTACGAAGAAGAGCGGCGCCGGCAGCGACCCGGCGTCACGCTGCCCACGGCGCTCGCACGAAAGTATCCGCGGGCCGGTACGCAATGGGGCTGGCAGTACCTGTTTCCCTCCGCGAGGCTCGGCCGCGACCCCTATACGGGGTTGCAGGTGCGGCATCATCTCCACGAGAAGATCATCCAGCGGGCGGTGCAGTCAGCCGTGCACAAGGCGGGCCTCACCCAGCCGGCGAGCTGCCATTCGTTGAGACATTGTTTCGCGACGCATCTACTCGAGGACGGCTACGACGTGCGCACGGTCCAGAAGCTCCTCGGCCACAGCGACCTGAAGACCACCATGATTTACACCCACGTCATGGCGAAGGGAGCCAACGGCGTGCGCAGTCCGCTCGACCGGCGCGGTCCGCCCGACCGGAGCGATCCGGCTTCTGCATCGGCGCAGCCTGCGCACAAGGCCGACCAATGATCGAATTCAATTCGCCGCCACACCGGCGAGCTTTGTCGCCCGACCCGCTGCGGTTGCTGCAGCGCGCACGGCGCCTTCCGCCCGGTAAATGGACGCGAGCGTGGCGGATCTGGTCTCGTCCGGCAGTGCCGCGGCGATTGCGCGCCCCAGCAGGACCGGGTCCGAACCGCAAAGCCTGACAAGCAGGCGCTCTACTTCCGCTCGCTCGAGCGCGCGGAAGCGGACGTTGGCGAAGCAGCGCCCCGGACGCAGCAGCGCGTCGTCAATGTCACCCACGTTGGGCAGGTTCGTAGTGAACAGGATCTTGCGTCCCTGCGCGCGGACGACACCGTCGGCGATCGCAAGAAACCGGTGCAGGTGTAAATTGCCGTTCGCCCGGGAGTCGAGAATGTGATCCGCGTCTTCGATCACGAAAGCGTCATGACTCCCGGTGACGAACTCGACGAAGATTTCGTCGCTCTCAAGCGCACGCGTGTCGGCTGTGTAAAGCACTTTGGCGCTGTCACCCTTGCGCCGGGAAATTGCTGCCAGAGCCGCGCGCACGAACCGCGTCTTCCCGGTCCCGGGTGGCCCCTGAAGTATGAGAACCGTTTCGGGCGCCGCGAGATATCGCTCTATGAACAGGTCGATCGGCTCGCCCAGCGTCGGGTAGGCTTCGTCCGGCGGCGCCGGATCGGCCAGCTCTTCGAACTCGGCGCTCGTCAGTCCCAACTCCCCCGCCGCGAAGTGCCAGTCGATGGTGAACGTCTCTTCCCTCAGGCGCTGATTGCCCACGACGCCGAGCAGCCGATCGCGGATGGACTCCAGCGACACCAGGCTGTCGGCCCAAATGGCGAACGTCATGGAGCTGTAATCGGGTTTGCGGCGCCCCCGTGCGCTCACAAGGACACCGGGACCATCAAGCAACAGTGACCCCTCTCCGAGACGATGAGCAGCAAGACCCGCGTGCTGAGCCAGATCGTCGAACAATTCATCGAGCGGTCGGCGTGCGGCCGCGCGTAGGAGGCGGTAGATGGGGTAGTGCATGGGACCGGAATCGAAGCCGCCGAGAGCACGCAGCGCAAGCAGCACGTTTCCGATGTCTGAGAGATCGCCCCGCAGAGTCAGTCGTAAGGGCAGACGTCCTCGCAGCCGCTGCCCGGCCTCGCGTTCAATCTCCGCCTGGTCCTCTAACTCGATGTCGACTGTATTCATTGCCGTACGCGGACAACAAAAAGCCCCTGGGAAACCTTCGCCAGGGGCTCGTGTCGATGGCACGACACAGCCGCTGGCTCGAAGCAAACGCTTCGAGCCGGCGGCCGAAGCGCTTTAGTTCGGATTACACCAACATGGTCGATGCAGCGGCCCTGCGGCCATCGACGTCTCCGGTTGCGACATCCGCCCACGCGACGGCGGAAGGGCCGCGTAGATTACTCCTCGGCTACTCGCTGTCAAGAAACAGACGGCTCAGGCTTCGGTTGCCCGCTGTGGCACCCACGACCTCTCAGAAGTGATAGGTGATCGCGCCATTCGACTCGCTGAGCTCGCCCCGGGCGATCAGCTTGTCCACCAAGCGCAGCAGCTCGCTCTCGGGGACTTTCTTGGAAAAGTGCGAGTGCAGCACGGCGATGAGGCCCTTGCGCTTGCGCGGGCGGCGGATCTTCTGCGTTCCCGCGAGCAGTAGCCGGGCCTCCGCGAGCAGCGCCCCACCGTCGCCGTGTGCGGCCACGCGGGCGGCGGCCGGGCGCGCAGCGCCCGCACCGCGCGGCGCGGCAGCTGGCAGTGCGCGCGAGCCGAGCGCCTCGGCGATGGAGTTGGCACGCCGCACGGCAAAGCCCCGCCTGACGAGGTGTTTGATCAGCGGGTCGAAGCCCTTGTCCTTGGACAGGATCACGCAGGGAGTCTCCGGTGAGCGTGCCAGGTATTCGCCCAGGTAGAAGGCGATGTGGAAGTCCAGGGCATTCTTCCCCTGCCCCTCGATATCGATCGGCACGAATCGCTCTCCGAGCTTCAGTGCAGCCTTGAGAAACTCGGTGGGGACGGATCTCTGCGAGGCACCGAAGAAGAACGGCACCCGCACGCCGGCGGGAATGGCTCCCAGGTCCAACTTGCCGATGTTCTCGTAGTCCACGAGCAGCACGCTGTCAGCCACGGCGATGCTCCTTTACTGCGATGCGCTCGCGCCGGTGAAGCCATTCTGCCGCCACGCCTCGTAGACCACCAGCGCCACGGCGTTGGAGAGATTGAGGCTGCGATTGCCGGCGCGCATCGGGATGGCGAGTTGCCGCTCGCGCGGCACCTGCTCGAGCACCCGCGCGGGCAGGCCACGGGTCTCGGGGCCGAAGATCAGCGCGTCGTTCGGCTTGAATTGCGCTTCGCTGTAGGAGCGGCTGCCGCCGGTTTCGATGCTGAAGAGGCGCACATCCTGCATGGCCTCGAGGCAGGCGGGCAGGCTTGCGTGCACGCGCACCTGCGCGAGCTCCTCGTAATCGAGGCCGGCGCGGCGCACCGCTTTCCTGGTGAGCTCGAACCCGAGCGGCTTCACCAGGTGGAGCGTCGTGCCGCTGTTGGCGCACAGGCGGATGACGTTACCGGTATTGGGCGGGATTTCGGGTTGAAACAGCACGACGTGGAACATGGCTTTGGCCGGGCGTGAGTTGCAGCGTATGCGATAATGCGCGCCATGGCGACGCTCGAACCAGGCGCAGCCGCGGGCGCGGAGCGCCGCGCGGCACTGTCCGATGCCGCGACCCTCCTGGGCCTGAAATTCTGTGGCCTGGATTTCGCCTCCCCGATCGTGCTGCTGTCGGGCTGCGTCGGCTTCGGCGAGGAGTACACCCGCATCGAGGGGTTCTCCAACTGCGACGCAGGCGCCGTGGTTCTCAAGGGCACGACCGCTGAGCCGCGCCTCGGCAATCCACCGCATCGGGTGTACGAGACCCCGGCGGGCATGCTGAACGCGATCGGCCTGCAGAACCCGGGGGTCGAGCAGGTGGTGCGCGGCATCCTGCCGCAGCTGGATTTCAGTGAAACGCGCTTCATCGCCAACGTGTCCGGCTCGACGATCGAGGAGTACGTCGCGGTCACGCGCCGGTTCGATGAGTCCCCGATCGATGCCATCGAGATCAACATCTCCTGCCCGAACGTAAAGGAAGGCGGCGCCGCGTTCGGCAACTACCCCGAGATGTCGGCGCAGGTGGTGGCCGCCTGCCGCCGCGTGACGAAAAAGCCCCTCATCACCAAGCTCTCGCCCAACCAGACCGACATCCGCGAGAACGCGCGCCGCTGCATCGAGGCAGGCACGGATGCCCTGTCGGTGATCAACACCATCATGGGTATGGCCATCGACGTGCAATCGCGCCGCCCGGTGATCGGTAACGTGCAAGGCGGGCTCTCGGGCCCTGCGATCAAGCCGATCGCGCTGCTCAAGGTGCATCAGGTGTACGAGGTCGCGCGCCCCCACGGGATCCCCATCATCGGGCAGGGTGGCATCACCACCGGAAACGATGCGCTGGAGTTCATCATCGCCGGTGCCTCCGCGGTCGGCATCGGTACGGCGCTGTTCTACGACCCGCTGGTCTGCAAGACCATCAATGCGGGCATCGCCCGGTACCTGCGCGGACAGGGCTTCGGCAACGTGACCGAGCTCATCGGCACGCTGCGCACCGGCAGCGACACGCAGGACTGCGCGCTCTCGGGCTGAGGGCTCCCGCGCACGCTACAGCAGCCGCTGCTGGCCGCCGGTCTCCGGCGCCGGGGTCGGTGGGCCGTAGAGGCGCACGCCGCTCGGGACCGACGCCGCGAAATTCACTTCCATGGCGCGGAAGCGCTCGAGGATGCGCAGATTGATGCGCTGCTGGGCGTCGGCGTAGTGCTCGAAGGCGGGGTTGGCGAGCACGTAGACGATCTCGAACTGCAGCGCGCGCTCCCCGCAGCTGAGCAGGTGACAGCGCTCGAAGCGCGTGTCGGGCGTCGCCTCGATGATCTCGCGCACCGCGCGCGGCACCGCCGCGAGCGTCGCCACCGGCGTGTCGTAATCCACCGCGAGCTGAAACACCGTGCGGCGCTCGATCATGCGGCCGTAGTTGCGCACGCGTGCCTTGAGCAGGTCGACGTTGGAGATGATGATCTGCTCGCCCGAGAGGCTGCGCAGGCGCGTGCTCTTCACGCCGATGTGCTCGACGGTGCCCTGGGCGGCATCCACGCCCAGGAAGTCACCGAGCCCGAAGGGCTTGTCGAGGGCGATGGAGAGCGAGGCGAGCAGGTCCGCCAGCACGGTCTGCACCGCGAGCGCGAGTGCGATGCCACCGATCCCGAGCCCCGCCAGCAGCGGCTCGATCTTCACGCCGAGATTGCCGAGCGCCAGCAGCAGCGCCAGGCCCCAGATCACGATCCCGGCCGCAAACAGGATCACCGCCATCGAGCTCTTGAGCAGTGTGTCCGGCCCGCTCGAGCGCTGGCGGCGCACGTCGATGGCGTAGCGCACGGCCGTCATCGCCCACAGCGCCGCCTGCATCCAGAACAGCAGCACCAGCGCGATCGTCAGCCAGCGCTCGAGGCGCGGTGCGAGCGTGAGATGGCGCGAGCCCAGCCACACCGCCACCGCCCACAGGAACACGCGGCTGGTGCGCTCGATGAGCAACGCCGTGAGGTCGATGGCGAAATGGACCCCCGTCGGCCCATGACTGATCAGCCGGCGGCGGCGCGCGCTGATGAAGCCCGTGACCAGGGGCAGAACCGTGAACGTGACCAGGAAGGTGGCGAGGGCGAGCGTCCAGGCGCCGAGCGGGGTGCCCAGGAACTCGAGGTGCCAGAGCGCACGCCAGCCCGCCATCCGATCACTCCCGAAACGGCTGGCCGCGAACCTTACCGGGTTCCGCTGCCGGCGACTATTCTTCGCCCGTGTCGGCGCCGCTCATGCCAAGGTCCTTGAGCTTGCGGGTGAGGGTGTTGCGCCCCCACCCGAGCAGCCGCGCAGCCTCCTGCCGATGGCCCTGCGTGCGCTTGAGCGCCGCCCGGATGAGCACGCGCTCGAACTGTGGCTGCGCGGTATCCAGCAGCGGTGCCTGGCCCGCGAGTGCGTGCCGCTCAGCCCAGCGCTCGAGTGCCATGGCCCAGTCCGCCGGCGCGCCCGCCGCGGGCACGGCGGCGAGCTCCGGGGGCAGGTCGGCGAGGTGCACTTCGCTCCCCGGGGCCAGCACCGACAGCCGCCGGCACAGGTTCACGAGCTCGCGCACGTTGCCGGGCCAGTCGTAGGCGGCGAGCCGGGCGAGGGTGTCGGGGGCGAGGGACTTCGCGTCCACGCCCAGCTCGCGGGCGCTCACCACCAGGTAATAGGCCAGCAGGTCCGGGATGTCCTCGGCGCGGGCGCGCAGCGGCGGCAGCTCGATGCGAATGACGTTCAGGCGGTGATACAGGTCGTCCCGGAACAGGCCGCGCGTCACCCGCTCCTGCAGGTTCTGGTGGCTCGCCGCAATGACGCGCACGTCGACGCGGATCGGGGTCTGGCCCCCGACGCGGTAGAACTCACCTTCGGCGAGCACCCGCAGCAGCCGGGTCTGCAGCGGCAGCGACATGTCGCTGATCTCGTCCAGGAACAGCGTGCCGCCGTCGGCCTGCTCGAAGCGCCCGCGGCGTTGCGTGTCCGCCCCGGTGAACGCGCCGCGCTCGTGCCCGAACAGTTCCGACTCGAGCAGGTCGGCCGGAATCGCCGCGGTGTTGAGCGCGATGAAGGGTCGGGTGGCGCGCGGGCTGTGCTCGTGCAGCGCGCGGGCGACGAGCTCCTTGCCGGTGCCGGACTCCCCGGCGATGAGCACCGTGACGCTCGAGCGCGCCAGGCGTCCGATGGCGCGAAACACCTGTTGCATCGCCGGCGCCCGTCCCAGCAGCTCCGGCATGCGCGGCGAGTCGGCGAGCTCACTCCCGGGCGTCTGGCGGGCGCTGGCGGCGCGCCGCACCAGGGCCACCGCCTGGTCGATGTCGAAGGGTTTGGGCAGGTACTCGAACGCACCGCCCTCGTAGGCCGACACCGCGTTGCCCAGATCCGAGTGCGCCGTCATGACGATGACCGGCAGCGCTGGGCGCGCGTCGCGGATGCGGCGCAGCAGCTCCAGCCCCGAGGCGCCCGGCATGCGGATGTCGGTGATCAGCACGTCCGGGGATTCGCGCCGCAGAGCATCCAGCGCCGGTTCCGCCGCCTCGAACGCCCGCGGCGCCATGCCGTCGCTGCGCAGCGCGCGCTCGAGCACCCACCGTATGGATGCGTCGTCATCGACCAGCCAGACCCGCAGTGCACTGCCGCTCATGTGTCCTCTCCCAGGGGCAGCAGCAGGGTGAACACCGTGCGCCCCAGTTCGCTCTCGAATTCGATGATGCCGCCGTTGCGTGTCACCAGGTCCTGGGCGACCGCCAGCCCGAGGCCCGTGCCGTTGGCGCGCCCGCTCACCAGCGGATAGAAAATCGAGGAGCGCAGGTGCGCCGGCACGCCAGGACCTGAGTCCTCGACCTGCACGCTCGCCACCAGGCGGTGCAGCGCCGAGCCGATGCTGACGTTGGAGCGCGCGCGGGTGCGCAGCACGATGCGCCCCAGATCGCCCTGCGCCTGCAGGGCGTTGCGCGCGACATTCAGCAGCGCCTGGATCAGCTGGTGACGATCGAGCATGGCGTTCGGCAGGCTCGGGTCGTAGTCGCGCTCGATCACGATGCCGCCCGGGGCTTCGGCGCGCAGCAGGTGATAGACGTGCTCGCAGATCTCGTGAACGTTGAGCTCGCTCTTGCTCGGCGTGCGGCTCGGGCCCGCCATGGAGTCGACCAGGGCCGTGAGGCGGTCGGCTTCCGCGATGATGACCCGGGTGTATTCCTTGAGTGCCGCCGCCGGCAGCTCGCGCTCCAGCAGCTGCGCCGCGCCGCGCAGCCCGCCGAGCGGGTTTTTGATCTCGTGGGCGAGCTGCTGCACCATCAGCCGGCTGCCGTCGAGGCGCGCGAGCAGGTCGTTCTCGCGCGTGATGCGCTGGCGCTGCGTGGTGTCGGCGAGCTCGAGCAGCAGATGAGCGCCGGTGAGGCCGCTGAGCGGGGTGATGGTGACATCGAGCGTGCGCACTTCGCGCGGCGCGCCCGCGGGCCGCACCGCGAGCTCACGGTCGGCGATGCCCTCGCCGGTCTCGAGCGCGCGCTTGAGGATGCGGCACAAGCCTTCCGCGTCGTGCAGAAAATCGGTGAACGGACGGCCCCGCGCCGTGTTGAGGCTGAACGCGAGCAGGTCCTGCGCGGCGACGTTGGCGTACACCGGACACAGCTGCGCATCGAGCATGAGGATGCCCGTGGACAAGGCATCGAGCAGGTCTGCCGGATCGAAGTGCGCAAGGGCCGAGGGGCTGGCACGCTCAACCGCCATGGCGCGCACCAGCCGCACCGCGCGCCCTGGCCACCGCGGGTGCGCGGCTCAGTGATGCAGGGGGTTGGCCGGGCTCAGAAGCGAAGGCTGCTGCACGTTGTAGGTCACGCCCGGGGTCTGGCACCTGACCCCGCCGTCGTTGTCGCGCACCACCGCCTGCAGGGTGTGCGAGCCGCGATCCACCGGGGTGAGGGTGAACTGGCTCCCCGTAGCCGCCCCGCCGTTGAGCGGCTGCCCGTCGAGTATGAGGAAGATCTGGTCTCCGGGCCGTAGCGCCGGATCGGTGCGCACGATGATGCTGAGCGAGTCGACGCTGGTGAAGGTCTGGTCGTTGGTTGGCTGCGCGATCGCACAGCCCAGGTACGGTGGCGGCGCGGCGGCGGCGGGCGGCGCGATCGGTCCGCCGGGCGCAGCGGGTATATCGCCGGCCTTGTAGGTCTGCGCCGGCTGCACGCCCACTTTCTGCGCGTTCGGGTGCGGCTGGTCGCTGTAGTGAACGATCCCGTTCTCGTCGACCCACTTGTACACCGTGGCGGCGAGTGCCAGCGAGCACACGAGCGACGTTAAGGTAAAGAGGTGCCTGCGCATGACACCCCAGCATAGCCTGCGGCGGGGCCGGCGACAAAAGCGGGTAGCGACGCCCGGTGAACGCCGCTACCCGCGCCCCTTTCCCCTTCGCGCCGGCACGCCCGTCACATCCGGTCGTGACGCTCGCGAGCGAGGAATGCTGTCGCCTCATGGTGGCCTCAGCAGCTGTAGTACAGCTCCAGCTCTATCGGGTGCGTCGACATGCGGAACTTGGTGATCTCCTGGAGCTTGAGGCTGGCGTACGCGTCGATGACGTCGTTGGTGAACACCCCCCCGCGGGTGAGGAACTCACGGTCCTTGTCGAGGTACTCGAGCGCCATGTCGAGCGAGTGGCACACGGTTGGAATGTGCTTCGCTTCCTCGGGCTCCAGATCGTAGAGATCCTTGTCGGCCGGCTCCCCGGGATGGATCTTGTTCTGGATGCCATCCAGCCCCGCCATCATCATCGCCGTGAAGGCGAAGTACGGGTTGGCGCTGGAGTCCGGGAAGCGCACTTCGATGCGCCGCGCCTTGGGGCTGGACACCCACGGAATGCGGATCGAGGCGGAGCGGTTGCGCGCCGAGTACGCGAGCAGCACCGGCGCCTCGAAGCCGGGCACCAGGCGCTTGTAGCTGTTGGTACCGGCGTTGGTGAAGGCGTTCAGCGCCCTGGCGTGCTTGATGATGCCGCCGATGTAGTAGAGCGCCAGATCCGACAGTCCGCCGTACTTGTCGCCGGCGAACAGCGCCTTGCCCTCCTTCTGCAGCGACTGGTGCACGTGCATGCCGCTGCCGTTGTCGCCCACCAGGGGCTTGGGCATGAAGGTCGCGGTCTTGCCGTAGCCGTGCGCCACGTTCTGCACCGCGTATTTCAGCAGCTGCACCTGGTCGGCCTTCTGTACCAGGGTGCCCGCGCCGATGCCGATCTCCGACTGCCCGGCGGTGGCGACTTCGTGGTGGTGCACTTCCACCTTCATCCCGAGCTCCTCGCACGCCAGACACATGGCCGAGCGGATGTCCTGGTAGGCGTCCACCGGCGGCACCGGGAAGTAGCCGCCCTTGATGCCGGGGCGGTGACCCTTGTTGCCGTCCTGGTATTCGGTCCCCGAGTTCCACGCGCCCTGCACCGAGTCGATGGAGTAGAAGCTGCCGCGCATCTCGTTGCCGAAGCGCACGCTGTCGAAAATGAAGAACTCGTTCTCCGGTCCGAACAGTGCGTAGTCGGCGATGCCGGTCGACTTCAGATAGGCTTCGGCGCGCTTGGCGAGCGAGCGCGGGTCGCGCTCGTAGCCCTGCATGGTCGTCGGCTCGATCACATCGCAGCGCAGATCGACGGTGGGCTCCTCGAAGAACGGATCGATCACCGCGGTGTTGGGGTCGGGCATCAGGATCATGTCCGACTCGTTGATGCCCTTCCATCCGGCGATGGAGGAGCCGTCGAACATCTTGCCGTCGCGGAACAGGTCCTCATCGACCAGCCGCGCCGGGATGCTCACGTGCTGCTCCTTGCCGCGCGTGTCCGTGAAGCGCAGGTCCGCGAATTTCGCCTGTTTTTCTTTTATGAGTTTCAGTACATCACTGGGTGTCATATCGCCTCCGGGAAAGGGGTAGAGCTCGCCGCCGGGATCCATTGGGCTTGTGTGCGAGGCTGGCGGAGTGCCTTGGTAGTGCAGGGTCCGTGCCAAGGCCGGCGCCATAGCGAATCAAGCAGTTAGCAAGCAAAGTGAGCGCTGTTTGCACCATGTTGGTGCGGGGCGCAGGGATTATTGCACCATTCACGTGCGGCGGGCAGCGGCGGCGCGGATTTCACACGGCGGCAGACGGCGCACGCGCGCTTTTGCGCGCCGTATACTCGCGCGCTCTTTGGGGTCGGAAAGTCCCTCCATGAAAATCGGCCGCGCGCCGCGCACCTTCCAGGAGCTGATCTTCACCCTGCAGCACTACTGGTCGGAAGCCGGGTGCCTCATCCTGCAGCCTTACGACATGGAAGTCGGCGCCGGCACGTTTCACACCGCGACGTTCCTGCGTGCCGTGGGACCTGAGCCGTGGCGCGCCGCGTACGTGCAGCCCTCGCGCCGGCCGACCGACGGGCGCTACGGCGAGAATCCCTTCCGCCTGCAGCACTACTACCAGTACCAGGTGGTGATCAAGCCCTCGCCGCTGCCGATCCTGGATCTGTACCTGGGGAGCCTCGCCGCCCTCGGGCTGGATCCGCTGGTGCACGACGTGCGCCTGGTCGAGGACAACTGGGAGTCGCCCACGCTCGGGGCCTGGGGCCTGGGGTGGGAGGTGTGGCTGAACGGCATGGAGATCACCCAGTTCACTTACTTCCAACAGGTCGGCGGTCTCGACTGCCGCCCGGTGACCGGGGAGATCACCTACGGACTCGAGCGGCTCGCGATGTATCTGCAGGGGGTCGAGAGCATCTACGACATCCTGTGGAGCGAGGGACCCGACGGGCGCGTGACCTATGGGGACGTGTTCCATCAGAACGAGGTCGAGCAGTCCGCCTACAACTTCGAGCACGCCGACGTGCCGCGCCTGCTCGCGCACTTCGAGGATCACGAGCGCGCCTGCCAGGGGCTGCTCGCGGCGGGACTGGCGCTGCCCGCGTACGAGCAGGTGCTCAAGGCCTCGCACACCTTCAACCTGCTGGATGCGCGGCGCGCCATTTCAGTGACCGAGCGCCAGCGCTACATCCTGCGCGTGCGCACGCTCGCGAGCGCGGTGGCCAAGGCGTATCTCGACAGCCGCGCGGCGCTCGGTTTCCCGCTGCTGAGAGCGCAACCGGCGGCCGCGGCCGGAGCGCCGGCATGAAGGCCGAGCGGCGCGACTTCCTCCTCGAGATCGGCACCGAGGAGCTGCCGCCCCGCTCGCTCCACGCCCTGCAGCAGGCGCTCGTCACCGCACTGTCCGCGGGGCTCGCCAGGGCGGACCTGGCGCACGGGGAGCTCGTCGGCTTTGCCACACCGCGGCGCCTCGCCGTGTGGGTGAAGCGCCTCGCCGCGCAGCAGCCCGAGCAGCACTTGAAGCGCCGCGGACCGCCGCTGAGCGCGGCGTTCGATGCGGCAGGCCAGCCGACGCGGGCCGCGCTGGGGTTCGCCGAGAGTTGCGGCACGAGCCTCGAGGCGCTGCAGCGCCTGGATGAGGGCAAGGGGACGTTCCTGTTCTTCCTGGGTACCAAGGCGGGCGAGCGCGCGGTGGTGCTGCTGCCGGGGCTCGTGCGGGCCGCGCTCGATGCGCTGCCGATCGCGCGCCGCATGCACTGGGGCGCCGGCAACGCCCTCTTCGTGCGCCCGGTGCACTGGGTGGTGATGTTGTATGGCCGGGAGGTGGTGCCCGCCACGCTCCTCGACACTCCCGCGGGCCATCTCACCCGTGGCCATCGTTTCCACGCCCCCAGGCCGATCCGCATCGCGAGCCCCGGATCCTACGAGCGCACGCTGCGCGAGCGCGGGCACGTGCTGGCCGACTTCGCGGGGCGGCGCGAGCGCATCCGTGCGCAGGTCACGGCGGCGGCGGCCGAGGCGCAGGGCCGTGCGCTGATCAGCGAGGCGCTGCTGCAGGAAGTGACCGCGCTGGTGGAGTGGCCGGTGGCGCTCACCGGGCGCTTCGAGGAGCGCTTCCTGACGCTGCCGCGCGAAGTGCTCATTTCCACTCTCGAGCACCACCAGCGCTGCTTCCCGGTGGAGGATGCCCGGGGCGGGCTGCTGCCGGCCTTCATCGCCGTGAGCAACATCCAGAGCCGCGAGCCGGCCACGGTGCGCGCCGGCAACGAGCGGGTGGTGCGGGCGCGCCTCGCGGATGCCGCCTTTTTCTGGGAGCAGGACCGCAGGCGGCCGCTCGCCGCGCGCTGCGCGGGGCTCGATGCGGTGACCTTCCAGGCGAAGCTCGGATCCCTGGGCGACAAGACACGCCGCGTGGGCGCGCTCGCCGCTGAGATCGCCCTCGCGGCGGGCGGCTCACGCGAGCACGCCGTGCGCGCAGCGCAGCTGTGCAAGTGCGATCTGCTCACCGCCATGGTGGGCGAGTTTCCCGAGCTGCAGGGCATCATGGGTACCTACTACGCGCGGGCGGACGGTGAGCCGCACGAGGTGGCCGCGGCGATTCGCGAGCACTACCTGCCGCGGGCGGCCGGCGATCAGCTGCCCGGCACGCGCGCGGGCCTCGCACTCGCCATCGCCGACAAGCTCGACACCCTCGCCGGCATCTTCGCGATCGGGGAGAAGCCGACGGGAACCAAGGATCCGTTCGGGCTGCGGCGCGCGGCGCTGGGCGTGCAACGCATGCTGATCGAGAAGGGGCTCGACCTGGATCTCGGGCGCTACATCGATCAGGCACTCGCCGGTGTGCGTGCCGACATCGCGCGCCTGCGCGCCATGGCCACCCCAGCCAGGGCAGCCGCTCCGGCAACCCAGTCCGCCCAGCCCACCGAGGCCGCGCCGGAGCGCAGGCCCGCGGGCGCTGCGGCCACATCGACGGGCTCGACCGCGGGCGAGATCTACGACTTCCTCATGGAGCGGCTGCGCGCCTACTACCTGGACAACGCGGGCGAGCCGCCTCTGCCGGGCCAGGCCGTGGTGACCGCCGAGATGTTCGATGCGGTGCTGGCGGCGCGGCCCGCCTCGCCGCTGGACTTCGATGCGCGCCTCAAGGCGCTCAGCACCTTCCTCGAGCTGCCCGAATCCGCCAGCCTCACCGCCGCCAA
>Ga0099792_10000491_pt1 | contig 14632 bp, 12 predicted proteins | sample Rivendell_Oct201_8_FD_83780 | JGI IMG/M metagenome (GOLD analysis project Ga0099792, IMG submission 83780) | Vadose zone soil microbial communities from the Eel River Critical Zone Observatory, Northern California, USA -... | ecosystem: Environmental > Terrestrial > Soil > Vadose zone >...
CGATGCGGAAGCTGCCTTCCGGAACGCGGACGACGGAGCCGTGGATCACCGACGGCACGTGAAACCACGCGAGCGCCGTCTGACACGCCGCGATCGTCATGGTCGGCAAGGCCGGCGCCACGGCGTCCCAGATCGGGACGGCGAAGCACAGATAGCCGATGGGCGCGGCGAAGCGGTGCGCCGTCTGGGTCCCGCAGCAGGACCAGATCGAAGCCCAGAGAATCAGCGGCGCCAGGGCCTGCTGACCCAGGATGACGCTCGCCTTGAAAGCCACCAGCCACACAACAGCGCGCCTGCGAGCACACAGGTGCCGGTGATGGAAGCCCGCGGGGCGATTCCCCCAAAATTCAGGCAACGGTGGACGAACCACGCCACAGTCAACCCGGTAACGAGGTATCCGTGCGAGTAGTCGGTCGTGTGCGCCCACAAATCGTGGAGGTGCGGCCACGTGGGCCAGATCGAGACGGCCGCAATCGCAACTACCACACCGATCCAGACAGCGTCGCCGGATCGGGGCCCGATGAGGGGAGGGTGCGACCCTGTCAATGCCATTTTGCGCTCAGTCAAGCGGTCGGACACCCTTGTACATGTTAGGAGTACGCCGCATCAAACTCCACAACGCCGCTGGCCTCGAAAGCGGTCGCCAGTGCGCCGTGCCGCTTGAGCGGCATCAGTGCCTCGAAGATGGCATAACCGCGGTCGGCTTTCGCGTGCGATCGCTCAAGCTTGCGACCCAGATCGGCCGCTCGCACCCGGTGAGGCTGGCCACGAGGCCCAAAGACGGCCAATCCCCATGGCAAGCAGGGGTTGGTGCCGTAGGCAGCGCGGAGCGTTACGCGGTAAGCTTTGTTAGCCTTTATCGTCAGCTATCCGTAGCTGCAAAACCCCTCATGGCGTCCCTCTCCGACAAGGCCGCGTTGCTGATCCTGGCGAATACACTGAAGTACGCAGTGGGTTTCGCGCTGCCCATGGTGCTCGTGCGGCACCTGACCCAGGGCGACTACGGCACTTACCAGCAGCTGTCGCTGATTGCGAATTTCGCCACCGGCATCATGGTGCTCGGATTGCCCACGTCGATTTACTACTTCTATCACCTCAAGTCGGCTGAGCGCTCGGGGCGGCCGACGCTGATCGCACAAACGCAGCTCCTGCTACTTGCCTCCGGGGCGCTTACGGCCGTGGCGATCGCGCTTGCCGCGCCGCTGCTCGCTCGGCGCATGAGCAACGCCCGACTTCTCGAGCTGCTGCCGCTCTACTCGGTGTATGTCGGGCTGTTCATCGCCGGCGAGCACTTCATGCACGTGATGATCAGCCAGAATCGCTACCTCGGAGCGGTGACTCTCGAGCTGGCGGAGACAGCCTTCAGAGTAGGAGGCCTGATCGTGCTGCTGGCGCTCGGCTTCGCGCTGCCGGCCATCGTGATCATGCTGGTCGTCTATGCCGCCGTGCGGCTGGTCGGCCGCAGCTACTGGCTCTGGCAGGGCGCGGATTCGGTGCGCCATGCATCCGCCGGCGGACGCTTCCTGGGAGCCCACCTTGCTTACAGCCTGCCGCTGGCCGCGACCAGTGGCATCGGGCTGATCGGCGGACTACTCGACCGCGGCATCGTCGCCATGGCGTTTACGCCGGTGGATTACGCGATATACAGCGTAGGGGCGCTCGAGATTCCGTTGGATACGATTTTTCAGGTTTCGGTGCTGAACGTGCTGCGTGCGTCGCTCCCGCCGCTGATCGCGGCGGGTCGCATCGACGAGGTCATCCGGATCTGGCGCGACTCGGTGCGGAAACTCGCGATCATCATCGTGCCGAGCTTCACGTTCCTGGTCTGCTTCGCGAATCGTTTCATCACCACTCTGTTTACCAGCTCGTACGCGGCGAGCGTGCATGTGTTCCACATCTATCTGCTGGTGCTGCCGCAGTACATGCTCGTCCTCAGCGTCGTTCCGCAGGTGTATGGCAGAACGCGGCTGAACCTTTACGTCGTCGCGATCTCAGTGGCCAGCAACGCTGTGCTCAGCCTGATTCTGTTGCGCCAAATGGGCATTCTCGGACCCGCCACCGCTTTGGTGTGCTCGACCTATCTGAGCTCACTGCTGTTCTTCATCGTGACGATGAGGCTGCTGAAGGCCACGCCGGCGCAGCTGCTGCCGCTGGCGGCCATCGGGCGGACCGCCCTGGCCGCCGTGCTAGCCGTCATACCCGCGGTCGCAGCGTCCTCGGTGATCGACTCAGGGCTCGTGGGGCTCGTCACTGGCGCGGTAGTGTTCGGAGTTGCCTACCTGTTTGCGGGTTACCTCGTTGGCGTATTCAACGCGTCCGATATCCGCATCGCACGCTCCTGGATCCGCCGCCTGGTGCCGGCGGTGTCGTAGGATCATGACTCGTCCCTTGCATGTCTGTCACATACTGCTGAGTCTCAAGCCTGGGGGGCTGGAGAATGGGGTTGTCAACGTGGTGAACGGGCTGGATCCAGCGGCATTCCGCTCCTCCGTCTGCTGCCTGCAGCAGGCCGGCGAGTTCGCGGCTCGGATACGCGGCGCCACGGAGATCGTCGCCATGGGCCTGCGGCCGGGGAACGACTGGAGGATGCCGCTGAGGTTGGCCAGGCTCCTGCGCGCATTGCGGGTGGATATCGTCCACACGCGCAATGCCGAGCCCTTCTTCTACGGGATGGTAGCGGCGCGGCTCGCTGGTGTGCCGGTGATCATTCATAGCGAGCACGGGCGCACGTTCCCCGAGAAGCCGCTGCGCGCGCGAGTTCAGCGATTCCTCCTGTCCGGTGCGAACGCCGCCTTTTCGGTCTCCGAACGGCTCAAGGAGGACCTCGTGCGCGAGCTCGGTGTCAATCCGGCAAGATTCGAGGTCATCCACAACGGCGTGGACATCGAGAGATTTCGCTCCGCCCCCTCCACAGGGGAGCGTCCTGCTGACGCGGACGTGGTGATTGGCAGCGTCGGGCGGCTCGCGCCCGTCAAGAACTACGCACTCCTGCTGCAGGCGATGGCGCAGTTGCCGGCCGTGCCGCCGGTGCGGCTGCTGCTCGTCGGTGAGGGACCGGAGCGGCCGTCTCTGGAAGCTCTTGCCGCCGGGTTCGGACTTGCGGGTCGGGTGCAGTTCGCGGGTCATCGCGATGATGTGCCGCGGGCGCTTCGCGAGATGGATATCTTCGTGTTGCCGTCCACGAGCGAGGGCATGTCGAACACGCTGCTCGAGGCCATGGCGGCTGGCGTGGCCACGGTTGCAAGCGATGCAGGCGGCAACAGTGAGATCATCGTCCCCGAGGTGAGCGGCCTGCTGTTTCCGTCTGCAGATGTCGTGGCGCTGGCAGCGCAGCTCGGCAGACTGATCAGCGACCCGGCGCTGCGCAGCAGGCTCGCACGGGCCGCCGCCAGCAGGGTGAACGTCGAATTTAGCATCGAAGCGATGATACGGCGGTATGAACAGCTCTATCACCGCGTATGGAGCCAGAGGTATGGTGAGTCGATTCGCTCGACTGCCCACTAGAATTCTGTGCAAGATCGGTGCAGCTCCCGGGCTCATGCGGGTGACGCGCGGCGCGCCCGTGATTCTCATGTACCACGGCGTCACTCCCGATGCGGGCCGAGGACTGGTCAATCAGAGCGGCAAACACGTCAACATCGATCTGTTTTGCCGGCAACTGCGGATGCTGAGTCGCCACCGCACAGTGGTTCCGCTTACGGCCCTGGTGGAGGCGCTGCGGAGGGACGGGGAAGTCTCCGGAATGGTGGCGCTCACGTTTGATGACGGCTACCTGAATAACGTGGAGTGCGCCGCGCCGGTGCTTGTGGATCTGAAGTTGCCCGCCACCTTCTTTCTGACCACCGGCTTCATCGGCACCGGGCGCTGGGCGTGGGTAGACCGGCTCGAGGCGGCGCTGCACGCGGCCGCGCAAGGGAAGTTCCGCATCTCGCTGCTCGGTGAGCGGGTAGAGCTCGACGGCATGGTGCAACGGACCGAACTGCTTCGCAGCATCAAAGTCGTGCTGAAGAAGATGTCCTGGGACGCCGCGGAAGCGGGTGTGCGCGAGCTCGAGGCGGAGTTGCGCGTCGAGCCGACGCAGCCCTGGGGAGTCTACCGATTCATGAGCTGGGACCACGCGCGCCAGCTCGTCAAGGCCGGGTTCGAAGTCGGCGCCCACACAGTCAATCACGCGCTGCTGTCGCGCATGCCGCTGGCCGAAGCGGAACACGAGATCACCGCGAGTCGCGAGCGCATCGTAGCCGAGGTCGGCTCATGCAGCGCGACGTTCTGTTATCCCAACGGTAAGCGCACTGACTACACGCAGGAGGTCATGGAGATCTGCCGCCGGCATTTCACGGCCGCTCTGTCGACCGAGCTGGGAGCGGCGCGCAGCGATGAACTGTACGAGCTGCGCCGGGTGCCCGTGGATGCCGGCACGATCGAGGACCGCCTGGCGAGTCTGGTCGTGCAAGCCGCCTGAGCATCATGTCTTTCCTATACCCATTCCTAAACTTCCTCCAGCCCGGAGTGTTCTGGCCGGCCCTGGCGCCCTACAGGCCGATGCTCGTTGCGACGCTGATCGCCGTGCTGTTCGAACTGATCCGCACCCGCCCGGGGGACGCCGAGCTGCGGCGTCGGTTCTTCCTGCATCCGGCGTTCATCTGGCTGGGCGTGTTCGTGGTCGTGCAGGTCATCTCGGTCTACTACGGCGGCGTGCGCGGCATGCTGGAGGAGCTCGACTTCTGGGATGTCTATCTGCTGTTCGTGGCGGCCTCACTGCTGAGTATTCACGACGCACGCAGTTTGCGCCGTTACGTGTGGGGCATGATGTTGGGATCGGCGGTCGTGGTCGCCTTCGGGTTGTACGCCGTGGCCGTAAACCTGCCGACTCTGGCGGGCGGTCGCGCTGGCGCGTACGGCATGTACGAGAACCACAATGACTACACGTTCATCATCATCATGGTGCTGCCGTTCGCCTATCTGTTCCTGCGTCTGGCGCGCACGCGATTCGCGAAACTGCTGCTGCTGGCGCTGGTCGTAGCTTGCATGGTCGGCGTGGTGCTGTCACTGTCCCGCGGCGGAATCCTGGCGCTGGTGCTCGAGGGTGCCTTGATCCTCGGCTTGACAACGACCGGCAAGCGTCGGGTGCTGGCGATCGTCGTCCTGGCGCTGATCGGTTCCGTGGCGGTCATTCATCAGTTCACCGCCCGCGAGGAGAACCAACGCGGCCTCTATACGGAGGCGGACGCCGCAAATTCGCGCTATGAGCTGTGGAGAGCGGCGCGCAGCATGATCGTCGCCCGCCCAATCCTCGGAATCGGCAGCCGGCGTTTCAAGGAGTTCTCCCAGGACTACGGCGAGATCAGTCACGACAACCGCGGCAAGGTGGCTCACAACACCTACATGGAGGTGGCTGCCGATACCGGAATTCTCGGATTCGGGTCCTTCATGCTCATGCTGCGCGGAATATTCCGCTCGGTGCGTGGGGTGCGGCTTGGGGACGCCCGGGGTGATGGCCTGGTGGAGATCCGTCTGGCAACGTTCATAAGCCTGTGCGCCATCATGTTCCGCTCGCTGCTGGATGCGAAAGCGTACGACTGGAGCTACTACGTGCTTGCGGTGCTCGCGATAGCCACTTCGATTCTCGCTTCCCGCGCCGCTGCGCACGGAGAGGCGACCGAGCAGCAGCCTGCGGCGCCGAGCGAGCCGCCGCGGCGGCCCGTGGTTTCGGCGCGGCCCATGGTTTACAGGCAGCGCTAGTCTGCCTCCACTACCGTGCATGTCGCCCTAGTCTCCACCTTCTATCCCAACACGGCCGAGCCTGTGCGGGCGGTATTCGTTCGGAATCTCGTCGCCGCCCTCGGAGCATTCGCGGCCGTCTCAGTCGTCTCGCCCGTGCCGTATGCACCGCCATGGCCGCGCCGGGCGCGATGGACGGCGTTGCGCTCGGTGCCGCATCGAAGCAGGGATGGGGAACGAGACGTATTCCATCCGCGCTTCGTCGTGGTGCCGCGAACTGAAGCACTCAGCGGCCTGAACTACTGCGCCGGCGTCGTGCCGGTGCTTCGCAGGCTCATGCGGTCGCGCGGGGTAGATGTGCTGCACGCTCATTGCGCTTATCCGGACGCAGTCGGCGTGGCGTTGGCTGCATCGCTTTTGAATGTGCCGTTCGTCGTGACCGCGCACGGTAGCGACATCAATGTCTACGCTGACAATCCCTTGATACGGCCGCAGCTTCGTTGGGCGTTGTGTCGCGCGGGGGCGGTGATCGCGGTGAGTGCGGCGATCCAGCGCCGGATTCGCACTTTGGTGCCGGACCTCCGCGACCGCGTCATCCACGTGCCATGCGCGGGCGTGAGCCGCCAGCTGTTTGTTCCGCGAGATCAGGGCGAGGCCCGTCGCCGTCTGGGTTTGGGCGAGATTTCGCGGCTGGTCGTGTTTGCCGGCCGACTCGTGCCGATCAAGGCCATTGACGTGCTGCTGCGCGCCTGGGAGATTCTGTTGCAGTCAGGGCAGGTGACCCCGGCCGATCGACTCGCGATCATCGGGGACGGTCCTTTGCGCGCGGAGCTCGAGCATCTAGCGGGTGTCGGGCGGCTGCGAGGTACGGTCCACTTCGCCGGCGAGCTGCCTCAGGAAGACGTCACGCAATGGCTCAGTGCCGCGACCGCGTTCTGCCTGCCGAGCCGCAACGAAGGCACACCCAATGTTATCGTCGAAGCATTGGCCAGCGGGCGGCCGGTGGTGGCGAGCGACGTCGGCGGCATTCCGGAGCTCGTGTCCGACGGCGGCAATGGCCTGCTGGTGAAGCCGCAGGATCCGAGTTCGCTGGCGGCGGGGCTGGCGCGCGCCTTCGAGTCTCGCTGGGACGCTGCGCAGATAGCCGCAAGCGTTGCCGACTACACTTGGGAGAATCTGGCGAAGCGCAACTATGCCGTGCTTGAGCATGTCCTGGCGAACCGCAATCGGGTGAACAATGCGTTCGTGGAGTGAAGTCGGCAAACACATCCTGCAGGAATATCTGCTGGGCGACGCCTTTCTTTGGCGCCTGCCCAGCGGCGCGGATTGCGCGCTGACATTCGACGATGGCCCGAACGTCGAGCACACGCCGCGAGTGCTCGACCTGCTGCACGTCCACGGCGTGCAGGCGACGTTCTTCGTCATCGGGCAGGCCGCCGCGGCGGCTCCCGCACTACTGCGCCGGATCGTCGAGGAAGGGCACGCTGTCGGTTCGCATACCTATTCTCACCGCGACATCCCGACGCTCAACCGCAAGGAGTTATGGCAGGAGCTCAACAGTTGCCGTGAGCTCATCAAGGACCTGACGGGAGTCGATACCAGACTCGTCCGTCCGCCGCGCGGCCGCATCAACGCTGCGGCGCTCATGCGGATGAAACGCTGGGGCTATCGGCTGATCCACTGGAGCAAGACATACAGCGACTACCTTCGGGATGGCCTTGAGCCGCTGCTGCGCCGGATCCATTCCCGCGGCCTCGAGCCGTGCGACATCGCTCTCTTTCACGACAATAACGAGTACACGGTCGCGGCGCTGGCGCAGATGCTGCCCGAGTGGAGTCGGCGGGGCCGAAGCTTTGCGAGGTTACAGTGGCCGTAAGCGTTCGACCCGTATGAGAATTCTCTATCACCATCGAACTCAGGGCGAGGAGCCCGAATCGGTACACATCGCGAACATCGTGGCGGCGCTGCGCCGTCGGGGTCACGAGGTCGATGTCGTCGGCCCCGTGCCGCTCGGGCTGCCGCGTGAGCCCACGAAGTCCTCCTCGATCGGGCGCGTAAAGGGCGCGATGCCTCGCGTGCTCGTGGAACTGGCACAGCTCGCATACAACGTCAGATCCCTGTGGCAGCTCATCGTGACGCTGCGGCGCCGCCGCTATGACTTCATCTACGAGCGTTATGCGCTGTACAACATCGCCGGTCTGATCGCGGCGCGGATGTTCGGCCTCGTGCTGATCCTCGAGGTGAATACGCCCTATGCCCAGGCATGGGGGAAATACTACGGCTTGCGATTTGCACGGCTGGCGCGCGCGCTCGAGCGTTATACCTTTCGCACGGTGGACGCCATCATCACGGTGACTGAGGCGCAGCGTGCGTTGCTCGAAAAGGAAGGCGTGGCGGCGGAGCGGATCACGGTGTGCCATAACGCGATCGATCCCGGGGAATTCGATCCGGTTCGCAACTCCCGCAATGACCTGCGGCGCACACTCGGTCTGCCTGCGGTCACGGTCGGGTTCGTCGGCACCATGAATCGCTGGCAGGGGGCCCAGGGCTTTGCGGACGTGATCCAACGCGTGGTCGCGCAGCGTGGCGACGTCGCCTTTCTGTTCGTTGGTGACGGGGAGGGCCGCGGCCCGCTGCATGTCGAGCTCGAGCGCCGGGGTGTGCGGAATGCCGCTATATTCGTCGGGCGGCAGCCGCACACGGCCATACCGGAGCTCGTCGCTGCGATGGACATCGGCGTGCTGCTGGACTCCAACGCCTATGGCTCGCCAATGAAGGTGTTCGAATACTGGGCGATGGGCAAAGCGGTGGTGGCGCCTACTGTGCCGCCGGTGCTGGAGATCCTGCGTGACGGCGAGACCGGATTGCTGATCGCCCCCGGCGATACCGAAGCCATGGCCCGCCAGATCCTGAGGCTCGCCGCCGATCCACAACTGCGCACGAGACTGGGCGAAGCGGGCCGCAAGTATGTGCTCGCCTCGCACACCTGGGATCAGAATGCCGCAAAGATCCTCGAGGCGTATTGCGCGCGCCGCTGTGAGGCCCGCCGACAGGAGGTTATCCCGTGATCCGCGACCGAGGTCTCAACCATTGGTTGCCGACGTATCTGGCCGAAAGCCTGCAGCGGTACAGGCTGCGCCAGCTGCGCAAGCGCCAGCTCACGCACCTGCTGTTCTTCGTGTGCGATCACTACGAACCACGGCACCACGCGAAGGAACCCGGGCAGGCGGCGGCCCGCATCCAGGCGTGGCATCACGGCTATCGGCAGATGCAAGAGGAGTGCTTCCAGCGACACGGCTTGCGCCCCGTGCACACGTGGTTCTATCCGCCTCATCACGGAGACGAGTATCTTCCAGCGCTCGCCCGCATGGCGTTCGACGGGCTGGGTGAGGTTGAGCTGCATTACCATCACCACGACGACACCGAAGAGACGTTGCGTGCCGGACTGCGAGAGACGCTGGATCGCTATCATCGGGCTGGATTGCTGCTGCAGCTGGGGGAGCCCCCGGGCACTGGCTTCGGGTTTATCCACGGTGACTGGGCGCTGGACAACTCCGCGCATGGACGCTTCTGTGGCGTGAACAGCGAGCTGTCGCTCCTGCAGGAGCTGGGCTGCTGGGCGGATCTGACCATGCCGTCGAGCAACGAGTGTCAGACTCGCAAGATCAACTCCATTTACTACGCGGTGGATGACCGGGAGCGGCCGAAGTCCCACGACTGGGGTGAGGACGCCCGCATCGGCCACACCGGGCGCGACGGACTGTTGCTCATTCAGGGACCGCTCGGAATCAATTTCCGGGGACCGAAGTATCCGCGCATCGAGAACGCGAGCCTTACCAGTGCCAATTGGGGTTCGCCGCTCCGTATCCCCAGCTGGATAGACTGCCACGTGCACGTGCGTGAGCGCCCCCAGTGGCTGTTCATCAAGCTGCACACGCATGGCGCGATCGAAGCGGATTTCGACGCGCTGTTTGGCCAGAAAGCGCGCGCGATGCACGCTGTCCTGGCGCAGCAGTATAACGACGGCAGGCGTTTCAAGCTGCACTACGTTACTGCGCGTCAGGCATTCAATGTAGTGCGTGCCGCGGAGCACGGGCGGGACGGTGACCCCGCACAGTTCTTTGACTACGAGCTGCCGCCGCCGGTGACCGCGCTTTACTGTACGAGCGCGCCGCACGACGTCAAGTGCTGCACGCCGCAACGGCTCAGACTGGATGGGCTCGAGTCGGATTCAACTTCGAGCGTCCTGCTGCGCTATCCGGGACTCAAGAGAGTGACCGGGCGAATACGCTCGCTCGTGGTCAGCGCCGAGAATTCCGTTTTGGAGCTCATGCCCTACGACGGGTCGGGAGCGGTGAGCTTACAGCTCGCTCCCGGTGCCGCCGTTCGCAGCCTGAGTGGCGCCCGGATCGTCGGCGAAGGCTCCAGCGGTGAGCTCGCACTGAGCGGCGCAGGCCCGATCCGGCTCGAATATCGGCAATCACTGCACCGTGCGGCCGTCGGGGGTTAGCTAATGGGCGGGGCGTTGGAGTGGTCCCTGCTTGCCATGATTGTGGCCGCGGCCTATCCCATCGTGGGTTATCCGCTCGTCCTCAGCGCGATCGCACTGCTGCGTCCCCGGCCGGTCAGGCGCGGGGAGTGGACCCCGAGCGTCACGATTCTGGTGCCTGCGTACAACGAAGCGGCCTGCATCGCCGGCACCATCGAGAACAAACTTGCCCTGGATTACCCGGCCGAGCGGCTGGAAATCACCGTGGTCTCGGATGCCTCTGAAGACGGTACCGATGACATCGTCAGACGCTACGCCGACCGGGGAGTGAAGTTGCTTCGCACAGCTGCTCGCCAGGGCAAGGCGGCGGCGCTCAACGAGGCGATCCGGCACGCTAACGGGGAAATCGTCGTGTTCAGCGACGCCAACTCCACATTCGCCGTGGATGCGGTGCGACGCATGGTGGAGAATTTCACCGACCCGCGCGTCGGCTATGTCACCGGCAACCTGCAGTACCTTCACGGCGAAGAGGCGAGCGGCCGTGGGAGCGGTGCGTACATGCGATACGAGAACTGGCTGCGTCGGATCGAGACGCGAGTGGACTCTGTGATAGGAGTGAACGGCGGAGTCGACGCTATGCGGCGGCGTCTGTACGCGGCCGTCCCGGCGGACCAGATCACCGACTTCGTGCTCCCCTTGAGAGTGATCGCCGCGGGCTTTCGCGTGGTGTTCGACGAGCGCGTGCATTCGAGCGAGCGTGCGAACCAGGAGCTGGGGTCCGAGTTCCGGATGCGCGTACGGGTCGCCTTGCGCGCGATGCGTGGTCTCGTCTACATGCGCCAAGCGCTCAACGTGGTGCGCGTTCCGCTGCCCGCGTTCTGCATCTTCTCCCACAAGATCCTTCGATATCTGAGTTTCCTGTTCCTGGCGGGCGCACTCATAATCAACGCCATTCTCGCCGCTCGCAATCCCTCCTACATCCCGCTGCTGCTGCTGCAGGTCGCCTTCTACGCGCTGGCGCTCCTCGGTCTCACTCGCAACTTGCCTGGTGCGTTGCGGCGTCTGACCGCATTGCCAACGTATTTCCTGGTGAGCAACGTGGCCTTCGGCATTGCGGCCCTACGATTCGCGCGTGGCGACGTGGTCGCTACCTGGAGGCCACGCGCGGGCTAGTTGCCGAACGCGCCGATGTCGACACTCGAGCGGCCACGCGTAGCGAGCTCGTGATCGGTGGTCACGAGGTAGGTGACGCCCGCGACACCTGCGCCGATGGCGGGGCTGCCGGCGGCAAGATGGAAGTTGTGGCCGGAGGCGCTGACGAACTTGGGATCGGCGCTGATCACTGCGCTGCCGAGGGTGGGACCAGAGCCGCCGTAGAAGATGTTGTGACCGGTGGTGCCGGCGAGAGCATCGAGAGCAACCTCTCCGGCGATGTAGGCCCTGTTATTCGCCGGCCAGAAAATGTTGTTGTACAGGTTCGCCGCCCCGACGGGCAGCGTCCAGTCGTTGGTGAGGGTTCCGTAATTGGAGTTGCCGCTCAAGTTGGTGGCGTAGAAGGTGTTGTTGTAGATTTTTGCGCCGCCTAAGGTCTTGGTGTTGAAACGGATACCGGCGCGCTGGGTGTTATAGACGAGATTGTCGTAGATCACGATGCCGCTCTGGGTGTTGTCCGCCAGATTGATGCCGTGCTTGGACACATCGTGAATGAGGTTGTGGTGGAAGTTGACGTTGCTGGCGACGCTCGAGCCGTTGGTGCCGTTGACGTAGATCTGGAAGCCGTTGCCGCTTCTGATGTTCTCGATGAGGTTGTAGGCGATCTCGTAGGAGCCGTCGCCATCGATGTAGATGCCGTGACACTCCTCGGAACTGCCCTGGATGTCGTGGATGTGGTTGCCGAGCCAGACCGAGCCGGTGCCGTTGCCGGTGATGCCGGCCATGCGCGGTACTGTCGGGCCGCTCGTCGGAGCGGTGGAGGCGGCCAGGTCGTTGTTGATCACGCGCCAGTGATGGCCGTAGATCTCCTGGCTGATCGGTCCGTCATAGCCCTCGCAGTCGATGCGCAGGTTGCTGATCACCGCCCACTGACCCATGTCCGGGAAGGACTCGCCGTTGATCGCGGAAATGCAGCCCCTGGTCTGGCCGCCGGCGAGCGTACCGCGGATGTAGGCGTCCTCGGTCGGATAGCCCATCACGACGATGGCGCCGGTGCCGGAGGCGCCGGTGGGGGCGCTGCCGGACTTGTCGCGGAAGCGCATGAAGTAGTTCTGAAAGCCCACATCGGTCCAGTTGGTGCCGGTGCCGCGCAGCACGATGATGTCCCCCGGCTGTGCCTCCCCCCAGGCGCCGGCGAGATCGGAGGTTTGCACGTGGCGGAACGGATGGGTGATGTCGCCGACGATGGCCTTGCGGTCGTTGCCCTTGAGGTTGTCAACGAACAGCATGCGTCCCGGGTTGACCATGAAGGTCTGGTCGGTATTGGAGGCGACCCCGTTGACGGTGACCTGGATGGGCAGGGCGGTGCCGAGGGCCGGATTGCCCAGGGCGCCGATCTGCACGGTGAGCTGCTGGATGTCGGGGCGGCCCTTGGAGGGACCGAGGTAGCGGTAGCTGCCGGCCTCGACGCCGCCGACGAAAGCCCTGACGGTGGTGCCCATGCCGGTGGTGCCGAAGTTCTTGCCGAAGATCGACAGGTAGGCGCCCTTGTTGTTCTCGCCGCCGGAGTTGGGGCCCGAGATCAGATCGGTGTACAGCACGAGCGGGGCACCGTCGGCCGCCATCGTGGGAGTGGAGATGACCGCGATGGAGAATGCCGGCAGGGATGCTGTCGATGATCCGCGACCGACCGAGATCACAATCCCCGAGTACGTGCGGATATCAGCCGTGGAAGGGGTGCCCGTCAGAGCGCCGCTCCTGGGGCTGAACTCCGTCCACGGCGGCTGGTTCTGGATCGAGAATTTTACCGAGCGGCCGGACGTACTGACCGTCGGTCGGAAGCTGTAGGTTGCACCGACCTGCACCACAGTAACGGGCGTACCGGAAATCGTAGGCAGGGAGCTGTCTTGCGCCGCCGAGCCCCCGTCCGGTGACCTCGCGGGAGTGAGGTTGACAGCAGCGCAATCCGCCAGGAGCAGCGCCGCAGCAAGGGCACTGCTCGGAATTAAAACTCTGACGTGCATCACTGAACGAAGAATAATCTTTTGTCAAAAACGACGCCAAAATGATTTTTCGTCACTTTCTAGAACTTTCATCACGCCACCGGCAGGACAGCGTCGGCACCAGGTGTGTCCGCGCGACCTCGCCCGTATCGCAGGGGTGGTCTGAAAGCGACGGGGGGATTCGGGCAGCCGCTCAAGCTCACGTGGCGGGCACACTCGCACCGGTGTAGATCTTGCTGTTCAATTGAGTCGCATTTCTGGTCTTTCTGCCGATCGTTCTGATCGTCTATTACCAGCTGTCGCACCGCGGCCAGAACGCATTCCCGGTGCTCGCCAGCTGCTTCTTCTACGCGAGCTGGGACTGGCGTTTTCTGTTCCCGCTGTTGTTCTCCACGAGCACCGACTACTTGTGCGCGGCCCGCAGAGGATCAAGGACCGATTTAAGGACTTGTTGCCAGCTGCGGGAATGACAATGTTGCGTGAGATCGCCATCGCGTGGTCTGTACGTCACGGGTGGATCGACCAATCTACGATGCGCGGTGGGGGCGGCGCGCGAGATCGGCGCTATTCCGATCCTGGTGACGCATGCGAACCGCTTTGGCCCGAAGCCGCGCCCGGACGACTATTACTGGTTGACAGGATGGCGCTTGCCAATGCTCGAGTCAGGACGGTGGCGGAGCAGGAGCACGTGAGGGTTGTGGACGCCGGCGTGGTGCTGAGCGGCGACCCTGCGAATTTTGCCGATCACGCTCAGTTCACCAACAAGGGTGCCGAAAAGATGGGCATGCTCCTCGCCGGGCAATAGCCGAAACCCTGGTCGCCGGGGAGCCTGGCGCACATCCCGGCCCGGGATCGAGCGCCCCTATATCCGCGGCGCTGCCCTGAGGCGGCGAGCGACATCGCCTGGCATGCCATCCCCCGGGATCGCCGCGTGCCGCGAGCTCCCTCTAGTGTGCAAAGGCTCCGATATCGATGGTGGCGGCGCTGCGGGCCTTGACGTCGTAGTCGGTGGTGACGAGGGAGGTGACGTCCGTGGCGCCGGCGCCGATGGCGGGACTGCCGGCGGCAAGCTGGAAGTCATCACCGGGGGCGCTGACGAACATCGGGTCGGCGGTGATCAGGCTGCCACCCACGGTGGAGCCGGAGCCGCCGTAGAAGATGTTGTTGCTGGCGGTGCCGATGAGCACCGCCAGTCCCACGACGCCGCCGGTGTAGGCCGTGTTGTTTGCCGGCCAGAAGATGTTGTTCTCCAGGCGCGCAGCTCCCA
>Ga0099792_10000492_pt1 | contig 14614 bp, 12 predicted proteins | sample Rivendell_Oct201_8_FD_83780 | JGI IMG/M metagenome (GOLD analysis project Ga0099792, IMG submission 83780) | Vadose zone soil microbial communities from the Eel River Critical Zone Observatory, Northern California, USA -... | ecosystem: Environmental > Terrestrial > Soil > Vadose zone >...
CAGCGAAACCACCACGATCTTGAGGTGGGTCATACGGTCGGCGGTGAACATCGAGGTGTTATTCATGGCTCTCTCCATGGGGCTCTCCCCAGGGTTCTTGCGCGTTGGTCGCCGCAAGGAAGGAAAAGGTTCATATCCGGTTACGGTCTGACGGGACGAAAGGTTGCTCCCCGCCCCTTGCGGGGCCGCCCCGCCTTTTTTCGCTTTCGGGTGCGCGGTTAACGCCATGGTTAACGAATGGTTCCATGATGCCATTCACAGAACCGTGAACACTCATGATCGATTGACTTGCCCCCTGGCCGGCGTAAGAGACCCAGCAGACCCTGGGAAACAGAGGCGAAAACCGGCCCAATGACTGATTTTGCCGTCCCGCCCGGGCAGGCCCCCCGGAAATCCTTGCGCGAAGTGTGGCTGATCACCATTGGGCATGCGCTGACGCACTGGTACCCGGCGACGTTCTACCTGCTGCTGCCGCTGATCGGGAGCGAGCTGGGCCTTTCCTACGTCCAGATCGGCTCGATCCTGACCACGCAGGCGCTGTGCGGCGCAATCTCCAACATCCCTGGCGGGCTCCTGGTCGATTCGGTCGGCCGCAAGGGCCTGTTGATGGCAGTGTCGCTGTTCTGGATCGGCGCGCCCTATCTACTGATGGGATTTTCGTACGACTACTGGTTGCTCCTGACCTGCGCGGCGCTGGTTGGCATCGGCAACAACCTCTGGCATCCGACCGCGATCCCGCTCCTGGCCCAGCACTTCCCCGACCGCAAAGGCCTTGCGGTGTCGATCCACGGCATGGGTGGCAACGTCGGCGACGCGGTGGCGCCGTTCGTGGCCGGGGCGCTGCTTGGCTACCTGACCTGGCGACAGGTGGTGGTGGTCAATGTGATTCCCGGCATTGCAATGGCTGCGCTGCTGCTGGTGCTGCTCGGCGGCATGCAGTCGAAGCCGCGCGCCGCGGCGTCCGGCGTCAAGCCTGCCAAGCGCGCGTTCAGCGACGTGCTGCGCGACTTCCGCACGCTGCTCCAGAATCGCGTGCTGATCTTCCTGTGTGCGAGCTCGGTGTTCCGCTCGATGACACATGGCGGGCTGATGACGTTCCTGCCGATCTATCTCGCGCGCGAATTGAACTATTCGCCGCTCTGGATTGGCGCCGCCATGGCGGCGCTGCAGACCGCCGGCTTCATCGCGTCGCCGATCTCCGGCCACCTCTCCGACAAGATGGGCCGCCGCCAGATCATCATGAGCAGCATGGGCGTCACCGCCGTGATCATCGCCTTCATGATCATGGCCGGGCAGTCGAGCGCCTTCGTGTTCTTCATCGCCTTCCTGGGCTTCTTCTTCTTCTCGATCCGCGCGGTGCTGCAGGCCTGGCTGCTTGACGCCACGCCCCCCAACATGGGCGGCTCCGCGATCGGCGTGCTGTTTGCGATCCAGTCGCTCGGCTCGAGCATCGGCCCACTGGTCTGCGGCGTGATTGCGGACAACTATGGGCTGCTCGCCACCTTCTATTTCCTGGTGGCGACCATCATCGTCGCCAACATGTTCATCTTCTTCACGCCGCCGCCGCCGGCCGAGGAGCCGCGCTACGCGCAGGCCCCGGCGGAGTAGGGGCGGGAAGAAGCTGACGTGCCGGATCACGCGCAACGCTGATTTGGAAGAATGATTTCGCCATTTTCGCCTCTCTCATAGATTTCCGCTGCTGAAGCGAAGCGATCGTCCACGGTCGACTGTCCGTGCGTCTGACGCTATGCTGTCGACGTCACTCTGCTTCATCAGGCAAGCAGCGGAGAAAGCGATGACCACAACGGCGCAGGAGATGGCCACGCAGGAGCGCGTCGCTGCCGACGCGCTTGAGGTGATCCCGACCGGTGCAGCGCTCGGCGCGACCGTGAATGGTGTCAATCTCAGGGACCTGAGCGAAGCGACCTTCGCCCGCATCTTGCAGGCGTGGCACGAGCACTCGGTGCTGCTGTTCCGCGGCCAGACGCTGACCGATCAGGAGCTGATCGCGTTCAGCCGAAGGCTCGGCGATCTCGACTGGGCACCGGTGCAGGAGACCGGGCGCCGGTTCGTCGAAGGGCTGCCGGAGATCTACATCGTCTCCAACGTGAAGGTGAACGGCGAGCCGATCGGCAGCCTGGGTGACGGCGAAGCTGTGTGGCACACCGACATGTCGTATCTCGACCTGCCGCCGAAGGCGAGCATGCTGTACGCGCTCGAAATCCCGCCGGCCGGCGGTAACACCTCGTTCTGCACCATGTACGGCATCTACGAGGCGCTGCCGCAGCAGCTGAAGGACCGTATCGCCGGGCTCAAGATCAAGCACGACGGCACCTTCAACAGCGGCGGCTATGTGCGCCAGGGCGTCACCCCGACCGACGATCCGCGCGCGTCACCGGGCGCGGTGCATCCGCTGGTCTGTACCCATCCGGCGAATGGCCGCCGCATGCTTTATCTCGGTCGCCGCCGCAACGCCTACCTCGTGGGGCTCGAGCTTGCCGAGTCCGAGGCGCTTCTCAACGAATTGTGGGGCATCGTCGATCGGCGCGAGTTCAGCTGGGAGCACGTCTGGCGCGTGGGCGACCTTGTCCTCTGGGACAATCGCTGCACCATGCATCGGCGCGATGCCTTCGATCCCAACAGCCGTCGCATCATGCACCGTACGCAGGTCAAGGGCGACGCGCGGCCGGCCTGACCGGCGCGTACCGGGCAATGAGCGGAGATGTGAATGCGACGGCGTGATCTGCTGACCTGTGGGGTTGCCGCTCTCTCAGCGCCGCTCCTGGCGCGTCCGGTGTTCGGGCAGGCCAGATACCCCGACCATCCGATCCGGCTTGTGGTGCCTTTTCCGCCCGGTGGCGGCTACGACGCTGTTGGGCGCCCGCTTGCCAACAAGATGAACTCGGTGCTCGGATCGGTGGTGGTCGAGAATATGGGCGGCGGTGGCAGCTCGTTGGGTGCTGCCGCGGTCGCCCGCGCGCGCCCGGACGGATACACGATCCTGCTCGGCGGCTCGAGCACGCACGTGACCGAGGCGGTTCTCAAGAGCAGGCCAGCCTACGATCCGCTCAAGGATCTGGAGCCGATCGCCAACCTGGTGCTGTCGGCCTTCGCATTCGCGATTCATCCGAGCGTGCCGGCGCGCACGCTGAAAGAGTTCATCGACTATGCCAAGGCCAATCCAGGCAAGCTGTCTTATGGGCACGCCGGCGTGGGCTCGCTCAATCACCTGACCGGCGAGATGCTGAAGTCACTGACGGACACGCCGACCATCGTGCACGTGCCTTATCGCGGATCGGGGCCGGCGACCGCCGACGCGCTGAGCGGGCAGGTGCAGATGGTCACTCCGGCGGTGACGGCGCCGTTGCTGGAATATCACCGGACTGGCAAGCTGCGCATCCTGGCGGTGACCAGTCCCAAACGCCTGATCGCGGCGCCGGACATTCCGACTGCGGTCGAAGCCGGCGTTCCGAACATGATCTCCGAACAATCCATCGGTCTCCTTGCGCCGGCCGGAACGCCGCGCGCGATCATTGAGCAGATCTTCCAGGCCTCGCGCAGCGTTCTCGCGGACCAGAGCTTTCAGCGGATGCTGGTCGAGTCCGGTTTCGAGCCCGACCTTGAATCGAATCCGCAAGCGTTTCGGCGGCTGATCGAAGCCGACATCGCGCGCTGGGCTCCGCTGGTGACGGCGATCGGCGTGCGGCTTGACTGAGCGTTGCTACAAAGTCCGATGAGGGCGCGAAAACGCCACCCAGCCTGTGATCATCGAGGACAGATGTGTCCTTCAGTAGAATTCTACTCCGGCTCCCCGCGCGACCTGTGCTTTGTAACGTGCTCAGGGGCACGGCATCTGGAGCCTGAGAGAGAACGGGGATGATGAGAACAGGTCTGGCAACGCTGGCGATGGTCGTCGCCATGCTGGCGTGTGGTGCGTCGGACGCTTCAGCCTGGGTTTGTCGGGCGGGTGGGGTGGGCGTGAGCACCTTCGGTAGCGGCCGAAGCGTTGCGGTCGCCAAGATCAGGGCGCTACGCCGGTGCGAGCGGCGCAGCCCGCTGCACGTTTGCACGATCATCTACTGCCGCTGACACGGCCGACGCGCGCGTCGGCTCACATTCACCAGAAGCGAATAGCTCTTGACTTCACTGGCAGCGTAATTATGCTCCGCTCATCCCGATCCATCGTCGAGGGCGTTTTCATGAGGCGTCTTGAGAGCGGGGAGCGGGAGCGGCACCTGCGGGCAGGCAACTACGCAACCCTGCCCACGGGCGGCCTCGGGACAAACCCTCCAGGGACAGATAGCTCCTGGTGCGGCCCGATCGCTGATTGAGGCGTAAGCCGAAAATGCCGCGTTGGCGCGCCGCAAGGCGCGGGGCGTGACGTTTCACGCCCAGGCCCGGCCGCAAGCCGTGCCACCTCCGGCCTGGCGATCCAGGCCAGCGCTTTGTCGGCGCGCCATCCCCCTCGAAGTGAGGGAGACGGAAGAGAGGAAATGAGGGCGATCCCCTGGCCCAAAGCCAAAACAGGGGCCGATATCCATTTGACTCGCCGCAATTTCACTCACTGATATATGCTGTTTGAAAATCGAATAGATCTTGTAGGTGGGCCATAAGGGCGTTTACGCCCGTCTTCGACGGGCTATGGGCGCAGGCACGGCCTTCAACACGAAGGACGACTCTCGTGCGCCGTGCCCACCATCAGCACCAATGCAAGACGCGCTGTCGCTGGTGGGCACGGCGCACGAAAGGCCCTGCCTCGTCGACATGCCCTGCCAACGCCTGTGCCCACCCTACAAGAGGCGGGACGCCTCAGAAGGGGGTCACGGCCCGGTCCACCGCACAGCGGCGCGATCACCCTACCGACCCGGATGGATTCTCTATAATGTATCCTCAACGCCGTATTCACTTTCAACGACACGAGCATAAAACCACGGGGAGGACATCGATGAAAGCCATCACCCTCGCACTGCTGCTGACCGCGACGACGAGCGCCGCCGACGCGCGCGTCACGCGCATTGAGATCGGCAAGCGCGAGCCATTCGCGGCCGGCCAGGCGTTCGGACCGACTGGCGCCTATGAAAAGATCGTCGGCCGCTATCACGGTGCGCTCGACCCCTCCCACCCGCTCAACGCGACCATCGTCGATCTCGACAAGGCGCCGCGCAATGCGCAGGGGCTGGTCGAGTACACCGCTGACTTCTACATCCTCAAGCCGGTCGATCTCGCGAAGGGCAACGGCGCGATCTTCTACGAAGCAAGCAACCGTGGCAGCAAGGCGATCCTCACCCGCTTCAACAATGCGACCGCCCGCAGCAACGATCCCTCGACCGCCGAGCACGCCGGCGACGGCTTCCTGATGCGGCGCGGCTTCACGCTCGTCTGGAACGGCTGGATGCCGGGCCTGCCGAATGGCAACAACCTGCTGCAGATCACGGTGCCCTCCGCGAAAGGGCTCGCCCAGACGACCTGGGACGAACTTCTGTTCAACGACGGCAAGACCATCGAAGGCCGCCTCACCTATCCGGCCGCGAGCACCAACAACAGCGAGGCCAAGCTGATCGTGCGCGAGCGCAACGGCGATATCCCCGTGACCGTGCCGGCGGAGCAATGGGAGTTCGTCGACGCGCGTACCATCCGGCTTCTCCCAGCCGGCACGCCGTTCCGCGTCGGCATGATCTACCAGCTCATCTACCAGGCTGAGAATCCGCCGGTGAACGGCATCGGCTTCGCGTCGACGCGCGACCTGATCTCGTTCCTGCGCCACGCCAAGGCGGACGACGCGGGTACACCCAATCCACTTGCTGGCGAGACCGCCATCACCCGCGTGCTCGGCCACGGCAATTCTCAGACCGGCCGCTATCTGCGCGACTTCATCTATTCCGGCTTCAACGAGGATGAATCGAACCGCATCGTGCTCGACGGCGCGCTGCCGAACGTCGCGGCTGGACGCATCTATCTCAATTATCGCTTCAGCCAGCCCAATCGCATCATTCCGGCCGGCCATGGCTTTATGCTGCTCCCGGGTGCGACCTTCCCTTACGCCTACGAGACGCAGACCGATCCCTACACCCGCCAGAGCGACGGAAATTTCGCGCGCTGCACCGCGCGCGGCAATTGTCCAAAGCTGATCCACACTGTGAGCAGCACGGAGTACTGGCAGGGCGCGCATTCGCTTGTCACCACCGACCCGCTCGGCAAACGCGACAGCACGCCACCCGACAACGTGCGCATCTATCATTTCGCCGGCACCCAGCATCCCGGCGCCGAAGGCGGCGGCATGCCGGGCGTGTGTGCCAATCCCTCGAACCGCACCGACTATCGCCCGTTCCTGCGCGCCGCGCTCGTCAACCTCGATCGCTGGGTCAAGGATAACGTGCCGGCGCCCGCGAGCCGCTATCCGCGCATTGCCGACGGGACGCTGGTGGAGTCGTTCGAGATGGCGGCCATTCCCGGCATGACGCCGGTGAAGAGCCCGAGCCAGCGCCCGCGCATCGATTTCGGATCCGATTTCGACAAGGGCATCGTCAGCAAGGCGCTGCCGACCGAGCTCAAGGACGCCTATCACGTGCTGGTGCCGAAGATCGACGCCGACGGCAACGAGGTTGCGGGCCTTCGGCTGCCTGAGATTGCGGTCCCGACCGGCACCGCGGCGGGCTGGAACGTGCGCGCGCCGGAAGCGGGCGCGGCCGGTGAGCTGTGCTATCTCGAAGGCTCGCTGGTGCCGTTCGCCAAGACCAAGGCCGAGCGCGAGGCCAGGAAAGATCCACGCCTCTCGCTCGAGGAGCGCTACAAGGACCGCGCTGACTATGCCGAGCGCATCAAGGCGGCGACCGCCGAGCTGCAGCGCGACGGCTATCTGCTCGAGGAGGATGCCACGCGCATCAAGTCTCGCGCGGCGTCGGTCGCGTGGTGATTGAAAGGAGCTGTCATTCCGGACATTGCTTGGCGACACGCGTAGCGATGATCCGGAATTCGTAACGCAATGGCCGCGCGAGCCCACACTTCCGAAGCGGACGTCGCGCGGCTCGCACAGGCACTGCGCGCAGGCAATCGCGCGCAGCTTGCCCGCGCCATCACGCTGATCGAGAGCCGGCGCGCCGATCATCAGCAGACGGCGCGCCAGCTGGTGCAGATGCTGTTGCCGGCGACCGGCCAGGCTGTGCGCGTTGGCATCACGGGCACACCCGGTGTCGGAAAGTCGACCACCATCGACGCGCTCGGGAGTTTCCTGACGCAGCAGGGCCGCAAGGTCGCGGTGCTGGCGGTCGATCCGTCCTCGACCCGCAGCGGTGGTTCCATCCTGGCAGACAAGACGCGGATGCCGCGACTGGCGGCTGATCCCAATGCGTTCGTGCGGCCCTCGCCTGCCTCCGGCACGCTCGGCGGCGTCGCCGCCAAGACGCGCGAAGCAATGCTGTTGTGCGAGGCCGCGGGCTACGACGTGGTGCTGGTCGAGACCGTCGGCACCGGCCAGTCGGAAACTGCCGTGGCCGACATGACCGACTTCTTTCTGGTACTGATGCTGCCGGCCGCAGGCGACGAGCTGCAGGGCATGAAGAAGGGCGTCATCGAATTGGCCGACATGCTCGCGGTCAACAAGGCCGACGGCGACAACGTCAAGCGCGCATCGGCCGCTGCCGCCGAATATCGGGCGGCGCTCCATATCATCAGCGCAGGCTCAGAGTTGTGGACGCCGCCGGTCGTCACCTTCTCGGGCTTGACCGGCGACGGCATCGCGGAGCTGTGGGAGAAGATCTCCGAGCATCTCGAGCGCATGAGCGCAGCCGGCGCGCTCGCCGCACGGCGGCGCGAGCAGCAGGTCAAGTGGATGTGGGCCATGCTGGAGGAGCGCGTGACGGCGCGGCTCAAGTCTGATCCGGCCTTGCGCGCGCGCCTGCCCAAGCTCGAAGCCGCGGTCGCGGCCGGGCGCACGTCGCCCGCGATCGCGGTCGACGAGCTCGCCAAGTCGCTGGGACTGTCGTAATGCCGCTCACGGTCGTCATCACCGGCTTCGGTCCGTTTCCCGGCGCGCCGTTCAATCCGACCGGCGCGCTGGTCGAGCTGCTGGCGCGAGAATCGCGCGTGCAGGCCGGCACGCGGCGCGTCGCGCATGTGTTTACAACGAGCTATGACACCGTCGATCGCGAGCTGCCGGCGCTGATCGCGCGCGAGCGGCCGGCCGCAATCGTGATGTTCGGGCTGGCACAGCGCACCCGGCATGTGCGGATCGAGACTTTGGCGCGCAACACGCTCTCGCGTGTTCACGCCGACATTGCGGGCGTTCTGCCAACCGAAAACGCGATCGCGGCGGATGGCCCGGCAACGCTGGCGCTGCCGGCGCCTGCGCAGCGCCTCCTTGCCGCCGCGCGCATGGCTGGCGCACGGGCCGCGCTCTCGCGCGATGCCGGCAGCTATCTCTGCAACTATCTGTGCTGGCGGGCGAGCGAAAGCGCGATAGGCGCAGGCGGGCCGCAGGTCGCGACCTTCGTGCATGTGCCGCTGGTGCACCCATTGTCGACAACAACGCCTGGCGCGACGCCGCGCACACTTGGCGATCTCATACAAGCAGGCGAAGCGATCGTTGCAGCCGCCACCATGGCGGCGCGGATACGGCGCTGACCGGAGCGCGTTGCAGCAGCACTTACTATTGTGCCAACGCTTCCGTCGGTCGCAGGGCGCCGATCATAAAGCCGTTCCAGTTGCGCAGCGTCGGCCGCGCCAGATGATCAAGCGCAGCGCGCTCGGCCTCGCTCAGTGCGCCGAACCGCGCGATCAGCGCCGCCATGACCACCTCGGCGGCGCGCGCGCCGCCGTCGTCGCATTTGATCGCGATGCCAAGGCCGCGCTCAGACAACGCGCCGCAATAGACACTCTCGGCGCCGACCTTCACAAACGCGCGCGCGCCGAGCCGCTGCATCACTTCCGTGCAGAAGCGGCCGGTGCCGGCGACATACCACGGATGCGCCGCGCAGGCGGCGCGCAGCCGCGCCGCCGCCTTGGCGCGCTCGGGCGCAAGCCTGTTGCCCGTGCCAAAGCGCGCAAAACCGAGCGCCAAATGCTTGAGCGGCACAGCCCAGGTCGGCACTGAGCAGCCGTCGATGCCGCGGCGCTCGTCGGGAATCGGCGCACCTGTGATGCTTTCGATGACCGCCTTGATTTCCCGCTGCACGGGATGATCTGGCTCGATGTAGCCGCGTGGATCGGCGCCGAGCATGCAGGCGAGACAGAGAAACCCGGAATGCTTGCCCGAGCAGTTGTTGTGCAGCGCGGATGGCTCCTCGCCGGCGCGGTAAAGCGCGCTCACCGACGGTCCATACATTGGCGGGTGCGCGCCGCAGCGCAAGGCCGAGGCGTCGAGGCCGATGCGGGTGAGCATCAATTGCGCGGTCGCGACGTGACCAGGCTCGCCGCCGTGCGACGCACAGGCGAGCGCCAGCTCATGATCGGTGAGCCCGTAGCGATCGGCGGCGCCGGTCTCGATCAGCCGCAGCGCCTGCAATGCCTTGATGGAAGAGCGCGGAAACACCGGGCGATCGACATCGCCGCACAGGAATGCAGCAGTGCCATCGGCATCCACGACCGCGACCGCGCCGCGATGGCGGCTTTCCACCACGGCACCGCGCAAAACCTCAACCAGAACTGGATTCTCCATGATTCACCGTAAAGCGAGTGTCCTCAACATTGCGAATTGTTCATGTGCAACAATGCCGCACAGGATTTGCGTGGGATAGTCCGACGCGCCATATTCCCGTCCCAACTGCTTCCACAATAGCGCACTCATGCGTAACCCCATTCGAAAAGTGCTCACCGGCATCCTCATCCTGTTCCTGCTTCCGCTCGCCGTCCACGCGGCGCTCTATGTCATCCAGGAGCACGCGGGAAGCTTCCGCGACGCCGACTGGTCGAGCGTCGGCATGCTGCCGTCGGCGAGTGCCGACCGTGAAGCTCGGCTCATGGTGTTCACCGGCCGCACCGGCCGCTGGCGAGGCATTTTCTCCGTCCACAGCTGGGTCGTGTTCAAGCCGGAGAATGCCACAAGCTGGAGCCGCTATGATGTGGTTGGCTGGGGCCAGCCGGTGCGTATGAACGGCTGGGCGCCGGACAGCCGCTGGTTCGGCAACACGCCGCGCATCCTCGTCGACGTGCGCGGCCCGCAGGCCACCGCGCTCATTCCCAAGGTGCAGGCGGCGATCGAGGAGTATCGCTACAACACGTTCGGCGCCTATCGCCTCTGGCCGGGGCCGAACAGCAACACGTTCATCGCGACCGTGCTGCGCGCGGTGCCGGAACTGGCGATCACGCTGCCATCCAACGCAGTCGGCAAGGATTTCCGCGCCTATCCGTATGCCGGTCTCTCCGACAGCGGCACCGGCATCGAGGCGTCGCTCTATGGGCTGCTCGGCGTCAAGGCCGGATGGGTGGAGGGCGTCGAGCTCAACTTCCTTGGCCTGGTGACCGGGCTTGATCTGCGCCATCCGGGCATCAAACTTCCCGGCTTCGGCCGGCTTGGCCTGCCCGATGGCAGTGCGCTGGCGGCGCCGGCGCGCTCGCGGGTTCAGTAGAGTCTGACCAGCACGAGCCCGCAAACGATCAGGAGCGCAGCCGCGATGCGACCGGCGCGCATCGGCTCCTTGAGCACGATGACCGCGATCAAGGCGCCGAACAGCACGCTCGTTTCGCGTAACGCCGCCACGATCGCGATCGGCGCCAGTGTCATGGCCCAGATTGCGATGCCGTAAGAGCCAAGCTGCAGCGCGCCGCCCGCGAGCCCGGTAAGCCAGAGCCGCTTCGCATCGCCGAGCGCAGAAATGCCGCCTCGCGCAAGCGCATAGAGCGCCATCACCGGGCCGATGGCGACGAACAGCGCGGCCGAATACGCATTGGCGGAACCGGCGAGTCGCGCGCCGATGCCGTCCACGACCGAATAGGCGCAGACCGTCACCGCCGTGAACAAAGCGAAGCCCACCGCGCGGCTGTTGAGCTTGGCAAGATCACGACCGCCGCGCAGCGAGAGCAACAGGACGCCCGCGGCGAGGAGCACGATGCCGAGCCAGCCAACGAGGCCCAGCCGCTCGCCGACGAACCAGGTGGTGACAGTCGCGGTCATCAGCGGCGCCGCGCCGCGCGCGATCGGATAGACCTGCCCCATGTCGCCGGTGCGGTAGCTTTCAATCAGCGCCGCAAAATAGAAAAGATGGATCGCGATCGAGGCGACAACCCACGGCCATGCTTCCGGCGCTGGCAGGCCGACCACAGGCAGGGCGAGCAGCGACACCAGCGCGGCGCCGAGTGAGATCGCGACCGTGCTGGCGAGCGGGTCGGGCCCGCGCTTGATGCTGGCGTTCCAGCCGGCATGACACGCGGCGGCGAACAGCACGGCGGCGAAGACGAAAGCGTCCATGCTATTTCGTCCGCACCACGCAGCGCTTAGACCATGATCCGATCAAGTTGATCGGGCTCATGGTCTAGCTTTTTTGTTTGAGCATGATCTTTTTCCGAAAACCGGTTCCCACTCCGAAACCACTTCCGCGGCAAACTTTTCGGGATCATGCTTTAAACTAGAGCATGTCCTGAAAAGTGGAAACCGGTTTTCGAAAAAGATCATGAGTGTGGCGGTTCAGGAGTCGGCTCAACTCTGGGACGCAGCCCAGCGAGAAGTTCGGCACAGACACCGACCTGAGACGGCAGCGTCGTTCGCGCGGCAAACAGGGGGTCGGGATCGGCATTGGCCTGCCGACATTGGAGCGCGCGGGCGATCAAGCTGACGTCGAGCAGCGAGGGACGTGTTTTGCCGAGAAAGGTCACGGCTTCGTCGTTCGAGCCTATGCGGCCTGTCATCCAGCTGAAGCAAAATCGGCCAGGATAGAGGAGCGTCCGCAAGTACGCTTTACGATCCTTCGGCGCGAGCGTTTCCGCGGTCGCGAAGCGCTCCACCAAGTCTGTCCAGCTCGCAAATGGCGCACCGCCCAAATAGCGCTGAACCTCTTCCAGCGCGGGTCGCGCAGGCTGCACGCGCTCCCGCTCCATCAGCACGACCGCGTGATCGAGGTAGTCGATACGGTCCAGCGGCTGAAATCGGCCGACACTGAAATGCCGGTCAGTCCAAAATACGGAGAGCTTGGGTCCCCATTCCGCCGACAGTGCTGCCGCCTCGTTTCGCACGCGATCGAGTATCTGCGAGGACAGTCCCGCCTCCGTGACCAGAGCGACGTCGACGTCGCTATAGCGCCGGCTGAATCCGCCATGGGCCAGGCTGCCGATGAGATAGGCTCCGAGCAGCTCCGAACCGAGCGCCGCCTGGCAAAATGAAGTAATGCGACTGGCAAAATCGACCGCAGCCGCTTCGCCGGATTCGTCCGTGGTTTGATGCATGGAGAGACAGGATACCTTTCCGATTTCACTCTGGCTGAATGCCAGCTTCGCGAATGATGGCACCGTATTTCTGATGGTCCTTGATGATCAGTTCGCGAAATTGGTTGCTGTCGCGGAAATCGAAATTCAATCCCAGCGTCGACATGCGCTTCTGAACGTCAGGAAGCTCCGTGGCCTCGCGAATGGCCTTGCCGACGCGCGCGACGATTTCCGGTGGCATCCTGGCAGGGCCGGCGACGCCAAACCAGTTCGCGGTGTCAAATCCAAGCACGCCGCTTTCGGAGACTGACGGCACCTGTGGCAGCAACCGGTCTCGTTGCTGCGTCGAAACTGCAAGCGCCTTCACTTTGCCTTGCTCGACGAATGGCATGACCGCAACAGGCGAAGCCCAGATGAGCGGTATCTGTCCGCCCAGCAAGTCATTGAGCGCCGGCGCCGCCCCGCGATAGGGCACGTGTGTAATGTCAATCTTCGCCGCCGTGTTCAACCATGCAGCCGCGAGGTGGTGTGGCGTTCCGCGTCCAGGCGTCCCGACTGATAGCGTCCGGGGATTGGCCTTGCTATGTGCGATCAATCCTTTGACATCGTGAAAGGCGACAGAAGGGTGCGCGAACAGCACCAGCGGGGAATTTGCGACCATCGCAATCGGCGAGAAATCACTGGTCACGTCGAAGGGTACGGTCTTGTTCAGCCATCTCGCGAGAACAGCGCCAGGCTCCATCAGCAGCAGAGTGTGTCCATCTGGAGCTGCCTTCGCGACGAAGTTAGTACCGATGACGGAGCCGGCGCCGGGTCGATTTTCCGCCACGACCGACTGCTGCAGCTTTTCCTGCAGCTTCTCGGCAATGATGCGCGCGGCGGTGTCTACGGCGCCACCGGCCGCAATCGGCACCACGATGGTAATCGGCCGCGCTGAGTAGGTTTGTGCTGTTGCGAACTGCGAGACAACTGGGAGAGCGGCGGCACCAGCTGCCAGATGCAGGAATTGGCGACGTGGAAGTCTCATGGCATTCCTCCCTGCTGGGTCGGACTCATGCAAAACAACCAAGGTCAGCCTAGCTCAGCTGCTCACAACCAGATAATATCATTGTCGAATGGTACCATAGCGATTTCGAATGACAGCAACCACGCAGTGGAACGACCGGGTTCGCCGCCGGCTTAAATTGCGAGACGTGGATATTCTCCTGGCCGTCATACAAACGGGCAGCATGGGGAAGGCCGCGGGCGCCCTCAACATGTCGCAGCCCGCTGTTTCCAAGGCGATTGCTTGCCTGGAACATACCCTCGGCGTGCGCCTACTCGACCGGAGCCGACAGGGCGTGGAGCCGACGCCGTATGGCCGCGCGCTCGTCAAGCGAGGCGTCGCAATGTTCGACGAATTGCGGCAGGGCGTTCAGGACATCGCGTCTCTTACTGATCCGGCGGCGGGAGAGATACGCATGGGAGGGAGCGAACACACGATATCCGCGATCTATTCGCCGGTCATTCATCAGTTCTCGAGACAATATCCGCGGATGTCCTTTCACATCATCGTCGGGGACCTGCGCATGACGTCCCGGGAATTGGACGCGCGCCACATCGACTTTGTCGTGAGCCGAATGTACAGCCCTCCCTCCGAGGAGCATTCAGTTGAGGTACTTTTTGAGGATCCCTTGGTGGTCGTCACGGGACCGAACAATCCGCTGGCGCGCCGTCGCAAGCTCGAACTCGCGGAACTGTTGGATGAACCATGGACATTGCAGCCGCGTGAGAACAATTTTGGCGCGTTCGCCATGGATGCCCTACACGCTGCCGGCGTAGCTGCTCCGCGTATCACGGTTGCTACGACGTCCAGCAGTTTGCGCGGAGAGATGCTGGCGACCGGGCGGTATCTCACAATGGTCCCTCGATATTGGGTTTTGTTGCCGCGCAAGCATCCGTCGCTCAGGGTTCTACCGGTGGAGTTTCCCAATACGAGGCTCAAGGTCGCGATCATTACGCTGAAGAACCGATCTCTCAGTCGGGCGACAGAGCTTTTCATCGACAGCGTGCGTGCCCTCACGAAGCCATTGGCGAAGGAAAAATAGGCCAGCTAGTACTCCGTTTCCGAAGTTCGCCTGACATTGCGGCACGCTCAATGCGAACTTCGGAAACAAAGGAGCACTAGCAACTCTATGATTCTAGTGCGGCTTTGAATTTGAAGTTCCTGAACGAGCTTCCGGCAACTGCTGCAGGAACTTCAAATTCGCCGCACTAATCCCGA
>Ga0099792_10000494_pt1 | contig 14598 bp, 17 predicted proteins | sample Rivendell_Oct201_8_FD_83780 | JGI IMG/M metagenome (GOLD analysis project Ga0099792, IMG submission 83780) | Vadose zone soil microbial communities from the Eel River Critical Zone Observatory, Northern California, USA -... | ecosystem: Environmental > Terrestrial > Soil > Vadose zone >...
ACAAGAGACGGGATGTTTGCTTCATCGATGATTGCGTGTCGCAATATTCCCTTTCGAAGATAGCGGTGGTCGTTAGCATTCCGGAGAAGCATAACCGTGAAAAAGTTGGTCCTGGCCTTGGTAGTCATGAGCGCAATCGCGGGCGTCGCGCGCGCCGCCGATCTTCCAACCGCCGAACCGGCTCCAGCTGCTCCGCCCAGCCCGGCCGTCTGCGCGAGCGTCAAGGAGTTCGTCGCCACCGATTGCGCGTTGACCTGGAACGGCATCACGCTGTACGGCGTGTATGACGTCGGCGTGGGCTGGGTCAGCCACGGCTTACCGGAAAACGGCTATAACTACGAAGGCGAATCGCTGGTCAACCGGAACGGCAATCACTCCCAATGGCTCCTTGCGCCGAACAACCTGCAGCAGACGGGTCTGGGCATCAAGGGCAAGATAGAGTTCATGGCCGACTGGTACGCTGTGTTCAACGCTTCGACCGGCATCAATCCGCAGTCCGGCCAGCTCGCCAACATGGCAGCCACCAACACCACGAACAACGGCCTACCCAGGAGCGCCTATTCGGAAACCGGCGATGGTGCGCGCGCGGGCCAAGCCTTCAATGACGAACTCTATGCGGGCGGATCGTCCACGTATTTCGGCACGCTCACCTTCGGTCGTCAGCGCGCTCTCGGTACCGATGCGATGCTCGCTTATGATCCGGCCGGCGGCGCCTACTCCTTTTCGTACATCGGGTATAACGGCACGATGGCCGGCGGCGGCGACACCGAGGACACCCGTTGGGACCAGGCCGTGAAATATCGCTTGAGCTATGGTCCGGTCCATGTCGGCGTGATGTATAAATTCGCCGACGGTTCTGGCGGCTGCTACTCCGCCTCTGCAACCTGGTCCGCCGCCACCTGTACGCCGGAGGCGGCGCATAACACCGCCTATGGATTCGACCTCGGCGCGGTAGTCTTCAATTTCTCCGCCGACGCCGTCTTCCAACATTACAACCAGGCGATCAGCGTACTCAATCCCTTGCTGGGACCCCAGAGTCTGACGCAGCCCTATCAGTCGACCACCAACAGCATCAATACGAACCGCATCACCGGGGCCAATCTGATCGGAACGGAGAATACCGAATATGGCATCGTGACCGACAACACGGCCATTATGCTCGCTGCCAAGTATTCCTGGGACCCCTTCAAGTTCTATGCCGGCTACGAACACATCCAGCAGTTCAACCCGTCGAACCCATTGGGCATTGGCGCTTCGGCCCAGGGTGGCTATCTCTTGAGCGGAGTCGAAGACAAGAATCTTGATCGCCCCAAGATCGTGCAGATCTGGTGGACGGGCGTGAAATACGCTTACGACATCAAAACCGACATCACTGCGGCCTGGTACCATCAGCAGCAAAACGACTTCCGTCTTCCTCCGACTTGCTCGACCGCCGCCGGTTTCCGCGCTTCCTGCGCGGGCACCCTCAACGAGTTTTCGCTGTATGCGGATCATCACTTCACCAAGCGATTCGATGCCTATGCCGGCATTGCCTATTCCAACGTGAGCGGCGGTCTGGCCATCGCCATTCCTCACGGCCCCGGCGTCCCCTATCTCAACAAGAGCAACAGTGCTCCGACAGTGGGTGCTCGCTTCACCTTCTGATCGCTTTCCGCGGCCTTTCAAGCGGCTCTGACGGGGCCGGCGAGCGCGAGTGAGTAGAACGGTATCCAAAGAAAATTTGGGTTTCGGTAAAGGGCGGAAAAGCGCCGGCGTTTCACGACGGTCGATCCCGAATTTTTAAACAGCCACAGGTCAGCAACATGAGCTACACGGTAATGCGCAGGCAACTTTGACTTAATGCGGCTGGCTTTTCGCGCACGCTCGCGCGTCCTTGAGTAAATACGCTGTCGGCCTGCACCGACAGTTGCAATTTAGATGTGTCCGCGCTTTACTCGAGGCGAGTTAAGGGCAAACCCGTCGTGAGGCGGGGACGCAAAGCTTCCGGTCTTGAGAGCCTATTTGGCTTGTGAAGACAGCGGGGTTGCCGGCCGAACGCTACCGTCTCGCAGCGCACGCCGTCAGTTCTTAGATGCCGTTCACGAGCTTTCAAGACCGCCCGCTGCAGCCAGCAGGTTCTCGTCAGAGTGGGTCATGAATGTTCAAAATACTTTCCCGCGCAGAACGTAGGCTCCATCCACTCGGCTGCTGCATCCCCATCGCCGCGAGTACTACGCCCGCAGCGTCCATTGCGTTTGCAAAACTTTTAGAACTTTCTAAGGATATCTGGAGGAACCTATGAAACAGCCACATGCACTGAGAATGACTTTAGTACTTTTGGCCCTGACCGGGCTGACGACCATTTGTTCCGCCCAAACAGGGACAGCCAGTTCGAAGCAGACCGCGGCTATAGCGACCATCTCGGTCGCTGCGTGCAATGTACCCAATTCGGTAACTCCGTGCCCGGGCACCTGGGTAGATCTAGTTCCAACGCTGACAGTAAAGACTTCAAACTCCGCTTCGTTATTCGTGGATGTGTCTACCGTGGTCGGCCTCTACACCTCTACCCAGGTCAAAGGAAACAACACCGGCGCCACCAGTTCAGCCACCGCTACGGCCGGTGTTCACGTCAGAGTTCTGCTGGACAACATCATTTACGCCTTCCCGGACAAGCTTGGCGCGGGGATTGACTTCGATAACCGCGTCCAGACCCTCACGGCAAATCTGGGTAATATCTTTACTTCAGCATGCGCGCTGAGCAGTACCACCTGCACCTTGACTCCGGAACAGATCACACTGATTCTGAGAACTTCCAGCGCGCATGCGTTCAATTTCGTGTTGCTGAATGTAGGCTCCGGTACCCATACCGTTGATGTTCAGGTCCTAGCGGACACGAATTCGAGCGAGATGACTGGCGGAGTGGCGATTGCCGGCGCCGCCTACGGCCCAGCTTCTGTCACCATCGACGAGGTGCGGTTGGTTCACGATTTCTCGTTCTAAGCTAAATTACGCATAATCTCGGGGGGCGCCAGATCTTTGTCGTTTTCGGACGACACTGGCGCCTTCCGGAGTGGTCGGTGGAGCAAAGTCATTATTCAATTTTTCTTGCTCCATTTGAAACCGATCGATCGAGCCGAGCCAAGTTCAGGTTTTGCTGTCACCGTTCCCGACAACGGCCATTCAAAATCGAGAATGCTGCCGTTAACGCCGTCACGGAGCGCGTACCTAATTCCCGGGTGCGGTTATCTCTTGAGCGGGGTCGAAGACAACGTACGGGGCGCTGCCGGTTCACCGATAAGCCTCCGGCCTAAGCGCGCAGGTGGTGCTTAAGATACTGCACCGTCAGTGCCTGTAGCTCCCGCTGCGCTGCGGCGCGGCCGGGTAATGCTTCCTCATCGCTGAGGGCGTTGGCGGCTTTCATCAGTTGCAGCACGACCACTGCCAGGTCCCGTGCCGCCTCGGCGGGTAGTGCGGGCGCGCGTGCGCGCAGAATCGCGGCGATTTGCTTGCGCAGCATGTGGCGGAAAGTGGCGCGCCGTGTCCTCTCATCCATCCGTGACTCGGCGAGCGGCAGCGCCGCGGCGCGCTCGCGCGGGTTCGCGCGCAGCAAGCCGAACAGCTCCTCGACGAGCGTTCGGATGTCGAGCCGGGCGGCGCGCGACTCGAGCTGTTGCAGGTCGGCAGCGAGCAACGCGACGTAGTTCAGCACCAGCGTGTCGGCCAGCGCTTCCTTGACCGGAAAGAACTGGTAGAGGGAGCCGATCGGCGCGCCATGCCGGGGCTCTGGAAGAAAATCGTCAGCGTTACCAGAGCGACTGCCACGATGACCGTGTCCGTTTGAGATGTGGCAATCCGCGACATTTCACCATATAATGCGACTCATGGCCAAATCCATTCGTGTGTCCGACCAACTCTACGCCCTGGCGGAGGCGACTTCGCAGCACGTACATAGATCACTCGCGCAGCAAGTCGAGCATTGGGCGGAACTCGGGCGCGCCCTCGAGGTCGCTGGCGTCACCACGGCGCAGGTGCTCGACATCCTGAGCGGCAACCTGCGCGCACGCGAGCGCCTCATGCTGAAGCTCGGATTGGCAGAGCAGGAGAACATGTATCTCTTTCCTGTCAGCCTCGCTCAACAGACCAAAGTGTGGTTTCCCGAGCTGCATAAGAAGACCGCTTGACCCGGCAGACCCCAGCCCGCGTTCCCCCGGCTCTGCTCGAACAAATCCTCAAGCTCGCCGGAACCGACATGATCCTGGTGGGTGGCCAAGCCCTGGCCTTCTGGGCAGCTTATTACCACACGCCGGCACCGACCATCGCCATTACCAAGGATGTCGACCTGCTCGGCACAAGGACAGACGTTGAGCGCCTCGCGCGTGGGCTGGATGCCAGGGCAGTGTTCCCTCAAAAGAAGGACATCACCATGCTGGTGGGGCAGGTTCTCAAGGACCTGCCCGGTGGCAACTATGTCAACATCGACGTACTTTTCCGCGTCTACGGAGACATCGCTACCGAGGCTATCGCCAGTCGCGCGGTTTTGGCCGAAAATCCGGCGGGCCGTTTCCGCGTGATGCATCCGCTCGATGTGCTCCAGGGCCGCCTCGAAAATGTGCACGGGCTGGCTGCTAAACAGGATGAGCATGGTCTAGCGCAGTTGCGGCTGGCCATCGATATGTCGCGAAACTTTGTCGCCGACATCGCCTCGCAGGAGGCAAGCGGGGTGGACGGCTCAGGTCGCCCTGTGGTGCTACGCCACTTCGCTCGGATTGAGAGCCTGGCGTTGTCCGACGCCGGCCGAAAGGGAGCGAAGCGGTACGGCGTGCACGTGGCCGACGCAATTGACCCAGCGCTCGTGGGGCATATCAAGCCTTTCATGAGCAAGAAACTTCCGCGGCTGCTGAAATTGATGTCGGCCGCACGGCGCGCCGAGTTGGCTAACAGCTAACGTCGCCGAGTCCTCCGGTTTCATTTTAAGCCGGTAACTTCCCCAAACCTGACTGGCAGTTTGGGTTTGGGCGTCGAGGCGGTGCGTGACCGCCGTAGCCGTCATCCTTCAATTCTAGCAGCGCCACTCTCGAAGGCGGCAATGAGTCGAGCGGCGGCTGGCACAAAGTCGGCGTGTTGTTTCGCGTAGCGGCGCACGTCTTTGATGGCACGTTTGATCCCAGCCACTACGCGGTGCAGCAGATCGATGGTTCTTGCCGCAGTCAAGTTGCAGGCGGTATGCGCGAAGGTTGTCAGCCGCTTGCGGTCGGGGAAGGACTTGGAATGGGCTAGCGTCAACGCCAGGACATCGCGCGCTTGATACAGCGTCGTGCAGACGAGGTCGTAGCTGGGCGCGAGGCGGACGGGGGCTTCGGGGTTTTCGTACAGAACCGCGAAGTTTTTCAGGTGAGCATCACCATTGCCGATGGCGCACGACAATGCGATTGTCGCGAAAAATTGTTCGAACGCTTGGCGTTGGTTCTCGAGGGAGACGAATTGTGCGATCCGCTCGGCGATACCCTCGTACGATCCCGTGTAGCGACCGTGCGCGCGTAGGCCGTTCAGAACGCAAAAATCCTCGCACCCCAAGTAGCTGCCGTCGTATCGCAAATCGAATCTCTCTGCGACCAGGATACGCCGATTGTCCGATAATCGAAGCGACGGTACCGTGATGCCGGCGTGTTGCGCGGCGCGCGTACAGAAGTATTCGTTCGCCGCAAGCTCCGGGTACTCGCGTGGATCGAAGGACTTGACGATATGGGTGGCTGCGCGATGCGATAGGCGTGGTGGAACTCGTCCCTCGCGCACCAGCACTTTGGGCTGGATGCCGGAGATTCCAGAGTGCTCTGCATACCGCCGGAGCAAATCGGCGAACAAGTCTTCGGCGCCGGCATACGTCAACAGTTCGGAGAGATTTTGTTCCGGAATGGCAACGGGGGCGGCACCGGATGCTGCGTAACGGAGCCGGCCGATCTGCGACTGCCCGACGATGGCGAGAAGGTCAAGGCTATCAAAATGGGGGATGAGCTTGGCAAATTGTATGCGAAGCCTTTCAAGTAAGGCTCCCTCCGGCAGGTTCATCTCGAAGATTGGCAGCAAACCTGTCATCGAGTCGTACTGGTCGCGCACCACGGGCATGGTGAGCGACACAGCACCCTGATCACGGCAGTCAGGGGCATAACCGAAGAGAAAGGCGTCCTCTTGGATTTGACTGCGAGCGAGGGTGCCGGCTAACCGTTCACCTGCGTAGACGTCAAGCTTTGGACTTGATGGCACGTTGCTCCGCTCTCAGCTCTTGCAATGTCGGGCGCCTGCGCTGCGGCCCAACGTGAATATCGAGACCGACGGCGGCGCACAAGGCCGCAAGTTTGCGCACACCGATTTCCTGGATGGTGCCGTTTTCGATCGCTGAGATGGTTGCTCGACTCATGCCGAGCGAAGCTGCGAGATCGGCCTGTGTGCGCCCGGCTGTGCGCCGGGCTTCGCGGATGGTTGAGCCTATGGTCTTTATATGCATCGTATATAGTGCAATTAGCGTTACGGACCGTGTATTGCATCATATACGATGCATAATATTGCTGCAACGTGCTCAGCTTCTGGGCTGCTGGATTTATGCATTACCACTTGTGACCGGCATGGCGATCCGTGGCATTGGAAATGCCGATGCGGTGATCGGGTAGTACGATGAGTCGGCAATGACATGACGGTCAGACTTGTACCGCCCGGTGCAAGAGGCGGGAACACCGCAGGCTTGCTTCAGTGCGCGCCGGTGTCTGTGAACGTGCGTTATGGGCTCACGACGTCCAAGATCCGGCAATCTAGGCTCTGCACAACATCGAACCGAATTCGTTTGCTTACGGGCCGGAAGACTGAATTTCCCCTGGTTGGCGTCATTCGATTTGAGACGGGGAAAATGGCCGGCGAGCATCTGTAGTGGGATCAGGCCACGGTGCTCTCGCAGTTGGGGATACTGAATAGCCCCGTGATGACGGCCGGAGCCGGAGCCGTGATGCCGCCGGCCGGCTTGAGTTCGCTTCCAAGCAACAGCCGCATCGTCACGGCTGAGGGCCGGTCATGGCGACGCGGTCTGTTCCTCGCTCCACGATTTCTGCGCCAAGTGCCAGCACGGCCTCGACCAGGGCGTCGAAGTCGCTCAACTCGGATCGGTGATTGGTGATGCAGACGCGGATCGCGAAGCGGCCGCCGAGGATCGTGTGAGACGGAACGGCGATCCCGCGTTCTTGGAGTTCGGTCAGGATCTCCTGGTTCAGGACGTCGAGACGCTCGTCCGGCGCGCTCCCGCCGGCGTAACGGAAGCAGACCGTGTTCAAGGAAACGGGCGCAAGCAGCTCGAGCCGGGGCTCCCCCTCGATGCGCCCGGCGAGATGGCGCGCCTGGTCGATGTTGGCCTGGATGGCGGCGCCGATGCGGGCGACGCCTTGCTCCTTCATCGACATCCAGACCTTGAGGGCTCGAAACCCGCGCGAAAGCTGCAGGCCGCGGTCAGCGAAATAGGTGCTGTCCGCTGAGACGCCCTGCTTCAAAGAGAGCAGATAGGCTGCGGAACCCGGATGCGGCCCGAACGCCGCAAGCTGCGCATCGGCGTCCCGTGTCAGAACGACGCCGACCTCGTAAGGCATGTAGCCCCACTTGTGCAGGTCGAAGGCGATGGAATCCGCCCGCTCCTGTCCGGCGACGAGGTCGCGGCTGGCCGACCACGCCGCCAGGGAGCCGAACGCGCCGTCGATGTGGAACCAGAGATCCAGTTCGTCCGACAGCGCGCGGATCCCATGGAGATCGTCCACGGCCCCGGTGTTCACCGTGCCGACATTTCCGATGATCGCGATCGGGCGCAGCCCGGCGCGCCGGTCGGCCAGGATCATGGCGCGGCAGGCCGTCAGGTCGAGGCGATAGTCGGTGTCCGCCGCGACCTGGCGGAACGCCGCGCGCCCCATGCCCATCGTGTCGCAGGCCTTCGTCGCCCAACTGTGAGTCTCGCTGCTGCCATAGACCGTCAGCGGCGGCCCGGCGCGCAGGCCTTCCTCGCGGATGTCCCAGCCGGCCTTCGCCGCTCGCGCGGCCAGAAGTCCATTGAGGTTCGCGGCGGTGCCGCCGCTGACCAGCAGTCCACTGGCCGCTTCGGGAAAGCCCATCAGGGACTTCAGCCACTTGAGGACCTGCTTCTCGATCAGGGAGGCCGACTGATCGAAGCCGGCCAGATGGGCGTTCATACCGGCGGCGAGCATCTCGGCCAGCATGCCGGGCGGCGTGCCGGTGCCCATGACCCAGCCCCAGAAACGGGGGTGAATGTTGCCCGTGGGGTAGGGGAGCACATCGCGACGGAAGGACTCATAGACCTCCGCCAGCGGCGCGCCCTCGAGCGGAACGGGCTCGTCCAGCCGCGCCTTGACCTCGGCGGGAACGGGGCGCCAAGGTGGTCGTTCTCGAACCGTCTCCTGGTAGTCGAGCATGTCGTCGACCATCCGTCTTCCGACGGCGCGAACCGCCGCCCAGTCTGTCGGATCGAGGCTCATTGCGAGATCTCCAATAGCGCGTTCCGAAAAGTGGGAGCCGGTTTTCGGATAAACGCGCGTAAAGACAAAGGACTAGCCGAGCCGGACGCCGACGGCGGCAAGGTCGGCGATGCTTTCGTGCAGGGCGGCCCAGCGTTTCACGCCAAACGCCTCCACTACCCTCGATTGGGCGGCTTCCCAGGGCAGGGCGGCCGCATCCGTCACCCGTCGCCCCTTGGTCGTCAGGCGGACGAGTTTCGTTCGTCCCTTGCCGGCTTGTGTCACGACGACCCATCCGGAGCGGATGAGCGGGCCGAGGCCGCGATATAGGGAGGTCTTGTCCATGACCAGGCCCTCGGCCAATCGACTGAGCGGCGCGCCGCCGTCTCCGGCCCTCCCGATCGCCCGCAGGATGGCGAGTTGGGTGACATTCATCCCGGCGGCGGCCAGGGCGTCGTCATAGATCCGGCTGACGGCGCGGGTCGCCTTGCGCAACGTGGTGCAAGCGCAGGGGAGATCGATCGCGGTTGCCTTATGATGCATATACATAATGTATACGCATTTTATTGGCGTTGCAAACCCGAGTGGGAAGGGGTAAGCGCAAGCTTACCTCCCTCCCGATCCGACAGTTCCGGAGATACAGGTCGCTGCTGTGCGCTTACGCCACCACCAGCTTCACATCGATGTTGCCGCGTGTTGCGTTGGAGTACGGGCAGACGATGTGGGCTTTCTGCACCAGGGCTTCTACCTGCTCGCTCGGCAGGCCGGGCACGCTGATCTTCAGCTCGACTTCGATGCCGAACCCGGTAGGGATCTGGCCGATGCCGACGCTACCCTCGATCGAGGTTGTAGCCGGCAGGGTGACCTTCTGCTGGCCGGCGACATACTTCAGCGCGCCGAGAAAGCAGGCCGAGTAGCCGGCGGCGAACAACTGCTCGGGGTTGGTGCCAACCTCGCCGGCGCCGCCCATCTCGCGCGGAACGGTCAGCTTCAGGTCGAGCACGTTGTCCGAGGAGACTGCGCGGCCGTCACGGCCGCCGGTGGCTTTAGCGTGGGCGCGATACAAAACTTTTTCGATAGACATGACTGACTCCTGATTTCATTGCGTGGCGTTTGGGGAATTCATCCGGTCCGCCACGGCGCCGGATGATCGCATAGCGCGCGATTAAATAGTGTACGAGTTAATTGCTCCAAAAACTTTGCCCTGCTGCACTCAGGCGTTCTCCTGCAAGCGGCTGCGCAGCCGATCGAGCTGCTGTTTAATTGCCACCAACTCGTCGACTGTGCAGCCGGAAGCGTGGAACACGCCGTCCTGGACCTCTCCCGTCTTCTGCCGCAGCTCGCGGCCGGCGCGGCTCAGGCTGACGATCACCTGGCGCTCGTCCTCGTGGGCACGGCGGCGGCTGATCAGGCCGAGCGCCTCAATACGCTTGAGAAGCGGCGTTAACGTGGCGGAATCCAGGAACAGATGCTCGCCTATCTCCGATACGGAGACGCCATCGCGCTCCCACAGCACCAGCATCACCAGGTATTGCGGATAAGTCAGTCCCAGCTCGCGCAGCAGCTTGCGATAGATCTTGTTCATCGCCAGCGAAGTCGAGTAGAGAGCGAAGCACAGTTGCTCGCCGAGCAGCGGCGAGCCTTTGGGCTTGGCGGAGGCGTTGGTGCGCTTGTTCGACACGGGCGCATATTACATCGCGCACTAGTGAATTGCACGCGATATAGTTAGCGGCAGCGTATCTCGCTCAATCCATTGAGATTTTAGGGTGAACCAGGCGGGGAATGGCTGCAGGAATCTCTTCGCTGGGCGCGTCGATCAGATCGTCCGGAAGGGGAGAGTTCATGCGCGTGCGTCGCGTAAGACCTTATTCGCATGGATCGTCGATACCTCGTCAACCACCCGATATTGCGGTCCAGTTCGTTTTGGGGTTCCCATTGTGCTTGCGTAAAGCCAAAGAAGGGCCGCGATCACGCTGCCGCCCGGCAATGACAGAACTTCGAAATCGAAGTTCACGCCGAGACATTGGATTCCAGCGGCAATCCGCGCCGCGCCCGATTCAATTAGTTGCTTCATTGTGATCTCCTGTATCGCGGATCCCGATCGAGATCGACTGCGCTATGGGACATAGACTAGTTCGAGACATCGCGCTTCGGAACGCAGGCCGGGCTTATATCGCTTGTTACGTAATGTATGGGGCTGCATAGCGAGCTATTGATCGCCATCGCTGCCGGGAACTGCCGTGCGTTGAAGGAGCTATATCTCGGCTATCAGGGGCGGCTCGCGCCAGTACCTACCGACACTCGGCGGCGGTATCAGGCATTGCAGGCCCGAGCCGGGTCGCCACGATTCTGATTGCAATTGAAACAGAGATGTAACGCTTCGACATCGGATCGTAAGATTCAGTAGCCAGATTCTTCCCTGACGAACCGGTCCCAACCGCCGTCCCGGCGCTGCGGGCCGGGAGCGACGGCTTAGGCGATGCCTTATGTAGAACCCGTCCAGGACCATCATGAACCCGCCACCAGCACCGGAGCCTTTGCAGTGCACGAACGACAGACTCCAGGTTCAATCGACTCGCCGAACGACCTCGAAGCCCGGGAGATGCTCATCGCCATCAGCTCCGGTGACCGCTCGGCCTTGAGTAATCTTTACACGAGCTATTACGGTCGTCTCGCGCACTTCTTATCGGAATTCATGGGATCCGATAGCCGCGTTGGGGACGTAATCGATGACACCTTTATGACTATTTGGGAAAGGGCTCGAGGATTTGCCTTTGAATCGAAGGTGTCAGTCTGGATTTTCCGCATCGCACATTGCCACGCATCACGGTTCGTGCGGTCTCATACGCCTCGTGGATTGGCGCACTGCGACAGACAGCTTGAGAGACAACCACGCGAACCGGGGGCCGAGACCAAAACGCGTCGGCCGCTCCTATGGGCTCTGCAGAGACTTCCCACTCAACAGCGAGTGGTATTCACGCTCTGTTATCGGATGGGATATTCCGTCCGGGAAATCGCATTAATAACCGATTCGCAGGACGAAACGGTCGAGCGACTCATGTTTCAAGCGCGAGGGCAATTGATGCGGTACCTGACGACGCTCGACAAGGAGCTGTCGATTTAAATAATCGCTTACATCTCTCACTGAGGGAACCAACGAATTGGCCATCGCGGCGGCTAGGATTAGAATATGCGGGACGTATGCGAATCGCTGTCATGGGTGCCGGGGCGGTAGGATGTTATTACGGGGGCATGCTGTCCCGCGCTGGCCATCAAGTCATGTTGATCGGACGCACGCAGCACGTGGAGGCCATACGTCAGCATGGATTGCTGATGGATACGACAGGTTTTCGAGCGCACGTTCCCGTCCGAGCGAGCACCGAGGTCGGCGACATCCAGGGCGCGTCGCTGGTTCTCTGCTGCGTCAAGTCGAGCGATACCGAGAGCGCGGCGACAATGATGGCGCCGTTCGTGAGACCCGATGCCATCGTCCTCAGCCTGCAAAATGGCATCGATAATGCCCAGCGACTGCATGCGCAGCTCCTGCGCACCGTGTATCCCGCCGTGGTTTACGTGGCCGCGGAGATGATGGGACCAGGACACCTCAAACACCATGGTCGGGGTGAGCTTGTGGTCGGGCCATCAGCGATGAGTACCGAAATGCGCGAAGACTTCGTGAACGCCGGCGTACCGGTGCACGTGTCGGACAATGTCGTCGGCGAGCTTTGGGCGAAACTCATTTTAAACTGCGCCTATAATGCCATTTCCGCCATTGCGAAGCTGCCTTACGCGCTGGTTTTCGAGAATGAAAGTGCAAGAGATCTCATGCGGTCGGTAGTGCATGAATGCCTGGCGGTGGCACAGCTTGAGTCGATCACTCTGCCGGGTGATAGCTGGCAAGAAGTGGAACGTATCGCCGCAACGATGCCGGGGCAGTTTTCCTCCACGGCGCAAGACTTGATGCGAGGGCGGCGCAGCGAGATCGATCATCTCAATGGCTATATCGTTCGGAAAGGCATATCGCTGGCAATCGATACGCCGGCGAACCAAGCCCTATATTCTATCGTCAAGTTGCTGGAAAGCACGTTTGCAGTCGATCAGGCGTGACCACGGCTATTGGCTCACTAGAGTAGACGTTGCACTCGGGTTTGTTGTCCACGGGCGCAGGAGAGCGCTACGATCGCTTCATATCGTCCGCTATCACCGGTAGGACCATGGATCTGATTGCTGTTCTGCGCACCTTTCTTCGGGTAGCTGATACCGGCTCATTCTCCGCCGTTGCCGCGGAACTCGGTGTCACGCAACCGGCAATCTCCCGGCAGCTGAGCGCGCTGGAGCAGCAACTTGGCGCTCGTCTCGTCCACCGGAGCACGCATGCGGTCACCCTAACGGAGGAAGGGCGTGATCTGATCCGCTCCGCCCAGCAACTCATCGATTCGGCGGAGGCCTTGCAGCAGTCCGTGGGCCGAACCCGAAGCAAGCCGGTCGGCCGGGTCCGCTTGAGCGTTCCGGTGGCACTCGGTCTCTACCTCGGCAGCCACATCGGCCAATTGCTGGACAGATGCGAGCACCTGTCGATCGATCTTGTCCTGCGCGACGGCGTCTCTGATCTCGTCGAGGAGGGGATAGATCTCGAGGTTCGGCTTGGTCCGGTCGCAGACTCAGCGCTCATCTCACGACGCATCGGATCGACAACGGCGTTCCTGGTGGCTGCTCCCCAGTATCTTCAAGGGCGAACCCTGCCCGCTCATCCGCGAGACTTGCAGGAACACGAATGTATTGTCCACCACCGCTGGGGACAGGACGATGTCTGGTGGTTCTCATCGGCAGAAGGGAATATCTCGGTGTCCGTACGTGGCCGCTTCCGAGCGAACAATGCGGCGGCGGTATATCGGGCTGTACTGAACGGACGCGGTATCGCACTGGTGTCACATCTTCTGGTCTTGGAAGACATCCAGAAGGGGCGCTTGCAGGCGCTCATGCCCGAGTTTCCGCCTCGCAGTTTCCCGCTTTCGGTGGTGTACCCGTCGCGGCGCAATCTGCCGCTGCGTACCCGCGCTGTGATCGAATTTCTGACCGAAGTGGTGCGCGCCGATCCTGCCATGAGTAACCACGGTGCCTCCTTCAGCACCGGCGCGGCGTTCGATGCGTCAGGGGGACGCGCAACCTACTGAGTGGTCGCGCGAGCGCATACACAGCGTCACCGCCCCAGGTGCCGATCGAAGAACCGCACCATGGCGTCGTAGGCGGCGCGCGACTCCGGCAACTCGGGATCGCTGAAGAAGGAGTGCCACATGCCTTCGTACACGTGAAGCTCCGCGTCGACGCCAGCCTGCACCAGCAAAGCGTGGCTGCGCAGAACTGAGCTCAGCGCAAAATCGCGCGAGCCGCTGATCAGCAGTGTCGGCGGGAAATTCGCAAGCACGCCGGCCGACACTCCCGGTAATACCAGCGGATCGCGTGGATCGGCGCCTTTGAAGTAAGGCAAATCCAGGAGCAGTAGGGGCTTTGTCACCGGCGCTTGACCTGAGAGTACCGGCCCCACGAACGCGGAATCTCCCCATGCCTCGACCAGCGAGGCGCAATAGGTTCCTACCGCCCCGGGCCTCGGCAAGCCATGCGCGGCGATCCAAGCAACCGACTGTGCAGTCAGAACGCCGCCCGCCGAACATCCATAGATGCCGATGTTCTGCGGTTTGTAACGCTTCAACAATGCCGTGTACACCGCAGCGACGTCTTCGCTCGCCGCCGGGAAGGTGGCCTCCGGGCCCTGGCGGTAGTCGATGGAGATCACTTTCAACTTGCCGACGCTGGCGACTGGAATGGATTCGACCAGTCCGCCGCTGTGCGCGCCCCACAGGAAGGCGCCGCCGTGTAAGTTGATCAGGACGCGCCCGCGATTTGCTGCGCTCACCCCGCTTGCGGGGGTCACGATGTCCGCCCCGACCCCTGCAATCCTTTCGGACCTGATCTCGACAGGGTATAGCTTCTTCATTCGCTGGACGCGATCGGAGTTGATCGCATCGTAGTAGCGCCGACTCGCGTCTATCGGTCCGCCAAGGCCCGGTGCCGGTGGCCGCGCCGCATCCCGAAGGAACTGTGCAAGCGCTTCATCCGAGGC
>Ga0099792_10000495_pt1:0-10000 | contig 14596 bp, 11 predicted proteins | sample Rivendell_Oct201_8_FD_83780 | JGI IMG/M metagenome (GOLD analysis project Ga0099792, IMG submission 83780) | Vadose zone soil microbial communities from the Eel River Critical Zone Observatory, Northern California, USA -... | ecosystem: Environmental > Terrestrial > Soil > Vadose zone >...
GAAAGAGGCTCGCCGCGGCACCGAGCTCGCGCTGTACCGGCTGGGGCAGTCCGACAAGGGGACGGCGGTCCTCGCGCAGCTGGTGGAGCAGTACCCGAACAGCGCCTATGCGGCCGACGCACTCTTCCAGATCGCGAAGAACCACTACGAGGCGAAGCGCTATGCCGAGGCCGCGGACGGGTTCCGGCGCGTCGTGAGCCAGTTCCCCGGCTACTCGGCGGCGGACCAGGCGCAATTCCTCCTGGCCGACGCGCTGACCAAGGCGGGGAAACCGGAGGAGGCGCGTCTCGCCCAGGAGCAGTTCCTCTCCTTCTTCCCCCAGAGCGATCTCCGCCCGTCGGTGCAGTTCCAGATCGGGTTGAGCCACTTCGCCAACAAGGAATACGCGCCTGCCGCGGTGGCCTTCACGCAGGTCCTGGCCGACAGCGCTTCGCCAGAGGTGCGCGGGGCGGCGGGCTACAACCTGGCCCTGTGCCAGCGGGCCCTGGGGCAGACCGAGGAATCGAAGGCGACGCTGCTCGCCTACCGGCAGGAGCACCCGGGTGATGCGCGCGCCGACGTGATCGCCTATCAGCTTGGCGACATCGAGGACGCCGCCGGCAGCTTCGCCGAGGCGCAGACCGAATTCGAGCGGGCGCTGGATGCCAAGCCGAGCGCCGCGCTCGACACCGAGCTCAAGTTCCGCGTCGGGCGATGCCTGGAAGAGCAGGAGAAGCTGGACGACGCGGTCCGCTGGTACCTCCGCGCGTCGCAGGCGGTGGACCGGCGAAACGCGTTCCGGCTCTCCGCCGTCGCGCGTATGGCTTCCATTTATGAATCCCGGCGCGAGTTCCTGAAAGCGATGAGCGCCTATCGCGACATCGCCGCGAACTCGAAGGACCGGGAATTGGCCCAGGCCGCCGCGGGCCGCGCCACGCAGCTTCAATCCGCCACGCGGGCCCGTTAGCCCGGACCACGAAAGGAGCGATACGACGATGTTCGAAAACTTCGACTGGATCCAGGCCATGCGCAACAGCCCCGTCATGGTCATCATCATCTGCTGCAGCGTGCTCACCGCGGGGTTCGCTCTGGAGCGCGCCATCTACTACTGGAAGCGCCGCGGCAATCCGGACTCGCTCCTGGCGGCCGCGATGGCGTCCGTCCGCTCGGGAAACCGCGAGGAGGCCGTTCGCGTCCTCGTCTCGAACCCGCACCCGATGGGACAGGTCGCGGCCGAGATGGTGAAGAGCCTGGGCGAGCCCGAGCAGGTCACGGAGGAGAAGCTCCACATCGCGCTGAGCGAGCAACGGCTCCAGCTGGAGCGGAACTTGGGCTTCATCGGCACCATGGGCAATACCGCGCCGCTGATCGGCCTCCTGGGAACCGTCTGGGGAATCATGCGCGCGTTCCATGACATGGCCCGCACCGGTTCGGCCGGCCCGTCGGTGGTGGCGGCCGGCGTTGCCGAGGCGCTCTTCACGACCGCCGCGGGACTCCTGGTGGCCGTGCCCGCGGTGATCCTCTACAACCACTTCATCCGCCAGATGGGCGTCATGCTCACCGTGGCCGAGAACAACGCCCGCACGCTCCGGCTGAACGCCGGGCCCGCAGCGCACCGCAGCCAGACGTCGCGGGTCGCGTAGAGGTGTCCATGCCACGTCGCTGGCGAATGCGCACACCGGATTCGATCCACGAGGTCAACATGACTCCGCTGATCGACGTCTCGCTGGTGCTGGTCGTGATTCTCATGGTCGCCACGCCGCTGGCCTTCCAGTCGAGCATCGGCGTGCAGCGGGCCGCGCAGGCGGCCAAGGCGGCCGCGGTCGTGTCCCGGGCGGAGCGGGTGGAGATCACCATCGTATCCGCGGACAGCGTTTACATCAACCGGACGCCCGTGACGCGGGCGAGCATGGGGTTGTTGCTCCGGCCCCTGATCGAGCTGAGCGCGACCCACGCGGTGGTGGTCCGGTGCGCCGACCTGGTGCCGCACGGCGTGTTCGTGGGGATTCTGGACGAGGCGAAACAGTGCGGGGCCGCGCAGATCGCGGTCGTGGGAGGCTGAGATGCGGAGCTACGTGCCGCGACATGCCCTGATCACCAAGGTCAACGTGACGCCCATCATCGACGTCGCGTTGGTGCTGGTCATCATCCTCCTGGTTACCGCGCCGCTGCTTTCCGTGGCCGATCTCCCGGTCAACCTGCCGCAGGCGCAGACCCGCGAGTCGGAGGACGAGCGGAACCTGAGCATCACCCTGTCCTCAAAGGGCGAGCTGGCCCTGGACGACGACCTGGTGACGCGGGCCACGCTGGGAGCCGCGCTGCGCGAGCGCTTGAGCCAGAAAGATAATTCGAACGTGCTGGTGGTGGTGCGGGCCGATTCGGACGCGTCCTACGCCGCCGTTCGGGATCTCCTGGAAGCCGCGCGAGCGGCGGGCGCGACGCGGCTGGCGATCGCGACGCGGCAGAAGACGGGGGCCGCCCGGTGAGCGGGGCGGCAAGCGCCTACGCGGCAGGTGCGTCGACGCTGCGCCTGGATCTGGACGCGTGCCGCCGCCGCACGCATCGGACCATGGGCGCTTCGATCGTGCTCCACGCGCTCCTTCTTCTCTGGATCGTGACGGTGAAGACGGCCGTCGTGGCGACTCCGCCCATCACCGAGATCATGATGCTCTCGCAGGGGGAGCTGGACGCAGAGGCCAGCAAGGGAAGCGCGGCGCCGCCGCGCTCGGCGCGCTCCGAGGCACAGCCGGGGCTGGCGGCCCACGCGGTGACCCACGATGAGCGGTTCGTGCGGACCGCCCAGCGGGGCGACGTGGCGCTGGACCCGCTCTCTTCCACGGCGATCGTCGACCAGATGAGCGCCCGCCTTTCGAAGATGACGCAGGAGGAGCGCCCGGCGGTGCCGGGCACCGCCTCGACGTCCTTGCCCTCGTCGATGTTCGGCACCAATCCCGCGACGATCGGCGGGACGGGAGTCGGGACGGGCTCGTCTCCGGTGGCGCTGCATCGGGGCGGGAACCTCGGAGGAGCGGGCGCGCTGCCGCTGAGCCGCGGCTCCGGGCCGGGCACTGGCTCGGCCTCGGCCCCGGCCACGCTCCCCGCGTCCAAGACCGGAGGGTCGGCGCCCGCCCAGGTGGGCGACGCGACCGCGCGGCGGACGATCGCGGGAGCCTCGGTAGCGGGTCCGATCGCGGACCGTCCGGTGCTCCAGACGGTGGTCCCCGAGTACCCCGAGTGGGCCAAGAAGGAAGCGGTGGAGGGATCGGTCACGCTCTACTTCGTGGTCCGCTCGGACGGGACCGTGAAGGAGAACGTGGTGATCCAGAAGACGGCAGGCTTTGGCGACTTCGACGAAAACGCCCGAACCGCGATCCGCGGATGGCTGTTCGAGCCGCTGCGCGGCGGGCGGACGGGCGAGCAGTGGGGCACGATCACGTTCCGCTTCCGTTTGCGCGACGCCGGTTGACCCGGGGTTGACCCGGCGGGCCCCTTCTATCCCTTTCACCCATTTCTCGAGGAGCTGGCGATGACTCTCCGAACGATCTGCCGATGCGGCGCCGCACTCGCGGCGGGCACGCTCACGCTCCTTCTCACTGTGGGGACGGCATGGCCGGCTCCGGCGCCGGGCGCGAAGACCGGCACGGCGCGCGCGAAGACGGCCCCGGCGGCCGCGGCCGCGAAGCCGAGCACGGCGGCCGCGGCCGCGATCGCGAAGACGGCCCCGGCGACCACCGCGCCCAGCCGCGACGCCGCTGATTCGACGGACGGCGGCAAGCAGGGCGGCTACACGCTCAAAGGCGGCCAGGAGCGGACCGACTTCCGCTCGCTCACCGTCGAGGGCGAAGACCGGGTGCACGTGGAGATCGAGCGCCCGCCGCTGGCCCTCCAGATGAATCCGGCCGAAGTGAAGGGTCTCGATTTCGGGACGGCGCAGGACGTGCTGGACCGCACGGCGCCGGACCTCACGTCCCAGTACCTCGCCGTGTCCGCGACGGGGCGCTCGCCGTACACGGCGCGCCCGTGGCTCCGGCAGTTCGCGACCGGCGCCGTCGCGCGCTTTCAGCCCTCGGTGCGCGGCACCGAGCGGTGGAAGCTGACGGTGGCCGATTCCCATGGCCAGACCGCGGCCCAGTTCAGCGGCTCCGGTGACCCGCCGCGCGAGATCGTCTGGGACGGCCGCACCATCTCGGGCGCGCAGGCCTCCCCGGGAATCACCTACTCGTACGTCTTCGAGGCCGTGGACAAGGCAGGCAACAAGAGGAACTTCGTGGGGCAGGGCTTCAAGGTCGCCTCGTACCGTATGGATCCGCCATCGGGCCCCGTGCTCGTCTTCTCGGGTCAGTCCCTTCAGGAGGGAGTGGCGCGGAACACGTATGGACCGGGCGCCGCTTCGCGTCCCGCGCCGCCGATCGTGCTGGAGGCGGCCAGCGACCTGAATCAGTCGTCGCGTGGGTCGCAGCCGGTCCGGGTGACCGTGGTCGGCCGCTCCTACGAGCAGGCCAACGCGACCGCGAAGCAGGTCGCCTCGTGGATCTCAGACCTGACGATCGGCGACCCCGCCCGCGTGCTGGCCGTGGCCGAAGTTCAGCCCGACGCCCCCGAAGGGGGCACGGTGCGCATCGCGATCGCCGACGGACCCGGGATGCCGGGCGCTGTCCAGCCTGCGGCGGCGCCCGGGAAGCCGGGGAAGGATTCGAAGAAGAGCAAGCGGTAGCGGCTGTATGTCTGGCGGATCCTGACCCTGGAGCGCCGCGCCAAGGCCAAATAAACCCTCGTTCGTTCTCCCGCCTGCCTGCGTTTCCTCCGTAGATGCTGGAAGCTCGACCCTGCCTCGAGCCCTATCGGAGGTGACCCATGGCTCCCGCCAGCCAGGTAATGCGGCGCTCTATGGCCTGGATTCTCGTCGTAAGCCTCTCCCGCGACCCTCATGGCCGGCTGCTCGGCCTGGAAACGCCAGCGGGGCGGCGTGGAGACGCTCCTGACGCGAACGGACCCGCCCGGGAAGATCCGCATCACTCTCTCCGACGGGTCCCGCGTCGAGTTCCGGTCCCCCGCCATTCGGGGCGACAGCCTCGCCGGAATGAAGAGCGCATCCGTCCGGCACGACGACCGGTGGGACGAGGCGCGCTGGGTGCCCGGAGCCGTGGCCCTGGCCGACGTTCGGCAGGTGGAGCTACGCAAGGCGGACGCCGGGCGCACCCTGTTGCTCGTGGCCGCCGGGATCGGCGCCACGGTCGCGATCGTCGCGATCGCGAACAGCGGCAGCTCTCCGAAATTGCCCCCTCCCCCGCCGAGCAGCAGCGGCGGCTCCGGCGACGGCTGTTTCCTCTGCTCCTGTCCCCTCATCTACAGTTGGACTGGCCAGGACTGGGTGCTGGATTCGGGGACCTTCGGCGGCGCGTTCCTCCGCCCCCTCGCCTACACCGACATGGACAATCTCGAAGCCCTCGCCGCTGCAGGGGGTACGGTTCGCCTGCGCCTCCGGGCCGGTGATCAGGAGACGGACCACATCGACGAGCTGGCCGTGCTCGCCGTGGACCACGACCCGTCCGTCGCGATCGCGGCCGACCCCGATGGCCGTCTCCACACGATCGCCGCCCCGATCCCTCCCACCGTGGCCCGAGACAGCCGCGCCCGCGACGCGCTCCGCTTGGTGGAGAAACCGGACGGGAAGTCGTGGGAGTCTCCCATCGCCGAGCGGGACACCTCCCTGGCGGAGGACATCCGCGACGCGCTCACGCTCGAGTTCCCACGCCCTCTCGGGGCCCGCTCGGCCCGCCTGGTCCTGCGAGGCCAGAAGACGGCGTGGGCCGGCTACCTCATGCGCTCGTTCGTCCGCGCGAACGGGGCGGCGGTCACGGCCTGGTACGACGCAATGGACGCCGACTCAGCCGCCTCGGCCGCTTTCCGGCGCACGCTGGAGGACGAGGTTCATCTGAGCGTGTCGGTCTGGGAGGATGGGCGGTGGGAGCGCCAGGGATCCGTCTGGGGCGGCGGCCCCGAGATCGCCAAGATCCACGCGGTCCCCCTCGACCTCTCCCGCGTCGCGGGTGACGTGGTCCGCGTGCGCCTGGAATCGGCGCCCTCGTTTTGGCTCATCGATTGGGCGGCGCTCGACACCGCTCCCGAGAGACCCTTCACGGTGCACGAGCTGGCCATGCGCTCGGCCGTGCGCGCCGATGGGAGCGACGTGAGGGCCGCACTTCTGGCGCGGGATGGGACCGACCTCGTGCTCGAGGTCGGAGACCAAGTCGAGCTTTCGTTCGCGGTCCCGGACGCCGCGCCAGGCATGGTCCGCTCCTATCTCTCTCGCGCCGGCGGGTGGTACCGCTTCCACGCCCCGGAGACGGGACCCGCGGACACGGCCCTCCTGCGAAGCCTCCTCCGGGAGAGGCACGGCATTTCCAAGACCTCGGTGGCGTGGATGAACGGCGCGCTCCGGACTCTGAACGGCGGGGGGTAGACTTTTCCCCGCCGCTGCACCGATGATGGGCCGATGACGGAGCCCCAGCCAAGAGAGGCCGAGCGCCGCGCCACGTTCATCCTGGCGCGCGCCGAGAAGCGGCTCCTGCCGCGCATCGCCGCGTCGTTGCCGCGCTGGGTTTCTCCAGATCTCATGACCGCGATCGGCGTCCTGGGCTCGACCTTGATCGCCCTGGGCTACATTCTGTCGACCCACGACCGCCACTGGCTCTGGCTCGCGAGCGGCGGGCTGATCGTGAACTGGTTCGGCGACAGCCTGGACGGCACTCTGGCCCGCGTCCGGAAGATCGAGCGCCCTCGCTATGGCTTCTACCTCGATCACTTGACCGACGCCTACTCCACCACCCTGATCGGCCTGGGCCTGGGCTTCTCCCCTTACATGCTTCTTTCCGTCGGGCTCGCGATCGTGATCGCCTACCTGATCCTCTCGATCAACGTCTACCTGGAGACCCATGTCTTCGGCGTCTTCCGCTACGGCTATGGGATCCTCGGACCCACCGAGGCGCGGGGAGTGCTTTTCCTGCTCAACACCGCGGCCCTCGTCATCGGGCCGATCCCCTTCGTCGTGTGGGGCATCCGTATGACCGTTTTCGACCTGGCCGGCATCGCCGCCGCGCTGTCGATGGGCGGGCTTCTCCTCAGGCGGGTCGTACGCAATCTCCGCGAGCTGTCCCGGATGGAGCCGCCAGGCCGCTAGGCATCTCCGCGCGGCGTCAGGGCGCAGTCCGTACAACGGTGCAAAACCTACGCGGCCTTCAGGGCCGTCCTCGCGTTATCTCCCCACCGAATCGGCGTCCCAACAGTGGCACCTCGTTTGCTCGCCACTCACATGGCTGCTTTGAAGTAATGGCAGCCATCCGTATCAATTCGACACTCGTGAGAGGAGTCTCAACATGAAACCGGACAGACATCCGCATCCGAAGCAGGATGATCGAAACACCGGCGAGACCGGTCGTGGGCACCAGGATGGCCGGGACGCTGATGACGACCACGGACTCAAAGGCGGCCATGACCGCGATACCGACGAGCGGGACGGCGGCATGGATCGTGGTGGTCGGCATGACGATCGTGGTCGCACGGGAGGCACCACCGGAGGCACCCGAAAGCAGCGCTAGGAAGGGGTCCGACGACCGGCCCGCGGCACGCACCCGCGGGCCGGGCTCGTCCGGCCGCGCGCGGGCCGGGCGCGTCAGGCCGCGGGCTCCAAACCCATGCTCCGCATCAGCGCGGCGTAGCGAGGGTCGCCGCGGATCGAATCGAAGCGTTGGTCCACGCCCAGCCAGATGAGCCGTGGATCTCGGTCGGCGGCAGCCCGTGACAATGTCGCGAACGCGGGCTCGCGTTCTCCCGCGGCGAGCTGTGCGGCGGCGATGGCGAGGGGCGAGGCGATCCCGCGGCCCATGGACGCCAGCCGTGCGAGGACACGCAGCGCTTCGCTCTTCTTGCCCGCGCTCGACAGCGCGTAGGCCAGCTCCTCCTCCTCGTAGGGGGTCGCTCGGGAGCCGGCCGCCGGTCGCAGCGATTCGATGGCCTCTTCCGACTTGCCCTGGAGCGCAAGGCAGCGCGCCGCGTAGGCGTGAGCCCGGCGCGCCTCGTCGGACCGGCCGTCCTTCTCGACCCGTCGAAATTGAGCCGCGGCATCCGCCACTCTTCCGGCGTTCAAGTAGGCAAGCCCCAGCTCATTCGTATACCGGATGGAGAGCGGGTCCAGGTCCACCGCGCGTTCCATGGCCGCCACCTCTTCCCCCGCGCGGCCGTGGGCGCCCAGGTAATCCGCCAGGCCGTACCACACTTCGGGGCTTCCCGGCTCATCCTCCCGGGCCAGATCCAGCTCGGCCTTGGCTCCCTTCCAATCCATCTGGAACCCGTGCACGTACGCCAGCGCCAGATGCGCCGTGCCCTGCGTCGAATCGATCCGCAGAGCCCGGGTCGCCGCGGCCGCGGCCCGCGATAGCGCCTCCGCGGGCGCCAGCTCGCGGTAGTAGGCCATCTCCGTGTAGCAGTCGGCGAGGCCCGCGTAGGCCGGCGCGAACGTGGAATCCAGCCGGGTGGCCCGCGAATAGCTCTCGATCGCGCGCGCGTAGCGGCGCTCGGCCTTCAGGCTCCGTCCGAGGACGTAGGCTTGGTACACGGGAAAGTCCACCGGCGGCGCGGGGGCGAGACCGGCCTGCTCCGCGTCGGTCAGGCGCATCTTGAGCGAGCCCGTGACGCCGCGCGCGATCTCGCGGTCCAGGGTCAGGATCTCCCGAAGGGGACGCTCGTAGGATTCGGCCCAGATCTGACGATCGGAACGCGCGTCCACCAGCTGCACGTTCACGCGGACCCGGTCCGCGGTCCTGGTGACCGAGGACTCCAGCATCATGTCGAACCCATGCTCTTGCGCGAGCCTCGGGAGCGGCTTGGACTCCTTGGCCACCGCGTAGCTCGTGGTCCGGCTCTTCACGCTGACGTGTGACAGACGCGCGAAGGTATTGATGAGCTGATCCGTGAGGCCGTCCGCGAGGAATTGCTGCTCGGCGACGCCGGACTCGTTCCGTGACGGGAAGACCAGGATGGAGTGGGGCGACAAAGGCGGCCGCGATGACGGCGGCCAAAGGATCAGCCCCGCGATGATGGCTGCCGCACCCAAGCCGAGGGCCACAATCCAGGGACGGGGCCGCGCCGCCGGCGCCGCCGGCGAATCCCGGATCGGCTCGAGCGCGGCTCGAACCTCGGCCGCGTGCTGGTACCGGTGAGTCGGGTCCTTCTTGAGGCATCGGGCGATTACGCTGCGGAGCGGCTTGGGAATTGACGCGGGGAGAGGCGCGGGATCCTCCCGTAAGATCGCCCGCTCCACTTCCGTCCGGGTCTCGCCGCTGAACGGCCGCGTTCCGGTGAGAATCTCCTGCAGCGTTACCCCGAGCGCCCAGATGTCGCTTCGCTTGTCGGCCGGCTGGCCCCGCAGCATCTCGGGCGCCATGTAGGCAATCGTGCCGGCGGTCATGCCCGCCGGACCGTAGGTCGACTCCGCCGCTGTCGTGTCGACCAGAATGGATGGAGACGCTTTGACCGCGATACCGAAGTCGAGGACCTTGACCAGTCCCCCTTTGGTGACGCACACGTTGGAGCTCTTCAGATCGCGATGCACGACGCCGGCGTCGTGCGCGGCCTGGATCGCCGAAGCGATCTGGATGCCATACTCGACCGCCACACTGGCCGGCAGCGGATGCTCCTCGATCAAGCCCGCAAGCGTCCTCCCTTGGACGAACTCCATGACGAAGAACACGCATCGCTCGTTCTCTCCGACGTCGAGGACCGTGGCGATGTTGGGGTGGTTGATCGAGCACGCGATGCGGGCCTCGCGCAGGAGGATCTCGCCCAGGGTCCTGTCGGCGAGGCTTTCCTTGAGGACGACTTTGATGGCGACTTGCCTGGGGAGGTGCTCGTCCTGCGCTCGAAAGACGGCGCCCATGCTGCCCGAGCCGATCCACTCGACGATCCGATAGTGCAGGAGAACGGTGCCGATAAACCCAGAGAAGTCGTCCACCAGCTCCTCCGT
>Ga0099792_10000499_pt1 | contig 14533 bp, 7 predicted proteins | sample Rivendell_Oct201_8_FD_83780 | JGI IMG/M metagenome (GOLD analysis project Ga0099792, IMG submission 83780) | Vadose zone soil microbial communities from the Eel River Critical Zone Observatory, Northern California, USA -... | ecosystem: Environmental > Terrestrial > Soil > Vadose zone >...
AGATTCCCGCGCTGCGGCCCATCGCATCAGACACGGGCCTTCTCCTGCTCGCTGCCGGCCACGTTCGAATCGCGCTGCGGCTTTCTCCAGAGCAGCAATGCCGCCAGCATGAGGAAACATCCAAATGCTCCTCTTAAATGCCGCGATTGCATGGGGAGCGCGATCAAACTCCCTGCATAAGCACCGAATAGCATTCCCAGGGCGCACAATATTCCCGCATGCAAATCCACCTGGCGCTGCTTCCAATACTCGCGCAAAGCGCCGAGGCCAATCGGTGGCAGCAAAATGAAAAGCGAAGTACCCTGTGCCAGATGCTGGTCCATGTGCAGCAGGTAAACCAGGGCCGGCACGAGAACGGCACCGCCCCCGATGCCCAGGAGGCCCACCAGCACACCAACGCCAAGTCCCAGCAGAAGAATGATGAATACCATAGTGACCGGACTGCTCTATGCGTATCGCCTCGATGATTCGAATCAAGCTCTTCTATTTTCCTCCCTCCAGCCTTCGGCAGCAACTTGCGTTGAACAAGCTGGAACAGTTTGCATTGCGCGCCTTTTTTTGTTTGCACAGAACCTGCTATATTTACTTGTCTTTGTCGCGTCGGCCCTGTGGCCTGCTGGCGGTAGCGTGCCCGCCTGCATCACGGTATCCCCAAAAACGCGAATCCCTTGACCCCGCCAAGTCGGAGTCATACATAAAAAAGAGGAGTGCGACGGAACCCATGCCAATCGACCGGAAACCCGAATTCTTTAAAGGCACCCAGCTCAAAGTGGGAATTATTGGCTGCGGCTACGTCGGCTTGCCCCTGGCACTGCGCTTCGCCGAAGCGGGGCACAAAGTCACGGGGTTTGATGTTGATCCGCACAAAGTGACGATGCTCAATGCCGGAAAGTCCTACATCGAGCACATTCCTCAGAACAAGATCCAGCAGTTCGTCAACAGCAGGCATTTCAGCGCGACCAACGATTTCGAGAAACTGAAAGAAGCCGACGCCATCCTCATCTGCGTTCCCACGCCGCTCGATGAGCGCCGTGAACCGGATTTGAGCTACGTCGAACAGACCGCCATTTCGATTTATCCCCATCTGCAAAAGGGACAACTCGTGGTTCTCGAATCGACGACGTACCCGGGCACAACCGAAGAGCTGGTTCTTCCCATCCTGGAGAAGAGCGGTTTGCGATGCGCCGTCGCCTCCGGCCCGGAAAATGAAAATATCGCGTGCGATTTTTACCTGGCGTTTTCGCCGGAGCGCGAAGATCCCGGAAACAAGCAGTTTGGCTTGGCACAGATTCCCAAGGTTGTTGGCGGCTTGAATCCGCCGAGCGGCCGCGCTGCGCAAGCGCTCTACACGCAAGTTGTTGCGCGGGTGGTGCCGGTGAGCTCAACGCGCGCTGCGGAAATGGCCAAATTGCTCGAAAATATTTTTCGTTGCGTGAACATCGCGCTGGTCAACGAACTCAAACAGCTCAGCCTGCGCATGAACATCGACATCTGGGAAGTGATCGACGCGGCAGCCACAAAGCCTTTTGGTTACATGCCGTTTTATCCGGGCCCGGGCCTGGGAGGGCACTGCATCCCGGTGGATCCGTACTATCTTTCCTGGAAAGCTCGCGAATATGATTTCGCGACGCGATTCATTGAGCTGGCGGGCGAAGTCAACACTGCCATGCCGTATCACATCGTCGATGCGGTGGTGAACTCGCTGAACGATCACAAGAAGAGCATGAAAGGCTCGAAGATTCTGGTGCTCGGCGTGGCGTACAAAAAAGACGTGGATGATCTGCGCGAATCGCCGACGCTGAAAATCATGCAGCTTCTTCAACAGCGTGGCGCTCATCTCGATTACAACGATCCCTATTTCCCAAAACTCCACAAGATGCGGCACTACAATTATGAGAACATGAAGTCCGTGCCGCTCAATCCGCAGACGCTCGGAAGCTATGACGCCGTCATTATCGCGACCGACCATTCGAGCTATGACTATGCCGCGATCGCCGATGCCGCAAAGCTGGTCATTGATACGCGCAATGCCACACGCCGTGTCGTGCGTCACCGCGAAAAAATCGTGCTCTGCTAGGCAGCGATGACCTCGCCCGCCGAAGAGATTCGCCGCCAGCTCGAGGAAAGCGCTCGCGTCAAGCAGAGCTTTTCCGGCGAACTGATCGGCCGGATCGCGCAATTCGCGGAGAAATCCACAGCCGCGCTGCGCGCCGGTGGCAAGCTCGTCTTTTTCGGGAATGGCGGCAGCGCCGCGGATGCTCTTCATCTCGCCGCGGAACTGGTGGTCCGGCTTCGAACGGAACGCCAGGGCCTGGCGGCCCTGGCGCTCACTACCAATCCTTCGGTACTGACCGCGGCAGGCAACGACTACGGATTCGAACGGATCTTTTCCCGGCAGATTGAATCACTTGTCGCAAGACAAGACATTCTTGTGGCGCTGACGACGAGCGGCAATAGCCCCAATGTCATGCGCGGAGTGGAGGCCGGGCGTGCGTGCGGCGCGTTTCTTGTGGCGTTTACAGGCGAAACTGGCGGCGCGCTCGCCGGCAAGGTTGGCCTTCTCTTGAATGTTCCTTCGAACGACGCGCAGCGCATCCAGGAATGTCACATCACCATCGGCCACATCGCTTGCAGCCTGATTGAGCAGCTTGTGTGTGGATGAGTCTGCGCGGCACGAAGAGGTTTACAGTCGACAGTTGAAAGTTGAAAGTAAAATCCTGGAAGAATGAAGATGGATTGTTATTCAGTGGTCTTTATAACGGTCTCTGAAGTTGAAGCTCGCGACTGCTGACTTCCTACTTCGCTTTCAACAGTTCAACGCGGGCGGTGGCGAAGGGCATGACGGCTTCAAGCAGCACCGGAGTCCGCGCGGCGTTATTCGCAAGATACAACGCAAAGGACGCGTCTTTCATCTCCACGCCGTTGTCGAACACGCGAATCGCGATCTTTAACGCGGTGTAGTCTCCTGCCGGTACGTTTACTTTCTCGGCGGCTCCAAGCTTGGCGCGAACATCGTAGAGCTTGTGGCCGTCGTAGACCGGGCAGCGCACGTCGGGAGTTTTTGTCCAATCCACGTTTCGCAGGTACTGCATCATGCCGAGCGGGTCGCGTGTCCCCGGCAGCACTCGCGCCTCTGTCGCTTCGGGTGACGCAGGCTCCTTGCCCGTCGCGGTCATGCGCTGGATGGACTCCACTTTTTGACCGCGCTCGCTGAGGTGCATCTCATACTGCAAACTTGCAAGTGTCCCAGCGTCGCTGTAGGAATCGAATTGATCGTCAAGCTCGAAAACCATGCGCAGTGGATTCTGGGTGTGCGCAAAGGCCTGCAAATGCCAAGTGCTCTTTCCCAAAAAATTGCCCCGGCCGGCGACCTGCAGCCTCAGTGTCGCCACATTTTCGAGGTTGGAAACGTTAGCGGTATATTCGAGAACTTCGCCGGCTCGCAGTGGCAAGCCTGTGTCGACGGGAGGCGCGGCCTTCTTCGAATCGGCCGGCGAGGCGGACTTCACGGCCGCGGCGTTTGCGGGTTTCTCCGCCGAAGGCGCCTCACGGAAACCGGGCGGCTCAGCGGAGACGACTTCAGGAGCGGGCTGTTGACCGCGCGCGCGCAACCAGTAAAACGCTCCCGCGGCGCAACCCAGCACCACCAGTGCTGAAATGCCAACCGTTGTCTTGCGGCTCATGCTGTTTGTGTGACGCTCCCTTGAAACAGCCGTTCTCTCGCCGCGCTTCCGTCGTACAATATCTTTCCGTACGCGGAAATCATCCGGCTCCCTTCGCCGGCTCGCCGCGAACTATGAGGGTATCAAAACGCGGGCCGGTCGTCTTTCCCAGGCTCGCTTCATAAGCTGCGGTGGCAACCTGCCGCAGCCAGACACAATACTCGGCCGAATGACGGCCGCAAGAGCTAGGAGGATTTCCTGAATGCGCTACCTCGTCACGGGCGGCGCCGGCTTTATCGGCTCAAATACGGTAGACGAACTGGTCCGGCGCGGGCATAGCGTGGTCGTGCTAGACGACCTTTCTTCCGGCAAGGAAGACAACCTGGGGGAATTCCGCAACAAGATCACGTTCATCAAGGGCAGCATCATCGACATTGAAGTGGTTCGGAAAGCCATGCACGAAGCGGAATACGTGCTGCACCTCGCCGCGCGCACGTCCGTGCCGCGTTCGGTGAAGGACCCCATCGAGACGAACAAGATCAACATCGAGGGGACGCTCAACGTTTTGGTTGCCGCGAAAGAGCTGAAGGTCAAGCGCGTGGTCTTCGCCGCTTCGTCTTCTGCTTACGGGGAGACGCCGACACTTCCTAAAGTCGAGACCATGCAGCCGCAGCCCATCTCGCCCTACGGCGTCACGAAGTACGTAGGCGAGCTTTACGGCCAGACGTTTGGGCGCTGTTATGGTCTGGAAAACGTCGCGCTGCGTTACTTCAATATTTTTGGGCCGCGGCAGGATCCCGGTTCGCCGTATTCCGGCGTGCTTGCCAAGTTCTGTACGGCGTTTTTGGAAGATACGCAGCCGGTTGTTTTCGGAGACGGTGAACAGACGCGCGACTTCACGTACGTCGAGAACGCAGTGGTGGCCAATTTACTTGCGTGCGAAGCGCCCAATGTATCCGGAAAAGTTTTCAATGTCGGAGTGGGGGGACGTATCTCTCTTAATGGAGTTCTTCGCGAACTGGGAAAAATTACCGGCAAGGCGCTCGAGGCGAAGTACGAGACGCTGCGCGATGGAGACATCCGTGACTCTCAGGCGGACATCTCTCAGGCGCGGGAATTCCTTGGCTATGAGCCAAAGGTTACGTTCGAGGAAGGGCTGGCGCGCACGTTTGAGTGGTATCGCGCGACGCAGACGAGAGCCGCGGCGAAGTCCGAGAAGTGAATCGTGACTGGTGACTCGTGAAGAAACGCGTGAGGCAAACGCGCCCACAGGTCGCTGGCTTTGAGTCAAGAATTACCTGTCAAGACTTCAGGGTTGTTTGGTCTCACCGTAGTGCAGCGGATCACCCGGCTTTGGCGCGTCGTAGTTGTTCCAGAACCACAGTGGCTCCAGCTTTTTTTGCTCCGGCCAGACCTGGTTCAGCGTGTCTCCTTCGAAGAGTTCACCGTTCTTCATCACCCAGTGAATGGTGTCGGTGTTGTGGATATCGTCGAGCGGGCTTTTATCCATAATCACAATGTCGGCGAGCTTGCCGGGTTCAATCGATCCCAGGTCCGCAGGCCTCCCAATAATCTTCGAGCCGTTGACGGTCGCGCAACGGATGACTTCTAGCGGAGTCATGCCGCCGCTCGCCAGCATCCACATTTCCCAGTGATAGCCGATGCCCTGCATCTCGCCGTGGCTGCCGACTCCGACGAGGCCGCCGGCGCGCGCGAGCTTGGCCATCTGCGCCGCAAGTTTTGGAAATTCATACTCGTCCTTGCGGAACCATCCCTGCCGGCGCTTGGTTCTCTGGTCGAGGACGCGGTGGGGGACGAAGTGGTTTAGTTTCGAGTTGTCGTGCACTTCGCTGTTTTCAAACCAGTAGTCTTCGCCGAACGGACCGCCGTAGTTCACAATCAGAGTGGGTGTTTCCGCGATCCCGGACTTCGCAAACATCTGGATGACATCGTTGTAAAGCGGGGTGATCGGCAGCGTATGTTCGTTGCCGTGGAAGCCGTCGATGACGTGCGTCAGGTTGAGCTTCAGGTCCAGCGCGCCTTCAGTCGTGGGCATCATCTCCAGGTCTTTCGAGGCTTGTACCATGTACTGGCGCTGCTTGCGATTGCCTACGACATAGCTCTTGATGTTGTGCGTGCCGTAGTATTTCTTGTACTTGGTGAGGACGCCTTTCACTTCTTCGACGGACTGGAAGTTGTTGTCGGAAAAAACGCCGGGCCCGGTTGAGAAGGCGCGCAGCCCGATGATGTCGCCGCTATCGACGAGGTCCTGATACGCGAACATGTCGTTTGTGCTGGTCTGCACATCCAGGCCGGCGGTCACGCCGTAAGCCAGGTTCGCGAGGAACGACCAGTTCTGCGTGTCCAGAATGCCGCGCCGGATTTCGCTCCAGTGTGCGTGCGTGTCGACGAAACCTGGCACGATCGTCTTGCCGCTCACGTCGAACACCTTGGCACCCGCGGGAACACTTCCCTTTGCGCCGACGCTCTTGATGCGATTGTTTTCGACGACGACGTCGGCGTTCTTCAGAACTTCGTCGCCTTTCATGGTCACGACGGTCGCGCCGCGCAGGACGATCGTGCCTTTTGGAGTTTTCCGATGATATCCCAGATCGACCGCGATTTCCTGGACGTCTTTTTCCTGCTCTTTCAGTTTCTTTTCTTCTTTTTTCTCTTCCTTCTTTTCGTCTTTCTTGGCATCGGCTGTTTGCGAAGCGGCATCCTTCTTGTCCGCGTCCTTTTTATTCGTGTTCTTGGCGTCCGCATCTTTCTTGTCGCCGTCCTTCTTGTCGACCTCTTTCTTTTCGTCCTTCGGCGGTTCGAATGAGATCACGCTCAGCGGCTCGCGGAAAACGCTTGCGCCTACGGCCCAGGTGATGGTCTTGCCGCCATCGGCCCAGGCAAAATAATCCGCGCCGATGTCCGTCAGCCGCTTTGCCGGGACGGCGGGGGTGGTCACATTAACGGCGGGAGGTTCGCCGCCTACGACCGGCATGGCAATCACGTAGAGTTGGTTCATTACATGCGCGAGCACCCATTGGCCGTCGGGGCTCGGGATGATGTCATCGGCGGGAACCGGTTCCTCTGCGAAGTAGAGTCCCTGTCCTTTCACGACGAGGTGCGTGCGGCGGTCCGTGCCATCGTAGCGCAGCGACACCAGCCCTTGCGGGGTGTAGACGTAGATGCGGTCTTTTTCGTTGGTGAAATGCGGGCCGCCGGCGCCGCGCGCGGGCAAAATCAAGTTTGCGTCTCCGCCATCGGAGGGAATCCAGATGAGGTCGGCGTTCCCAGTTTGCCCGCCATCGAAGGTGCTGTTTTCGCGGTCATAGGCGTTGCCGCGCAGCAGGACAATTTTCGTGCCGTCCGGCGAGAAGGCTGGATTGCTGTACACCGCGAGCGATTTGGACAATTGCACCGGCGTTCCACCCGCAACCGGGACTCTCCAGAGCTGCCCGCCGTCGCTCGACCAGGTCACGTAAACGATGGATTTTCCATTGAGCGACCAGGCGGGCTGAAACTCGTGTGCGCTTCCTCTGGTGAGACGCTGCGGCTTGCCTCCCGGCAAATCCATGGTGTAGAGGTGGGTCATGGCGGAAAATGCCAGCTTCTTCCCATCGGGCGATTCCACGGGGTCCATGATCAAGCGCACTTTCACCGGGCCTTGTTCAACCTTCTGCGGAAAATCCAGCTTCGGCCCTAATTCCTGCGATACCTGCGCCGTGAACGGAATTATTTTTTCCGTCCCCGTGACGAGATCGAGCCGCTTGATCTTTCCATCCTGGTTGTAAACGATTTCTTTGCCACCGGGCAGGAAGGCGTAGCCGGGAAAAACGTCGCGGGTAAAGAGCGATTCCTGATCGTCGCGCGTGACCGGATACTTCACCCAACGGTCTTCGCCGCTTTCCAGGTTGCGCAAACGCAAGCCGGACTCTGTCTCGTAGCGCGTGACGTAGAGAACCTGCTTGCCGTCCTGCGAAAGCACTGGGCGAAACGCGCTCTTGATCTGGTGAATGAGGTCGTCTTCGTCCCCGGTCTTGCGGTCGCGGCGCGCGATGTGCCAGGTGGGAAGCTGCTGGTTGTAGTAGAGCGAGCCTAGCTTGGCCGCGTAGTAAAGATACTTTCCATCCGGGGAAGCGACCACGCCCATGGCATTCGGGCGCTTGTTCCTTTCCGTGCTCGGGGTTGGCTTCGATTTGGTAATCTGCACGCCCGAGCCGCCATCGACGTGGTACATCCAGATTTCACTGGAGCCGATGCCGAATTGGGCTTTCGAAACAAATATGTATTTGCCGTCCGGGGCCCAACTCGGCGAAGTGAAATCGTTGTTGGGGTCCTTCGAGACTTGCTTCACGGCGGTTCCGTCCGGATGCATGATCCAGATGTTCTCGCTGCCTTCGCGGTCGGAGATAAACGTGATCCATTGGCCGTCAGGTGAAAACTTTGGCTGGCTGTCGAAGGCCATTCCGCCGGAGATGAGTTTCGCCTGCCCGCCTTCGATGGGGAGGGTGAAAATATCTCCCACGAGTTCGAAGACAATGGTCTTGCCGTCGGGCGAGACGTCGAGCGAAACCCACGTGCCCTCATCGGTCGTGAACTCGACCTTGCGGTCGGACTTCAGAGGCAACCCTTTTTTCTCGTCCTTCTTTTCTTCCTTCTTGTCCTTCTCCTGCTCTGCGGCATCCTGACGCTTTGCGCTGGCGTTCAGCGCGGTTGCGCCCCCGAAAGTGAGCCCGAGGGCCATTGCCAACACAACGAACCACGCGGTCAGACCGCGCAGACTGGGCTGCTTTACGTTCATGCTCGATTTCCTCCGTACCGTCTGTCGAAAACTTTGACATGGGACTCGCGGATCCGGCGGCCGCAGTTTATCGGCCCGCCAATGGACACACTCTTTTCTGGCCCTTAGACGCAAGCCGCGTGGAAGCGTCTCGGTGACACATCGTTCTGAGTCTGTTACAGCTCTGAGTCCTCTTCGCCGCCACGCGGCTGCGACGGCGCAGGGACGATGTGCGGGATGCCGGCGTCGTTCATTTTCTTATTCAGCGCGGGCAGTTCCTCTTCCGAGATTTTCTTGACTTGCGCCGAAGCATCGTTGACCAACGGCGTCAGCTCCGCCAGCTTTTCTCTCTGTTGTCCACTAGGCGCGGCCACAAACTCGTCAAGGGCGTCCAGCAAGTTCTGCACCTGATTCGGCAGCGGGGCGGGCTTCCATTCGAACGGAGGCCCGGCATTTCCCAAGCCTTCGCGTTCGCGGATGAATTTTTCGGCGACGGTGTCCACTCTTTTCTGCAGTTCATCGGCGGCTTTGACGATTTCGTCGGGGATTTTCGTGGTGTTGGGTTTGCCCGCATCCTTTTTCCACTGCTCCCGCGCGGACTTCAGCGCGGTTTGAATGCCCTCGATTGTTTTCCGGTCCTTGTCGGTGGTCTTGGCCATGGGATAGAGCTGGTCGATCATTTCGCGGCGCGCGGCGCGGTCCACGGCGGAAAGCACGACGCGCGTATCTTCTTCGACCGTGACTTTTTGCGAGGCCTCCTTGTCTCCGGCCTTGATTTTGATCGTGAATTCCCCCGGTTCGACGAACGGCCCGCGCGGCCCGAATCCAAATCCCGCCGCGACGGCTTCCAGTTGTTCCGGTGTCGGCTCCGCGGGCGCATTCGAACGCAAATCCCAGTTCGTGCGGTTGACGCCCGCCGCGCCCGGGCCGTCCATCTCGCGGATCACTTTTCCGTCTTTGTCGAGCACGGTGATTTTTACTTTGCCTTCCTTTTTTTCCGCGGCTTCGCCCTTGGCGTCGGTCTTAGGCTTCTCCTCAACCGCGTCTTTCTTGTCCTTTTCGTCTTTGTCTTTCTTCGGTGCTTCCGGGGGCACGGCTACCTTCAGGTAGTAGCTCAAAATCGCGCCATACGGCGGATTCTTCGCGGTGAAGGCTTTCTGCCCGCCGCTCCAACGGCGATTGCGCAGATGCCAGGTAATCGCCGTCCGCGGCGAGAAAAATGTCAGGGGAGATGCCGCCACGTTCGAATCCATCCTCTCGATCGGCGTCAGATCGTCAAAGACCCAGATCGAGCGACCGTGGGTCGCGAGCACCAGATCGTTTTCGCGCGCCTGGATTTCGATGTCGTCCACCGGAACCGTGGGGAAATTGTTTTTCAGCGCTGTCCAGTTTGCACCGCGATCCCACGAAACCCACAGCCCGAACTCGGTGCCCGCGAACAAGAGGTTTGTGTTCCGCGGATGCTCGCGCACCACGTGCACGCTTCCAGCCGAATCAGGAATCCCGCTGCGGATGGCTTTCCAGTTTTCGCCATAGTCGGTGGTCGTAAAAACATGGACGCTGTTATCGTTTCCGCGATGCCCGTCGAATGTCAGCAGCGCCACGCCTTCACCGGTTTTCGACGCCACCACGCGGCTCACGTAAGTTCCCTTCGGCACTCCGGGGACCTTCGACGCCACGTTCTTCCAGGTTTTTCCGCCGTCGCGCGTGACTTGCACGTTGCCGTCATCGGTCCCCACCCATAGCACACTCGGCGTGAGGGGCGATTCGCTCAGCGTAGTAATTGTCGGATATTCCTGCACGCCGTCGTGGCGCGACAGGGTGTTCTTGTCGGGAGTCTTCCCGAAAATCTGCAGCTTGTTGCGGTCCACGCCCGTCGTCATGTCCCCGCCGAGCCGGGTCCAGTTGTCTCCGCGATCCGTAGACTTGAACAAATAATTTCCGCCGTAGTAGACCGTGGTGTGTTCGTGAGCGGAAACCGCCACCGGCGAATTCCACTGGAAGCGGTAGTGCGGCTCTCCCGCTTTCGCCTCCGGCCGGATCGATCGCTGCTGCCCGGTGCGCATGTCGCGGCGGTCGATATTCCCGTCCTGCGACTCGGTGTAAACGATCCATGGCTCCACATTGTCGATGGCGGCATAAAAGCCGTCGCCGCCGTGAATCACTTGCCAGTCTTCATTCACGATGCCGTCGCGCGTCAGCGTCTGGATTGGGCCGCACCAGCTACCGTTGTCCTGCAAGCCACCGCAGATGTGGTAAGGCTTCTCGTTGTCGAGGGCAACCTCGTAAAATTGCCCGATGGCGATGGTGTTGACGAAGTCCCAGGTCTTTCCAGCGTCATAGCTCCAGTGAATTCCGCCATCCGACCCCGTGAGCATGTGATTCGAATCGGCCGGGTCGATCCACATGGCGTGAAAGTCGCCGTGAATCCCCTGGCAGGACAGCGGCAGTGGGCAACCCGCCTTGATGCGATCGGTGACGAACTTCTTTCCTCCATCTTCGGAGTAAAACATCTGCGCGCCAAGCTCCCAGATGCGCAAATCGTTGTTGGGATCGATGCGAATCTGGCTGTAGTACGATGGCCGCGGATTCGTATCACCCATCTTCTTCCAAGTCTCGCCTTTGTCTTCGCTGCGATAAGTCCCGCCCTTCTCGTGCTGGACGATCGCATAGACGATGTTAGGGTCCTTGCGGTAAACGTCTAACCCAATGCGGCCGGTGTCTCCGCCATTCTCGTAAGGCAGTCCCTTGGTCAATTTCTTCCACGTCGCGCCGCCGTCGGTCGTCTTGTAAATCGCGCCGTCCGGTCCGCCGCCGTTAAATCCATAGGGGGTCCGCCGCCGCTCGTACGCCGCTGCGTACAAAGCGTCCGGACTCTGCGGATCCATGGCGATGTCGCTCACACCCGTGTCGTCGTTAATCTTCAGCACTTGTGACCAAGTCTTCCCGCCGTCCGCCGTCTTATATACTCCGCGTTCCGGATTCGCTCCCCATAAGTGTCCCAGCGCCGCGACGTACACCACATCCGGATTTTTCGGATGAATCACAATTCGCCCGATGTGCCGCGTCGCCTCCAATCCCATTTTTTTCCAGGTCTTCCCGCCGTCGAGCGACTTGTACGCACCTTCGCCCCAGGAGGAGCTTTGCCGGTTGTTCGGCTCGCCCGTTCCGACCCACACGACTGACGGGTCGGACGGCGCAATCGCGATGTCGCCAATAGTCGAGACGTTCTCCTTATCGAATATCGGCTCCCAGGTCGTGCCGTTGTTCGTTGTTTTCCATACGCCCCCCGAAGCCGTGCCGACGTACACGATATTCGGATTGCTCTCCACCACTGCGAAGTCGTCAATGCGTCCGCCCATCGTCGCGGGGCCGATTTCGCGAAATTCCAGACTTTTGAATTTATCGGTAGGATTCGGTTGGTCGCCTGGCGCCGCCAGGGCGCTCATCGCCGACGCGCCAAGAATCGCGGCCGCAGCCAGCATCATCCGCAGAGCATTCCACGTATGCTTCATTTCCATTCTCCTGTGTGCAAGGCCCGGCATATTAACCCGGCTGGGCCGCATAACGCATCAAGTGTTTTGAATGGGCAAACCAACCCGTTGCAATGACAGACGCGCCGCGCTGCCGCCTCGTTTCATGTCCCCGGCAGTTTGGCTCATCGCCGCTTTGTCTCCGCATGCAACTCAACGCCTGCCCTTGCCTTCAAATCCCTACGACCGCATGCTAGGCTATCCAATTGTTTTCATTGATCGCATGCTCCGAGTGAATCGCTGTCCCCATGCACGTGCTCTTTCCGCGCTCCGCCCTTTTCTATTCCTGGCTGCGCTGCTCATCGCGCTTGCCACTGCGACGCCACGGATCGGCTCCGCACAGCGAAATCGCTTTCCTTCCGCCAAAGGCGGAGTCGCAAATCTCGAAGCGAAAACCCAGAGCCGCAAAGGCGACGTCACCATGGGTGACGGTGACGTGGACATTCATTACGCGGACACGCGTCTCCGCGCCGACCACGTCGAATACAACGGCAAAACTTTCGAAGCCACCGCTACCGGCCACGTTCAGCTCGATTACGGCAACGAGCACCTCGAAGCCGATGAAGCCCATTACAACGTCAGCACCGGCCACGGCCTGTTTCACAACGTTCGCGGCACCGTCAAAATCGAACGGCGTCCCAATCCGGCACTCTTGATTACCGACAATCCGCTTTACTTCGAAGCACGCGACGTCGAACGCTTCCCGGGAGAGGTCTACCTCATCCACCGCGCCTGGATCACCATCTGCGACCCGCAACATCCCAAATGGCAGTTCTACGCGCCTAATGCAAGGATCCGTCTCGATAAAACCGTCGCGCTTATCAATGCCAACTTCCGTCTTTTCCGCGTGCCCCTCATCTGGCTTCCTTACGCGTCTGCCCCCGCAGGCCGCAAAGTCCGCGCCACAGGCATCCTCATTCCCGATGTCGGCCAGAGTTCGCGCAAGGGCTTCATTCTCGGTGATGCTTTTTATCTGGCTCCCACTCCATGGATGGACGCTACCATTGGCGGCCAATTCATGAGCCGCCGCGGGATTCTCGAACGCGGTTCATTCCGTGCCAAACCTTTCGAAAACACTTCGATGGAGTACACCTATTTTGGCGTCGAGGACCGCGGCCTGCTCAACGCTGACGGCACGCGCAATCCTCAGGGTGGCGAACAGCAGCGCCTCGAAATCCAGTCGCTGCTCCCTGGCGGCTGGCGCTTCGTAACGGATTACAACCATCTCTCCTCGCTTACTTTTCGCCTGGCGTTCGCCGATTCTTTCGGAGAAGCAATCAATTCCGAAGTGCGCAGCGCCGTCTTCCTCTCCAACAATCTCCAGGGCTTTAGCATGAATTTCGCGGGCCTTGATGACAAGAGTTTCCTCACACTTCCGGTCGCCGCAACGTTGACCACGCCCGCAGTTCCCGCCACCAGCGTGACGCTTCGAAATCTGCCCGAAGCACGCTTCGGGTCTGTCGAACAAGCTCCCTGGCGTGCTGCCCCCGTCTATTTCGCCTTCGACGGCTTTACCGGCGTCGTATTCCGCAGCGATCAAACGATTCAAACTTCCAATTTCGTGGATCGCTACGAATTGGCGCCGCGGGTTACCGTTCCACTGCACTTCGGACCGTGGCTCGGCGTGACCACTTCCGCCGCATTCCGCACCACGCGCTACGGCGATTCCTACAATTCCGCCGGCCTGCTCAATGCCGCCGCCATCTCCCGCAAAACCGGCGAGTTCACCGTCGAGCTCCGCCCGGCCACTTTCGAACGGTTCTTCGATCGCACTTCCCTAAAGAAGGACAAGACTCGGCACCGGTACAAACACACCATCGAACCCGCGCTGACCTACCGTTATGTCACCGGCGTGAATCATTTCGCCGACTTTATCCGGTTCGATTCCGATTCCACTCTTACTGACACCTGCGAAGTCGAATATGGCATTACGCAGCGGCTCTTTCGGAAGGACGGTGACGGCCAGCCTCAGGAACTCATTTCCTGGGGCATCGTCCAGAAGCACTATTTTGATCCCACCTTTGGCGGCGCCATCGTCAGCGGCCAGCGCAACGTTTTCCAGGCGCTCGACTCCATCTCGCCGTTTGCTTTTGCTTTTGGTCCGCGCAACTGGTCTCCCATCGTCAGCGATTTCAAGATCACTCCCGGCGGCCTTTACGATCTGGAACAGATTCTTCAATACGATCCCAAACTCCAGAGACTGGTCACCATCGGGACGCTTTTGAAAGTAAAGCCGTATCGGGAATTCTTTGCCACGGTTTCCTACTTCCGCCTGAATGAGAATCCGGCACAGAGTGATTTGCCCGCTTCTCCGCCTGCGGGATTCGTGGCTTTCCAGCAGGCGGACTCGAACCAGATTCGCGGGCTGGTCGGCTACGGCAGCGAAACCCGGAAGGGCTTAAATCTCATCACCGGCGTTGGCTACGACTTCGAGAACAAGACGCTGCAAAACCAGATCGTTCAGCTCAGTTACAACGGTGGCTGCTGCGGCTTGGCCGTCGAATATCGCCGCATCAACCTCGGGCAGGTGCGCGCGGAGAATCAGTTTCGCCTTGCGTTCA
>Ga0099792_10000500_pt1 | contig 14516 bp, 8 predicted proteins | sample Rivendell_Oct201_8_FD_83780 | JGI IMG/M metagenome (GOLD analysis project Ga0099792, IMG submission 83780) | Vadose zone soil microbial communities from the Eel River Critical Zone Observatory, Northern California, USA -... | ecosystem: Environmental > Terrestrial > Soil > Vadose zone >...
AGAATGTAGGCGCGCGCGAGACGCTCATCGTGCATCAAGCCGCCGCTCTCCAGCACCTGTATGACATGGTCGTAGTGCACGACCGCCTCTTCGTAGGCGTACATCCGAACGGCACTCTCGGCGGTCCGCAGCGCATAAACAACAGCGTTTTCGGTGTTCCCCAGCGCGGCCGCTTCATGGTAGTGATGTGCAATCCGGGTGAGTGCGGATTCTAGATGCGCGGCATGAACTCCGACGAGAGCATCCCCGGCACGGCCATGCAAGCGCAAGCGATCAACGGGAGGCAAGTCTTCATAGATTGTCTCGCGGATCAATGCATGGGTGAATTGGTAGCTGCCTGAGGCGTCGGCGTTGGATTGAACGATGCCCGACTGCACGGCCGGTTCGAGGCCAATCAGTACGCTTTGCACATCTTCGTCCATGGCGGCAGCGATCTCACGAGCCGTGAATTGACGGCCGTGGACCGCCGCAACACAAAGCAATTCGTTGCATCGATCGGAGAGGCGATTCAACCGTCGGCCGATGGTTTCGTGTACGCCAGCCGGGATCCTCGCGGGCATCGTTGCAATTGCAGCGCCCGCACTCTCATCAATGAGAACCTTGATCAACTCGATGGCGAATAAGGGGTTCCCATCCGTCTGTCGATAAATCACCTTGATCGCAGACTCAGACAAGCTCACGTCGCACAATCGCTCGGCGACCTCGCCGATGGCAATCTGAGAGAGTCCAGCAAGATGAACGCGCTGCGTATCGGAATCGCGACTCAGACCGCCGAGGGTGCTCAGCAATGGTGTCTTTCTCGAGGCGTCGGCGTCCCGGTACGTGCCGACGATGAGCAGTCGACTGCGCAGCAACTCTTGGCTCAGGAATTCCAGGAGCGAAAGGGAAGGCGCGTCGGCCCAGTGCAGGTCGTCCAGTACCAAGGTAATGGGCACCTGCTGCGTAGCTTGGTGGAAGAAATGCCGTATGGCGTCAAAGGTACGAAATCGCGCCGAAATCGCGTCCGCTGCCGCGCTGTGCGTCTGTTGGGTTTGGGGCGATGAATCGAGGAGTTCGGGTACCAGGGCAGCGATATCTTTCGCCGCCGTGCCCATGTTGAGGCGCACCTCGTCGAGCGACGAGCTGTCGACATAGGACCGAAGGATTTGTACCCACGGCCAGTACGGGGGCGCTCCGGCCTCTTCACGGCAGCGCCCCCAAAGCACGAGAGCGCCCTGATCCTCGGCCACGTCCGCGAATGCCTCGGCACAACGTGTCTTGCCGATTCCGGGCTCACCGGATATCAATACCAGCTCGCGGCGACCTGTGAGCATGCGATCAAACGCCGCCTGAAATACTTCAAGCTCGCCGGCCCGACCGACGATAGGCCGACGCTGATTCCCACCCCCGGTTGTAGGATCGCTCATGCTGACCTGATTCTACATAGGATTCTGGATGCGGCAGTGCGCCAGGGTTCTGGTGCGTGCGCCGCGCATCCACCGCTCGGCAGTCACCCTCGAGTGAACTTCAGCTCACTCGAGGGTCTGTTGTTCGCAGGAGACGTGCGTATTCCAATCGGCAAAGTTGCCTTTCGGATTGTCCTGCCACGCCCAGACATGCAACTCCCAGAGCGCCGGCAGGTCGTAGCGGTTCGGCGCGCCGATCAGATTCATCAGGTTTCCCTCCAGTGCCGGCGGGGGCCCGTTCGGGTGTCGGGCAGTCCAGTCGCCGGCGATTTCGATGTACTCGACGCCGACCAAGCGCATCGCGCCCCCCGGCAGCGGCTCGTAGATCAGCGCTTCCGGCTCGTCGGCGCTGATGATGCCGTCGGCAAGACGGCTGCCCATGACGAGATGCACTCCCATGGCGCCCGTATCGGGCCCGCTGACACAGGGGGTTGCCACGGTCCACCCTTCGCGAAGCGCGACATTGATGTCCTTGAATCGCGCCGTCGCGGCGCGGACTTTGTCGATCAGCGGCGAAGTCTCATTCTTCGACTGCAATGCAGCGGAATTGGACGGTTGGCCAACCGCCATGGCGACGAGGGGTATTGCCAGCGAAAAGCAGATACACGTCAAACGGCGAAGGATGCTCATCTGCGGTCTCCTCATGATGTGACGGAGTGTTCTCGCTCCTAGGGTACGAGCCGCGCCGAACGGCGACCATCATCAGAATTGATGAGAGAGCGAGCCGCTGCCTGTGAGCGAATGGCACAAAATGTATCCGATGGGTTAAGGCGCCGTTTTCTTTGGAAGGTAGATCGCCGCCACACCATCCGCAATGCGTTCCGGCTGCGCGTCTCCGAGATTCGTCAGCACAACCACGGTAAGGCCGTCATCTACATAGCGAGAGATCTGTGTCTCGAACCCCTGCCATTGGCCCTCATGCTCAACGACGCGGCGGCCTTTCTTGATTTTGACGAACCATCCGTAGCCGTATTGGCCGGAATTCGGCTTTCCGTCGCGCAGCGCCGCCACGGTCCACATCTGCTCCAGACTGGATCGCTTCAAGAGCTTCTCCGTGTATAGAGCAGCGTCCCATTTGGCGAGGTCCAGAATCGAGAAATAGAGGCTGCCGTCCGCAGTGGTGTTCAGCGACGGCGAAACCCATTCCTGATTCTTCAGGTCGCCCTTGTCCAATCGGTATCCTGCCGATCGATTCGGAATGATATCCGCCTCATTGATGATGCGCGTCGTGGACATGTTCAGTGGCTTGAAGATCCTCTGCTGGAGGAAGTCTCCGTAGAACTCGCCCGTTGCTCTGTGAATAAGAATTCCAAGCGTCAGATACCCTAGATTGCTATAGCTAAAGTCGGTACCCGGCGGGTAGGCGAGCGGAATGGCCTCGACCATTTTGAGCAATTGGTCTTCGCTGAAGTCCTTGCGCATATCGAAGTCTTGCGGATAGTCGGTGAAGCCGCCGGTATGACTCAGCAGTTCCCGCACGGAAACGTGACTCCACGAGGCGGGCGCCTCGGGAAAATACTTGGTGAGCGGATCTTCCAATCCGATCTTGCCTGCCTCGACGAGCATCATCACGGCGGTTGCGGTGAACTGCTTGCCGACTGAACCCGACTGAAAAATCGTTTCGGGTTTGGCCGCCACTTGCAATTCGACGTTCGACAATCCGTATCCCTCCAGCCGGATCGGCTCTCCGTTCCTGGACACCAACAGAGTCAATCCCGGAATGCGCTGCTTTTCCATCTGCGCACGGACAAATTGAGCAACAACATCGGCCGACTGATTCGCCGCTGTCACTTGCAATAAAAAAATGAAGCCAAGGACGAGGATGACCAGCCGAGAATATTTCAACGAAAGCCCCCCTGATTGACGATGCCCTACGACGGTCTCTACCCGACGATTTGCCTGCGACTGCCCCGAGCAGAGGCAACCGCCAGTCCGCCCAGCATGAGCAAGGCCGCGCCGCTGAGCAGCACCGGCAGTCCCCGGCTGGGCCAGAGGTCCATGGCCATGCCGCCCACGCTCGGTCCGATCACACCCCCGAAGCAATACACCATGACGAACAAGGTGTTTGCACTCGCGAGGTCTTCGACGGCGAATTCTTCGCCGAGAAGCGCGACTCCCTGGCTGTAGAACGCATACAGGGTGCCGCCCCAGACGAAGAGCAGGGGCCAAAGCAGCAGCGGGACACCCAGGCTCGCCTGCAGCAGCAAAGGTCCGATGCAGCTTGCCACGGCGCAGATTCCCAACAAGGTCCTCCGCCCATAGCGATCGGCGAGCAACCCGATGGGCACCTGCAATACCACATTGCCGGCCATGAACACGGCGACCAGCAGCAGCGCCGCCTGTTCATCCAACCCCGAGTGCAGTCCGAACAGCGGCAATAGCGTCAGATCCGCGGACTCGACCAAACCCGCAACGAGGGCCGCCAGCATCACGATGGGCGCAGTCTTCAATGCGCCGGACATTCCCCGCAGCGGCGTGAATTCCTGCGGCGCGCTCGTGACCTGGCGCAGCACCGCGAGAGGCAGCAGCGTCAGGATGAGGCAGGCGGCGCCGATCGCGAAGGGTTTCGCGCCCTCGGTTCCGGTGAACTCCAAGAGAACCGGACCCGCGACGATGCCGATCGAAAAGACCGTACCGTATATCCCCATCACCGTACCGCGGGATTCGGTGCCGCTGACGCTGTTCATCCAAATCTCGCTTGCGATCCAGACCAGCCCAAGAGCGCATCCGGCAATGAATCTCAATGCCAACCAGAGCGGCACGCTGGGCCAAAGCGGCATGAGCAGCAATATGACGGCGGCAAAGACGATTCCGCCGACGATGCAGCGCTTGAGGCCGAGGCGGGCTATGGCGCGAGGATAAAAGGGTCCGCACAGGATCACCGCGATCAAGCTCGCGGCGGTCACTGCGCCGATTGCAAAACTCGAATACCCCAGGCGGCTCAACGCGAGCGCAATCAGCGGCGGCTGAAAGCCGAAGATCAGGCCCACGCCTAAGCTGCTGGAGAATACCGCCGCGAGGATTAGGCGGCGCGACGGGGGTTGCACGCTTGATCCCAGGGCGTGGAATGAGGGGCGCGCCCCGCAGCCGTGCGGCCAAGCGCACTACGAATCATCGTCGGCAAATTTGCTCCTCAGGATATCGGCACAAACCATGCATTAGACACCACCTGGGCCGGTCGCGGACTGCGGCATTTCAGCAACACTCGACGCTGGCTTTTGCGTGCCTGTTGTGCAATAAACTTGCGTGTCAGTAAACCCTATGTTACGAATTGAGTCTACGACCCGCTTTGCGGGTCCCGAATAAGCGCGAGGGGATGAAAAGCGGGCGATATTTTCCGTCGCAATTAGCATCGCGCAGCCGTTTTTGTCTATTTCAGGGAGATTCGTACATGAAACAAGTGTTGTGTGCAGCAGACGCATTGGTGGGATTCCGAGCGTCGATGGTCTCAGCGCTTCTGTGCGCCGCTACCTTGAGCGGGTCGGCTTTGGCCGCCCCCGCCGGCAACGTGCCGGCCGAGAATACCGGGTTGGAAGAGATCATCGTCACTGCAGAAAAGCGCGAATCGACCGTCCAGGCAACGCCGATCGCGATGACGGCCTTGAGCGCGGGCGATCTTGCCGACCAAAACATCACATCGATCCAGGACCTCGTCGGCGCCATCCCCGGTATCTCCCTGCGCACGGCGGGTCCGGGCCAGACCGAGTACGAGATGCGCGGCTTGGCCTCCTCCGGCGGCTCCGTGGCGACGGTAGGCTTCTATCTCGATGAGACGCCCCTGTCGGCGTCCGCAGTGGCGCTGAACGGCCGCACCGTCATCGACGCCGATCTCTTCGATCTCAACCGCACCGAGATACTGCGTGGACCTCAGGGAACGCTGTACGGCGCAGGGTCGATGGGCGGCACGATCAAACTGGTTACCAACCCGCCCAAGCTCCACACCTTGGAAGGTGCAGCCGAGGTCGACGCCTCGCAAACCACCGGCGGCAGCACGAACGGCCGCGGCAGCTTGATGCTGAATTTTCCGATCGGCGACATCGCGGCGCTGCGCTTCGTCACGACGGATAAGTACATCAGCGGCTTTATTCATCGCTACGTGATCGCGCCCGGGCAGTTCCCGTTTCCCACGAATTTCGGCAATTGCTTTTCTTACTACTGTACTCGCGGCGACGTTCAGGACGCACCCATCGCCCAGGACCACGCGAACTCCAATATCGAGCGCTTCATATCGTCGCGAGCATCCTTGCTGGTTCAGCCGAGCGATGCTCTGTCCATCACCGGTAACTTCATGTATCAGCGCATCGACGCCGACGGATACAACAATTATCAGGCCCCGCCCAACAACGAAGCGATCTATCAACCTTACGACATCAAAGAGCCGTACTACGATTCCTTCCATATGTGGAGTCTGAAGGTCAGCTACGACATGTCGTTCGCGAACCTGACCTCGGCATCGTCCTATTGGAAGCGCGATGTATACCAATCGACGGATTCGACCGAGGCCCTGCAGAACATTTTCAATTACACGCAATTCGTCCCGAACCTCTACGAGGACAACGATACGACGACGCAGATCGCCCAGGAACTGCGGCTCACGTCGCGGGGTGAAGGGGACTTCCAGTGGGTGGGCGGCCTGTACTATTCGAACCTGCACTCGGGCTACATCACGAAGAATCAGACCCCTCTCTTTTCAACGACGCCGGTCTGTTCGTTGCCGGGGCTGGGGGGGGATCCTAACTTGGGCGGTCATTGCGCGCCGGGCACAACGTACACCTACGGATCGTTCAACCCTCCAGGCTCGCCGGGCTACAACCCCGAGGGCATCATGTTCAACGACAACAATCCGAACGTGCTCAAACAGAGAGCGATCTTCGGCGAGGCGAGCTACAAGGTGACTCCCACCCTCAAGGTCACGGCCGGAATGCGTTTCTATAAATTCGACATCAGCAACAATTCCAATCAACGCGGCCAGGGCACCGCATCGGGAAATGCCATACCGACCATTGCCACCGCGTCCGGAACCAATACCAGTCTATTGCCGAAGGTGAATGTGTCGTATGAACCCAGTTCGGATCTCACGCTATACAGTACGGTCTCCAAGGGCTCCCGCCCCGGCGGGGTGAATCTCCCTATCCCGCTGAACCCGAACGGCTTTTATTATTGTGGGGGACCCGCCCCCGGCACCATCTTCGCGGGCGGCAGCGGCCCCAGTTATTTGACGAGTCAGCCGGCTTACTATGCCCCCGATGACATCTGGAGCATCGAAGTCGGCGAGAAGGCCAGGTTCGATGATCGGCGCTTTACGGTGAATGCGGATGTCTTCTACGTCAAATGGCACAACATCCAGCAGTTGATCGTGCTGACCTGCGGGTATCCCTACAATACCAATGTGGGCGATGCCAAGAGCTACGGGCCGGAGATTGAAATGGCGGCGAAAGTCACCGATGCGATCACGGTCGATCTTTCCGCTGCGTATACCCAGGCCTACATCAGTGCTCCGAAAGACACTCCAGGACTTCCGATCTCGTCCGGTGAGCGTGTCACCAGCATTCCGAAGTACACGGGCAACCTGGCCGTGAGCTACGAGTCCATGCTCCAGGACTATAAATTGACGTTCCGGGTCGCGGAGTCCTACGTCGGCCCGGTTTTTGACACTGCCTATTACGCCGAGACCTTGGGCTCGTACGGCTTGATGGACTTCAGGTTGGGCGTAGGTAAGCAGGCCTGGACAGCGTCCTTGTTCGGCACCAATTTGACCAACAAACACGCCGGACTGACCATCGACAATACGGTCTTCGCGTGGCAGCAGCCGACGATCACGCGTGTCTCGACCAATCAGCCGCGCACGATTGGATTGGCGTTCGAAACGAAGTTCTGATTCGAGCGCCGTCGGCGCCGATGCTTGGAGCATCTTCGGGGGGCACGGGCCCCCCGATTTTCGTGAGATGATGCCCGAGCTTAAAGGCACGGGCGATCGTTCTTACGCGCACGTTTTGAGGGGGAACACTGGGTGACCGACAATTCCGGCAAGGGCGTAGATCAAGACGCCGACCAATTGAAAGCCTTGGGTTATGTGTCGCATTTCGATCGGACCATGTCGAAGTGGGAAAACTTCTCCTTGGGCTTCACTTACCTGTCTCCGGTGGTCGGTGTGTACACGCTGTTCGCCACCTCCTTCGTCGCCGGCGGCCCGCCCATGTGGTGGACCTATATTTTGGTGGGCGTGGGTCAGCTCATGGTGAGTTTGGTGTTCGGCGAAATCGTCTCGCAGTTTCCGATCTCCGGTGGCCTGTATCCCTGGGCACGCCGCCTGGTGGGGAAACGCTGGGCGTGGATGGCGGGATGGGTTTACGCCTGGGCCCTGTGCTGCACCATGGCGGGCGTGGCGACCGGTGTGGCGCCGTTTCTCGCGCAACTGTTCGGCGTCGACAGCACTCCCATCGCCACCACCATCATCGCGTTGGTGCTCATCGTCATGACCACGGTGCTGAATTTGAGCGGTACGCGCCTGCTCGCGCGGGTCGCGATGTTCGGCTTCGTCTGCGAACTGGTGGGCGCCATCGTGGTCGGCGTTTATCTCCTGCTGTTTGCCCGCCATCAGCCGCTCAAAGCGTTAATCGACACCACCATCGTGAACGCGAACGGCAATTATTTGCCTGCCTTCCTCGCCTCTTCGCTCGCCGCCATGTTCTGCTACTACGGCTTCGAAGCCTGCGGCGACGTGGCCGAGGAGACGCCGGACGCGAGCCGCATGATCCCGAAGGCCATGCGCATGACCATCTACATCGGCGGCGCTGCCGCCACCTGGGTCTGCCTGGCGTTCATCCTGTCGATTCCCGACATGGGCGCCGTGATGTCGGGCGCCGATAAGGACCCGATCGTCACACTGTTGCGTGCGGCCATGGGTGAAGCCGGCTTTCGTGCCGTCATCGTGGTCGTGCTGGTGTCCTTCATTTCCTGTCTCTTGAGTTTACAGGCAGCCGCCAGCCGATTGATTTTCGCCTACGCTCGGGATCAGATGATCTTCGGCAGTAAATTCCTGAGCCGCATGTCGCCGGGTCACCACGTCCCGGCCAATGCACTCATCGTCATGGGCGCAATCCCGGCGTTGATCGCGCTCTCCGCGCTGTGGCTACAGGACGCCATCGCGACCATCATCAGTTTTGCGGCCATCGGGATTTATATCTCGTTTCAAATGATCGTGCTGGGCGCATTGATTGCCCGCGCCAAGGGCTGGCGGCCGGCGGGCCCCTTCACGCTGGGTACTCGGGGCTGGCTGGTGAACGGGTTGGCCCTTGCCTACGGTGTCAGCGCCATCGTCAACATTTTGTGGCCGCGCAGCCCCAATGATCCCTGGTACGTCAACTACGCAATGCTGGTGACGACCATCGGCGTCTTGGTACTTGGCGGCTTGTACATGGTGATTGCCAAGCCTTATGAACATGGGCATGCGCCGGCCGGCGATGCGCACAATCTTGGTACCGTCAAATCTCAGCCCATCGCGGACATCATCGGTTGAGCGCATGGCTTTGACCCGGCGATTCGAAGCGGAGCGCCCGGGAGCGATACGCATCGACTCGGGATCGGCAGTATCAGTCTCGAGAGCCGTATCAGTCTCAAGGGTACGGCCCCGCCGTGGCATCATTTCCGCCGTCGACGCTCAAGTTCGTGCCCGTCACGTAGCTCGCGAGGTCGGACGCCAGGAAATGCACGCAACGCGCGACTTCGACGGGATGTGCCAAGCGCCGCATCGGGATACCCGCCGCGAGGTCCCGCAGATTGCGCGCAGGATCGCCGCCGCGCTTGGCGAGAATGTCGTCCACCATTCGAGTGTGGATCTCGCCGGGGCACACCGAATTGACGCGGATATTGTCGCGCGCATGATCCAAGGCCATGCAACGCGTGATCTGAATCACGGCTCCCTTGCTGGCGCAGTAGGCCACATGATTGGCTTCGCCGTTGAGGCCCCATTCCGAGGCGATGTTCACGATGGCTCCCTTACCGGCGGCCTTCATATGCTTGACCGCTGCGCGGCTCAGGTAAAACAGCGCGTTGATGTTCACCGCCATTGTGTCGAGCCACTGCTCGTCGGTGGTGCCGATCGCATCGGCCGTGTAGAGAATGCCGGCATTGTTGACCAGAATGTCTAGCCCTCCCCAGCGCTCGATGGTATCGGCGACAAGGCGGTCACAGGCGCCCGCGGCGCGCAAATCCACCGCGGCGAATTGCGCTTGGCCGCCCTTCGCTCGGATCGCCTCGACCACGGCGCGGCCGCGCGGCTCGTGGCGGCCGGAGACCATGACCTTGGCTCCCGATTCTGCGAAGACTTGCGCGCAGGCCTCACCGATCCCGGTGGTCGAGCCCGTGACCAACACAATTTTTTCCGCAAAGATCATAGTTTGTCCACCATGCGGCGCCGGTTACCCTGGATAGTATAGACGGGCGTGAGGGAGCCGAGCGCAACGGCCGCGCATGGCGAACGAGGGGGAATGGCGCGCCGGCGGCCGGCGAAGACTATAGAGGAACAGAAATATGTCCCGAGATCCCAAGCACGACGTATTGTTCGAGCCGATCAAGATCGGCCCCAAGAAGCTTCGCAACCGCTTCTGGCAAACCTCGCACTGCGCCGGGCCCGGCGCGGAGAGACCTGGTGCCCAGGCCCATTTGCGCGGCATGAAGGCCGAGGGCGGCTGGGGCGCGGTCTTTACGGAGTTCTGCTCCATCCATCCCGAATCCGACGAATATCCCTACATCTCCGCGCGCATCTGGGATGAGGGAGACGTCCTCAACTTGGGATACCTGTGCGAGGTGGCGCACAAGTATCACAGCCTTGCGGGCATTCAACTGTGGTACAGCGGCGGCAACGCACCCTCGCTCGAGTCGCGCGAGTTCGGCCGCGCTCCGAGCCAGTGGTTGTCGCCGATATTCGCCACGCGTTCGGTCTACGGCTGCGAAATGGACGAGCTCGACATCCGTTCCGTGATCAACATGTACGTCGAAGCCGGAAAACGCGCCGAACAAGCCGGATTCGATCTTCTGGAAGTCTCCGCGGGGGATGACACGCTGCCCATGCAGTTTCTCGAGCCGCGCTTCAACCGGCGCACGGATAACTATGGCGGCAGCTTCGAAAACCGGTCCAGATTTTTCATCGAGCTGCTGCACGCGCTGAAGCGCGCCCTCGGCGATCGATGCGGCATTACGACGCGCTTCGAGATCGACACTCTGCACGGGTCCGAAGGGGTCGAGGCCCGCGAAGACGGCGTGCGAATGCTCGAATTGTTCCGCAAAGAAGGGGTGGTCGACGCGGTGGCATTGAAAATCGGCGACTACGCGGAGTGGGGCGAGGACGCCGGCGCATCGCGCTTTCGCAAGTCCGGCTGGATGACGCCATTCATCAAACAAGGAAAGTCCATTCTCGGCGCCGGTATCCCCGTGGTCGGCAACGGCCGGCTCACCAGCCCCGACGACATGGTCGGTTTGATTCGCGCCGGCGTGCTGGACATCATCGGCGCCGCGCGTCCGTCGATCGCCGATCCCTTCCTGCCGACCAAGATCTCGGAAGGCCGGGTCGAGGACATCCGCGAGTGCATCGGCTGCAACATCTGTGTCTCCAAGTTCCAGCAGGGCGGCCAGATCATGTGCACGCAGAACGTCACCATCGGCGAGGAGTATCGGCGCGGCTGGCATCCGGAGAAATTCACGAAAACCACACAGCCCTGTTCCGTGCTGGTGGTAGGCGGCGGTCCCGCGGGCATGGAGTGCGCGCGCATTCTGGGCGAGCGCGGCTACGTGGTTCACCTTCGCGAAGCGGACAAGGAACTGGGCGGCCACTGGAAGGCCGTCGCGACCCTGCCGCGCTTGAACGAATGGGGACGCGTGATCACGTACCGGCAGATCCAGCTCGCCAAGCTGAAGAAGGCAGTCCAAGTCCATCTCGGCGTCGGCCCCATGACGGCCGATGAAGTTCTCCGTTACGGCGCCGACCGCGTCGTCATCGCCACGGGCTCGCACTGGAGCGGCGACGGCCGCGGCGCCAATTTCGGACCGATTCCCGGCGCCGACGATTCCCTGCCGCATGTGCTGACACCCTTCCAGGTCACCGCGGGTAAGCCCGTGCCGGGTAAGCGCGTACTGATCCTCGATGGCGACGGGCATTTCATGGGCGTCACTCTCGCGGAACACATGGCGAATCAGGGCAAGGACGTCACCTATGTCTGCGACGCCGCCGATGTCGCCGAGTACGGCGTCTTTACCATGGAGTCCTTCAACAACAAGCGGATGCTGTTCGAAAAGGGCGTCAAGGTTTACACCAGTCATTGGGTCGACAGAATCGAGCCCGGCAAGGTTTCCTTGAGCTACCTCTACAAATACGGTCCCGATCTCACGGAGCCGCGTTCCGGCGCGATACCGCGCAAGGACAACGGCGGCGAGTTCGAGTTAGGCATGGATGCCGTCATCCTCGTGACCTCGCGCAGCTCGAATGACGGACTATGGCGCGAATTGAAGGCACGCAAGGCCGAATGGGCGCCGAATGAGATTCAGCACATCTTTCGAACGGGAGACTGCAAGGCACCTGCGCAGCTCAATCAGGCGCTGTGGGATGCGCATCGGCTGGCGCGGGAATTCGACAGCCCGCACCCTGCGTATCCCCTGCCCTGGATCCGCGAGCGGCAGCTCTGGGGCAGCCCGACGGTGCCGAAACTCGGCGATCCGCGGGTCGACGTGGAAGCAGGGTAAGATGTTCGTTCGTCCACCGAGGTGCCGCTGATGACCGTATCGAACCCCGCTGAAGCGTCGGGAAAGAATGAACTCTCGCGCTCTTTGAAGCCCCGCCATCTGACCATGATCTCGATTGGCGGCATCATCGGCGCCGGCCTTTTCGTCAGCAGCAGCACATCCATCATTGCGGGCGGCCCGGCCAGCTTCATCAGCTATGCCATCTGCGGCTTCTTGATACTCTTGGTCATGCGCATGCTCGCGGAAATGGCCACGGCGCTGCCCAAGGTGCGTTCGTTCACCGAGTTTGCCCGCGCCGGCCTCGGCGAGGGTGCCGGATTCGTGGTGGGCTGGCTGTATTGGTATTTCTGGGTTCTGGTGGTGCCCGTCGAAGCGATCGCGGGGGCCAAGATCCTCGAGCATTGGATACCGCTGCCGCCATTGCCCATCGGCGTGGGACTCATGACCGTGATGACCTGCGTGAATTTGATGTCGGCGCGGTCCTATGCCGAATTCGAATTCTGGTTCGCCTCCATCAAGGTCGCGGCCATCGTGGTCTTCATCGCGATTGCGACATCGTATGCCTTCGGCTGGACCGCGCCGCACGGAGCGACGTTCGGCAACCTGGTGGACCATGGTGGATTTACGCCGCATGGCTGGATCGCGGTGCTCGCCGCCGTGCCTACGGTTTTCTTCGCGATGACCGGTGCAGAAATCACCACCATTGCCGCGGCCGAATCCGCGCAGCCCGGGCGCGCGGTCGCCAGGATGGGTTCCGCGGTGATCGGACGCATTCTGGTGTTCTACGTGATTTCGTTGTTCCTGATCGTCTCGGTGACTCCATGGAACACGGTCCGTTCGGGCGAGTCCCCATTCACTCTGGCACTCAATACCATGCACGTGCCTTGGGCGGGCGAGATCATGACGGTCATCATCCTGACGGCGGTACTGTCCTGCATGAATTCCGCGTTTTACGTGAGTTCACGGGTGCTATTCATTCTCGCCGCGCACGGCGATGCGCCGAAAGGCTTGGTCAAGTTGAACGCCCGCAAGGTGCCGGTGGGCTCGGTGCTGATGGGTTCGTTGGCGGGTTTCCTCGGCATCCTTGCGGCCACCAAAGCGAAAGGCGTCTTCGACTTTCTGGTGAGTTCCTCCGGTGCCTTGGCCGTTTATATCTACATGGCCATCGCGGCAGCCCAAATCACTCTGCGGAAACGCCGCGAACGCGATGGCGAACCTCTGCCGCCGGTGATGATGTGGCTATTCCCGTGGTTGAGCTATGTGGCTATCGCCGGTATGGGCGCCGTCTTGATCGCCATGGCATTCACCCCGGGCCTGCAGCAAGACTTCAAGTTCAGCTGCATCACGCTGGTGGTGGTCCTCATCGCCTATCTCATCGTGTATCGCCTGCGCCAGCCGCGCGTGGCGCCGTCCGCCGTCACCTAGTATCGACACCATCGCACGCAAATGCGTGCCACCACATAAATTCATTCTTGTCAAGCGAGATAAATTGAACCATCAGATATAAAGCGTCCGCCCGTCATCGCGGCGATTTTGGCAGGATATATCTGAGCTTCGGCGCTAAGCAGACCGAAGCAGATAAGGTTTAGGAGAATCTCGCGCCGGCAAGCCAGCCAACTCCCCCGCTGGTGCGATATCCCGGCGGCGTGGGTCCCTCAAAAGACCCACGCCGTTTTTTATTTCTGGTGCTTGCCTTGCGCCCAGAACCGCCGCCGAGTCTTCCCTTAATCTCGAGTGTTGCAGGGCGGCGTCGTGCCGTCGCGGCATAGCGCCGGGCCTTGATCACGCTGTACGGCGGCAGGGCTGTCCTCATGCGTCATGAGACTTCCCGCAACGCAGCCGCACAGTAGACACGCGGCAAGACCCAAACTGATGACAATCTTCACGGTTCCTCCTTCGCTGCCTTTCGCGGCAACCTGAGGCCTTGAGGACCTACGTCCGTCACGCGGTTCATGATGAGCGCACGGCTCGATTGAAGCCAGGGTGTGGGCACGCGTGTCGATGTAGGGGAGAGTCCTACTTTTCGCCGGAACGATTCCTGACGCGCCGCATCCAAGAAAATACGAACCGAAAGCGAGATCATGAGACTTATTGATGAGGAGGCCGAACCGACTATTCACATTGGCCATTACCCTCATTTTGGCAGGCGTTCTTTCTGGATGTGCGGCATACAAAAAATGCGGGTTCGGTGGCTGCCCCGGCGACGCTGAAATTACGGCCGAAGTGCGGGCTCTGTTTGATCAACATCCAGTTTTGGAGCCCCCGAATCTACTCGACGTGCAGACTCTCGATCACGTCGTCTACCTGAATGGTGTGGTCGACACGGACACGCAG
>Ga0099792_10000506_pt1 | contig 14429 bp, 11 predicted proteins | sample Rivendell_Oct201_8_FD_83780 | JGI IMG/M metagenome (GOLD analysis project Ga0099792, IMG submission 83780) | Vadose zone soil microbial communities from the Eel River Critical Zone Observatory, Northern California, USA -... | ecosystem: Environmental > Terrestrial > Soil > Vadose zone >...
ACTAGTAGCTCTGCACAGTGATTATGACTCTTTGGCCGGGCCGGGGTAAGCGCGGCCCATTTTGGCTCGTGCCTTGTCGGTTGTGAACATCCAATTGATGCGAGCGCGGGCGGCGTTTCGCTGTCGCTCCCAAGCGGCGATTTCGCGCTTGAGCTTGTTCGGATCATCAATTCGGCGGTCAAGGCATTGGCCGCGTAGCACGCCGATCTCAATTTCGACCATGTTCAGCCAGCTGGCGTGCTTGGGCGTGTAATGGAACTCAAGCCGCCGCAGGATGCGCCGGGCTTCGGCCGGCGGAAAAGCCTGGTAGAGGGCGCCAGCAGTGTGGCTCGACAGGTTATCCTGCACGACCCGGATCGTGTCGGCGTCAGGATAGTGGACATCGACGAGCTCGCGCATGCATTGGCATAATCTTTAGCGGTGCGCCGCGCGGTGACCTTGACCTTGCGCCAAGGCCGATTGGTGTCGAGGAAGACGAAGAGATTGACGGTGCCGTTGCGGCGGTACTCGTAGTCGTATCGTTCGAGCTGGCCCGGCTCGGCCGGGATCGGCTGGCGCACCTCGCCAATGAGCTGGATCGGGCTCTCGTCGAAACAGACGACGGGCCTCTTGGGATCGGGCGCTTCGGCATAGATGTCGAGCACGTCTTCCATTCGGGCGACATATTCGCCGTCAACCCGGGGAACGCACCACATCTCCCGGCGCCAGGGCTTGAGGTGGTTTTCGGCCAGGCGCCGGCGGACCGTCTCGTGCGACAGGCTCTCGTGGTCGGTGAGCTTGACCATCTCGCCGGCCAACAGCTCCAGCGTCCAGCGGGCGCGCCCAGCAGGAGGCTTAGCGCAGGCGGTCGCCACCAGAAGGGCTTCTTCCTTGCCGGTGAGCTTGCGCTCCGCTCCAGGACGCGCCTCTTCGCTCAGGGCCTGTTCCAAATTGCCCTCCACGAAGCGCCGCTTGGTCCGATAGACGGTCGAGCCTCCCACCGATACGGCGCGAGCAATCTCCTCATCGCCGCTGCCAGCGTCGGCAGCCAACAGGATCTGGGCCCGCTTGAGCTTGCGGGCGGCATGCTTGCCACCGCTCAACATCGCAGTCAGCTCATCGCGTTCGGCTTGGCTAAGTTCGACCCGATAACGTACATTCATCTCGGCCTCCTCGTTGGAAGCCCAGACGAATCGACAGATGAATCAAAAATCAGGCTTGTCCCGCCGCTCCAGCCGACAAGGCTTCACCGAAAAACAAGGCGAGTATCTGGCCTTCATTTATGTCTATTCGCACATGTTCCAGCGTCCACCTGCCGAAACCGATATGCAGCGCTACTTCCGGGTCAGTCCCCCTTCCGTCCACCAGATGGTCATCGCCCTCGAGCGCGCCGGCCTCATCCGTCGTCAGCCGGGCGTCCCCCGAAGTATCGAAATCCTCGTTCCCCCGGAAGAACTCCCCATCCTCAAATGGCTGAAAATCAACCGGTCAAATCCTCTGTGACGAGGTACTAGTGCCGCCGATTTGAAGTTCCTACACCACCTGCAGCAAACTCGGTTAGGAACTTCAAATCGAAAAGCGGCACTAGAATCATAGAGTTGCTAGTGCCCCTTTGTTTCCGAAGTTCGTGTCAGAGTGTGCTGAGGTGTATCACGAACTTCGGAAACGGGGCACTAGAAGGTGCGGGCGTCGCCGCGCGCCGCGGAGACGAGACCACAATGGACCCGCTACCCGACCGCCTGCCGCTGGTGATCGGCGTCACCGGCCACCGCGATCTGCGCGATCAGGACGTGCCGACGCTCGAACGCGAGATCGCCGCCATCATCGAGCGGCTGCGGCACGACTATCTGCATGGCGATGGCGAGACGCCGATCATCGTGCTGTCATCGCTCGCCGAAGGGGCTGACCGGTTGGTAGCACGGGTGGCGCTGGCGCATGGCGCTCGCCTTATTGCGCCAATGCCGATGCCGATTGACGAATATCGGCGCGACTTCGAGCCGGGGCTCAAGGCCGGCAACGCGGCCGAGTTTGATGTCCTGCTGGCGCAGGCGATCGCGGCGCCGGTGGTGCCGTTCACGCCGGGCAATTCGCTGGCGGCAGTTCGCGCGGACGCGAGCAGGCGCGAGGAGCAATATCGGGCGGCTGGGCTGTTCATTGCGCAGCACGCCAACGTCCTGATCGCGCTGTGGGACGGTGACGGCAGCGCGATGCGCCCGGGCGGAACCGCCGAGGTGGTCGCGTTCAAGCGGCGCGGAATCCCGCTCGACATCCTGGGCTCGGCGCGCGCAAGCCTTGATGCGTCCGAGATCGGCCCGGTGATTCACGTGGTCACGCCGCGCCAAAGGGTGACGAGCGCGGCCGAGGCGGTTTCGGTTCGGCGGTGGGGACATGCGGTGATCGGGCGCTGCCTTGGTGCCTGGCCGCAACGCGCGCTGGATGCAGCCAGGGTGTTCGTCGCCAATGTGCTCGGCCGTGAGGTTGCCGACCGGCGCGAGCATCTGCCGGAGGAGGAGCGCCGCGAGCTTGAATCCTGGGAGACCTTCGAGGCGCTGACGACGCTGACCCGCTCATTCAATCGTGACGCCGCGCGGCTGTCGGCGCCAGGTCGCGCCGATCAAGCCGCTGCAAGCCTTGAGGCCCTGTTTGCGTTTCCCTCGCCGTCACCAATTGATGGCAGCGCCGCCCGGCAGCTCACCATGGAGCGGGCGCCGCGCTGGTGCCGCCTGTACGCGATCGCCGACGCGCTCGCGCAGCGCTGGCAAGTCCAGTTCGGGCGCGACTGGTTCCACATCTATGTCTGGGCGCTGTTCGCGTTCCTCTGCTTTGTGTTCTTCGCCAATGTCGGCGCGTTCTCCAACGTGCTGCTGATCATGTACGTGCTCGGATTTCTTGGCATCGTCGTTGTGGTGGCGCGCGCCCATGTGGAGCGCCACCAGGGGCGCTTTCTGGACTATCGCGCGCTTGCTGAAGCGCTGCGCGTGGCGATGTATTGGCGCACCCTCGGGATCGCGAGCCCGAATGGCGAAGCGCGCGATCCATTGCCGCCGGGTGTGCACGATCCCGGCACCATCGCGGATGCCTATCCGATCAAGCAGCCGAGCGAGCTCGCCTGGGTGAAAATCGCGCTGCGCGCGCTCGAGCTGGTCGAGCCAGTCGATGGGTCAACCGTGCAAGGCCACCTCGACGCCGCCGGCCATGCGGTCGCCCGCCACGGCTGGGTGCAGGGGCAATACGCCTATTTCCGGACCCGCGGCTATCGGCTCAAACGGCATGCGGACGTCATCAGCGCGCATGGACTGGTGCTGGCTGCCTTGGCGCCATTCGTGATCGTGCCGATCGTGCTGGCGTACACCTCGCCGGCGCCGGCCGGGGCCGAATCCGCGTTGCGCACCATGCTGCTGATCGCGAGCGGGCTCCTCCCCGGCATCGGCAGCATCATGAACGAGTATTCGGAGCGGCTCGCGCTCGCTGCGCGCGCCCGCCAATACGACCGGATGCGTATGCTGTTCGAGCGTGCCAGTGAGCTGCTGCCCGAGCAGCTCGAGCAGGGGAAAGCTGCGCTCACGCGTGCGATCTATCTGGAGCTTGGCCAGGAGGCGATGCGTGAAAGCGCCGAATGGGTGTCGACCTATCGCCAAAGGCCCATTCAACCGCCGAAGTGACGCCTCGTCCCCGCGGAAGCGGGACCCAGGTCTTTGGCCGAGTTCTCGGCTTCTGGATTCCCGCTTTCGCGCGAATGAACGGAGATTGGTTCAACGCCGGTGCAAACCTGGAATTATTGCATTCTAGCGTTCCGGTGATTGGGCTCTCACCAGATGGGCGCGCAGCCGGCTCAACGCCTTGTCGAGCGCGCTCGGCGGCGCGGGCGGCGCCATCGGCGGCAGGCGCGGCCGCGTCTTGGCCGAAGGATGCGTGCCGTCGCACCAGCGCGGCAGCTCGCCGACCCAATGCTCGGGCTTCACCTGCATTTCTGCGGCAATGCACGCGAGCTTGTAGATGTCGGGGATGACCGAGGGATCGTCCATGCTGCGCATGCGCACCACGTCATCCTCGGTGAGCTTGCGTCCAAATTCCTGTTCGACTTGAGGCCCGATCTCCCTCTCGATCCATGGCAGCTCGAGCCGGACGTCATAGCGCAGGTAGCGGAACAGCTTGCCGTGGGGCGGCGCGTCGCCGACCAGCGAGCCGATCTCGGAGTTGATCGACCACGGCGCCGGGCATTCGCCGAGATACTGCATCTGCTGCAGCACGAAGGTCTGCGCATCGTTCATCAGCGAGGTGAGCGCGCGGATCGCCAGCTTGGCGGTGCGGCCCATGCCGAGCTCTTCCGGCACGACGCGGTCGCGGTGGCTGCCAGTGCCGACCGAGATGATGGTGAGCCGGTCGGGCCCGAGCGCCCAGTCGATGTTGAAGGCCTTGAGCACGGTCATCAGGAACAACACCAGCGACGGATTGTTGTGCGGCGTCACACCGCCATCGACGAACAGCCCGGTCTCATTGGTGCGTTCGTCGACCGTGATCACTTCCGGGTCGAAGTAGAACGGCGCCGCGGTGCTGGCGCGCACCAGGTTCGACAGCCGGCGGCCCTTGTCCCACTCCCAATAGGGCGCGCGCGGATTGTTGGACAGGATCCAGGGGCTGCCGGTGTCCATGCGTTTGGTGACGACGCCAAGCCCGGTGATCAGCTTGTCGGTGTCGAGCGTGAGCTCACCGACGATGGCTTCGATCTCCTTGCGTAGCGCGTCTGCATCGAACTTGGCCTGCAGGCCCATGATGCGCCAGAACGGCCGCCGGAACACCTTGGGGGCGAGATCGAGATAGAAGCGCAGGATGTCCGAGGTGGTGTAGCCGAGCGCGAGCGCGCCCGCGATGATCGAGCCGGTCGAGGTGCCGCCGATGAGATCGAACCAGTCGCCGAGATGGACCTCGTCCTTGCCGAGATGCTTGCGCAGGACGCGCTCGATCTGCTGCAGGAACGCAACCGTGATGGCGCCCCGCACACCGCCACCATCGAGGGCGAGCAGGCGCTTCGGCCCAGGATCAAACAGATGGCGGTCGCGTTCGCGCTCGAACGTGGTGGTCACAAGCAGGTCCTCACAATTGCTATTGTGTTGCTGCTGTTTAGTTGTTGCGGATTTTATGGGTGGTCGTCAGGCGATGGTGAAATCGTTGCGGCGACAGCATGGCACGAGCCGTGCGCATCCGCCAAGGCTACAGCAAAGTTACGGATGGCTGAGCCAGTCTCGTGAGGTCGTGTTTCACGCGTGTGATCGCGATGCCATGATCGCGATGCCCGCGCTCTGGCCAAGGCGTCCGTACAACAGTAGAAAAGCAGCAAGGTAGCGGCATATGCCGCCGTGGTGAGTCGGGAGGAACGATGGTCGATCGAGGGCCGGCCGGGAAGGTCGAGGGTGCCGGCAAGGCGCGGCTGCAGCAGCTCTATCCCACCGTGGACGATCTGCGCCGGCGCGCGCGCCGGCGCGTGCCGCGCTTCGGCTTCGATTTCGTCGACGGCGGTGCCAACGAGGAACATTGCATCGATCGCAACACCGATGCGTTCCAGCGGGTCGAGCTGTTGCCGCACTACTGCGTCGAGGGCAAGGCGACGACCGACACCGAGATTTTCGGACGGCGCTACAATGCGCCGATTGGCGTGGCCCCGATGGGCTCGGCCGGCCTGATGTGGCCGGGGGCCGAGAAGCTGTTCGCGGCGGAGGCGCAACGCCAGCGCATTCCCTACATCCTGGCGACACCCGGCAACGCCTCGATCGAGGAGATCGCCGCGATCGCGCCCGACGTGTTCTGGTTCCAGCTCTATCGTTTCCCCTATGACAACCACGCCATCACTTACGACCTCGTGCGGCGTGCCGACGAGGCCGGCGCGCATGTTCTGGTGCCGACCGTCGACAGCGCCGGCAAGTCGAAGCGGCCACGCGACATTCGTAACGGAGTGAGAGTGCCGTTCCCGATCAATCCCTGGACCACGTTCCAGGTGCTGACCTCGCCGGCCTGGACGATGGCGCTGTTGCGCAACGGCATGCCGATCACCGCCAATCTCGTGCCGTATGCCGAGAAGGCGACGCAGGTCGAGACTGCCAAGACCATGATCCTGCGCTCGGGCGGCAGCCACACCTGGGACGAGCTCAAGCGTCTGCGCGACCGCTGGAAGCGCGCCTTCGTGGTGAAGGGCATCCTGCATCCGCACGACGCCGAGCGCGCGGTCGCACTCGGGGCCGACGGCATCATTGTGTCCAATCATGGCGGGCGGCACTTCGACGGCGCGCCCGCAACCATCGACATCCTGCCATCAATCGTCTCGGCGGTCGGCGCGCGCACGACTGTGATGATCGATTCCGGCATCCGCGGCGGGCTCGATGTGGTGCGTGCGCTCGCGCTCGGCGCCAGGTTCTGCTTCACCGGCCGCTGCTTCGCCTATGGGCTGGGCGCGCTCGGGCCGGCCGGCGCGCCCCACGTGGTCGATTTGTTCTTTGACGAGATCAAGACCGAGCTCCTGCACGTCGGCGCGCGCTCGGTCGCGGAGGCCGCGAGCATCACGGTCCGCCATCCGGGCGCGTGGCGGTTCGGGAACGAGTGAGCGGCGGCATATTGCCATGACTACCGGTATCCGGTAGTTTGCGGCTCGTGGAATATGAGTGGGACGAAGCCAAGCGGGCCCTGAACAGCCGTAAGCATGGCGTTGATTTTCCCGATGCCATCGCCGCTCTGGAAGATCCAAATCGGCTGGAAGAGGCCGATGCCACATTGGAGCATGGAGAAGAGCGGACGCTCATTATTGGAATGGCCCACGGCAGAGTTCTGTTTGTTGTGACCACGATACGCGATGAAACGACCTGTAGGATCATCTCGGCTCGGAAAGCCACGCGCCATGAAGAAGACCGATATTACGCGGGTGATCATGAAGCCTGGTAAGGCCTCCCCACGAGGAAATACCGATTGGGCTCGGCTCGATGCTTTGAGCAACGAGGAGATCGTCGCGGAAGCGCTGTCCGATCCAGACGCTAAGCCGCTGACACCTGAGCAGCTTGCCAGAATGCGTCGGGTCTCGCGCGTGAAGGCATTGCGGCAACGACTCGGCATGACCCAAGAGGCTTTCGCACTGGCGTTTCATCTGCCCATCACCACGTTGCGCGATTGGGAGCAACGCCGGAGTAAGCCCGACGCACCAGCCCGCGCGCTCTTGTTGGCGATCGAGCGTGATCCGGATGCTATGAAGCGATTGCTTGCGGAGCCGACCGCTTAGCTCGGTTGCAGAATCAGTCGTCGGGAAACCGCGCAGCGGGCGCGACCAGCCCTATGCTGCCGCCACCATGCCGCGGCCGATCGCAGTGACCACGAAACGGACCTGCTCGCGCAACACCGGCAGTGGGATGGCCTGCAACTTCTCCTCGAGCCCGAGCACGACCAGCCCGTGCAGGGCGGAGAACAGCGAACGGGCCAGCAAGGCGCGACGTACCCGCGACTCGTCGGCCTGCAGCTCCAGCAGCAATTCTTCCACGTAGGCGAACAGGCGCTGCTGCTGCTCGCGATACCAGGCGGGCACCTCGCGGCCGGCCGGCATCCGGTGCTCGAACAGCGTGCGCCACCGCGGCGTCTGGGCGGCCGCGAAGTCGAGATAGGCGAGCGCCATGCGCACCAGCCGCGCGATCGCGGCATTCGGCCCCTCCGCAGCCTCGCCGGCGCGATCAGCCGCGCTCAGGTCGCGCTCAAGCGCCGCGAGCGTGCGCGCGTTCACGAGCAACACGAGGTCATCCAGATCCTGGACGACATTGTAGATCGCACCGACCGCGCAACCGACCTCCTCAGCCAGCGCCCGCGCCCGTAAAGCGCCCAGCCCCTGCCGGGCAATGGCCTGTTCGGCCGCCGTCACCAGGGCGTCGCGCAGGCGAGCCCGCCGCTGGTCCGTGGTGCTCTCGCTAACGAGCTGATTAGCCAAACGTTTTCCTATCCCCCAGCCGTGTCGTGAACAATGTTCAAGAATGCTCTTGAACATTGCTCACGGTAGTGTATAAGCGTGAACATCGTTCATGGCAATGCGGAGTCTCCGATGATCGACATGATCCCGGCGCCGCCACATATCACTGAAGAGACAGCGAGCTTGCGGCACGATTTTGGAGCGTTAGTGCGCGAAATCTGCTGAAAGCGTGCGGGCCTACGGCTGATCGCGGGCGCTTTCGCGCCGCGAGCCTGCTGCCGGCAAGGGAGCACACGCCAGTCCACAACCCAAATTCATGAATGTCACATAGGGCCTTCATCGATATGATAGGCCCACCACAGGGGATCAGGCACAAATGTCGTCGTCCTTGCTGCTGACGCGCCGCTTCGCGCCGCTGTTTTGGACCCAGTTCTTTGCGGCGTTCAGCGACAATTTCCTCAAGCAGGCGCTGATCTTTCTCATATTGTTCAAGATCGGCGGCACCAAAGCCGGCGTGCTGGTCACGCTCGCGCCCGCGGTTTTCATCGCGCCCTACTTCTTCCTCTCCGCCTTCGGCGGCGAGATGGCCGACCGCTACGACAAGGCCCTGGTGGCCCAGCGGATCAAGCTCGTCGAGATCGCCGTGTCGGCGCTTGCGGTGTTTGGCTTCTGGCTGCACACGGTCGGCTTTGACACCGTCTCAGTCACCACTTTGTTCCTGGCATTGTTCGGTTTCGGTATCTGCGGGGCGCTGTTCGGCCCGATCAAGTACGGCATCCTGCCCGACCACCTCGATCGCTCGGAGCTCCCGGCCGGCAACGCGCTCGTTGAAGGCGCGACCTTCATTGCCATCCTGCTCGGCACCATCGTGGGCGGGCTGGCCGCCCACGGTGGCGGCGACCCAGCCTCGTTCGGCTTTCTGATGCTGATCTTCTCGCTCGCCTGCTGGGGCGCGAGCCTGTTCATCCCGCCGACGGGTGAAGCGGCGCCCGACCTCGTCATCCGCCGCAACGTCGTCGCCTCGACGGCGTCGCTCATCAGCCACCTGCGCGACGACAAGCGGATCTGGTGGGGCGCCTTCGTGACCAGCTGGTTCTGGCTCGCTGGCGCCGTGGTGGCGACCGTCATGCAGCCCCTGGTCAAGGACGCCCTCGGTGGCACCGAGGAGGTCATCACCACCTGCAACGCCATTTTTGCGATCTCGATCGCGATCGGCTCGGGCCTGGCGGCCTGGCTCGCGGCGGGTCGGATCATCCTGCTGCCTACGCTGATTGCTGCGGTATTGCTTGGCCTGTTCGCGCTCGACATCGGCATCTCGACCTTTGGCGCCCAGCCGATCTCGGGTCTTAATGGGTATTGGTCACTCTTTGGCTCCTGGCGCGGCGTCCGGTTCGTGGCGGATCTGTCGGGGCTCGCGATCGCGGGCGGCCTGTTCATTGTCCCGGTCTTTGCCGCCGTGCAGTCCTGGGCTGGCGCTGACCGCCGTGCCCGCGTGGTGGCGGGCGTCAATGTGCTCAATGCGGGCTTTATGGCCGGCTCGGGCGTTGCGATCGCGCTGCTGCAGGCCGTCGGGCTGACCACGCCGGGCGTGTTCCTGCTGCTTGGTGTCGGCAGTCTTCTGGTGGCGGTCGCGATCGGCCGCACCATGCCGGCGAACGCGCTCAGCGATGCGCTCTCGATCATCTATCGGACGTTTTTCCGCATCAAGCTGAAGGGGCTCGAGAACCTGCACAACGCCGGCCCCAACGTCATCATCGCGCTCAACCATGTGAGCTTCCTCGACGCCGGCCTGGCCATGTCGCTGCGCAGCCGCAAGCCCGTGTTCGCGATCGACGCCGGCATCGCCAAGCATTGGTGGGTCAAGCCGTTTCTCAAGCTCACTCATGCTCTGCCGCTCGATCCGATGAAGCCGATGGCGGTGCGCACGCTGATCGAGGCGGTCAAGGCCGGCAACGCGCTGATCATCTTCCCGGAAGGGCGCATCACCGTGACCGGCAGCCTGATGAAGGTCTATGACGGCGCTGCCATGGTCGCCGACAAGGCCAATGCCGAGGTCGTGCCGGTGCGTATCGAGGGGCTCGAGCAGACACCCTTCAGCCGTCTGTCCAAGGGGCAGGTGCGCCGCAAGTGGTTCCCCAAGGTCACGGTCACGGTGCTCGAGCCGGTCAGGCTCACCGTCGACCCGGCGCTCAAGGGGCGCTGGCGGCGGCAGGCGGCCGGCATGGCGCTATACGAGATCATGTCGGATCTGGTGTTCCGCACCACCTCGACCGATCGCACCGTGCTGGAAGCCGTGGTCGAGGCCGCGCGCCTGCATGGTGCGCGTCACATCGCGGTCGAGGATCCGATCGCCGGAGTGCTGAGCTACAAGCGGCTTTTGATCGGCGCCTCGGTTCTGGGCAACAAGCTCATGCCGCTCGCGCGCGTCGGTCGCCCGGTCGGCGTGATGCTGCCGAATGCCAACGCCACCGTGGTCACGGTCATGGGCCTGATGTCGGCGGGGCGGGTGCCGGCCATGATCAACTTCACTTCGGGCACGAGCAATATTCTGGCGGCCTGCGAGGCTGCCGAGCTCGGCGCCATCGTGACCTCGCGCTCCTTCGTGGAGAAGGCGAGGCTCGACAAACTCGTTGCGGCGATCGCCGAGAAGGTCAAGATCGTCTATCTGGAAGACATCCGCGCGACCGTCACCAAGGGCGACAAGATTCGTGGTCTCCTCACCTGGAAGAAGCCGCTCGTTGACCGCAAGGCCGACGACTGGGCCGCGATCCTGTTCACGTCGGGCTCCGAGGGCGTGCCGAAGGGCGTCGTGCTCTCCCATCGCAACATGCTGGCGAATGCCGCACAGGCGGCGGCCCGCATCGACTTCGGCCGTCAGGACAAGGTGTTCAACGTCCTGCCGATGTTCCACTCATTCGGGCTGACGGTCGGCGTCATGCTGCCGCTGGTGTCGGGGGTGCGCATTTATCTCTATCCGTCGCCGCTGCACTACCGCACAGTGGCGGAGCTGGTCTACGGCGTGAACGCGACCATCATGTTCGGCACCGACACGTTCCTCAACGGCTATGCGCGGGTGGCGCATGCCTACGATTTCCGCTCGTTGCGCTACATTGTGGCCGGCGCCGAGCCGGTCCGCGAGTCGACGCGCAAGACCTATATGGAGAAGTTTGGTCTGCGCATCCTGGAAGGCTATGGCGTCACCGAGACCGCGCCGGTGCTCGCCATCAACACGCCGATGTTCAACAAGTTCGGCACCGTCGGACGCATCCTGCCCGGCATGGAGGCGCGGCTCGAAAAGGTCGAGGGCGTGGAGGAGGGCGGGCGGCTGGTCGTGCGCGGCCCCAACGTGATGCTTGGCTACCTGCGGGCGGAGCGTCCGGGCGTGCTGGAGCCACCGCCCGAAGGCTGGTACGACACCGGCGACATTGTCACCATCGATCCGCAAGGCTTCGTCACCATCAAGGGCCGCGCCAAGCGTTTCGCCAAGGTCGGCGGCGAGATGGTCTCGCTGGCCGCGGTCGAGATGCTCGCCGGCGAGCTGTGGCCGAATGTGCTGTCGGCAGTGGTGGCGGTGCCCGATCCGCGCAAGGGCGAGCGGCTGATCCTGGTCACGCAGCAGAAGGATGCATCGCGCTCGGCCTTCCTCACCTTCGCGCGCGAGCATGGCGCCTCCGAGCTGATGATGCCGTCCGAGATCCTCAACATCGACAAGATGCCGCTGCTTGGCTCCGGCAAGGTGGATATGATCAGCCTGGCCAAGCTGGTGCGTGAGCATGCGGCCGAGAAATCGGCCATGGCGGTGTAGTTCTTCTATAGCATTGGTCAGCATCAGAGGCCGCGCCGAGGTTGGACCAGTGGCGCGGATGCCGGGGAGGCGAGTGTGCATCAGGATTCATCGACCCGGTCGTCAGCGCCGCTCAGCTCGGCATTTCTGCTGCTGATCGTCGTATTTCTCGCCTGTGCGGTGTGGATGCTGTACCGCCCCGACAACGCGCGGGCGCTGGTGTTCCCGTTCGTTCTCGCCGGGTTCCTGATCTCGCTCTGCCTGCATGAGTTCGGTCATGCGTTTGTGGCTTACCATTGCGGTGACACGACGGTTCAGGAAAAGGGCTATCTGACGCTCAATCCGCTCCTCTACACAGACCTGCAGTACAGCATCCTGTTTCCGATTCTGGTGATGGCGATCGGCGGCATCGGTCTGCCGGGCGGCGCTGTCTATATCAACACGCATCTGCTGCGACGGCGCATCTATGGCGCGCTGGTGTCAGCCGGTGGGCCGCTGGCGACCGCGGTGGTTCTCGCGTTACTGATGCTGGTGATCAATCTGGGGTTCAAGCCGGTGGCGCCCGATCCGGTGCTCTATGCCGCGGTGGCCTATCTCGCCATGCTGCAGGTCACGGTGCTGATCTTCAATCTGCTGCCGTGCCCGGGGCTCGACGGCTGGGGCATCATCGAGCCGTTTCTGCCCGTGAGCGCCCGCCAATGGGGCCGGCGTGCCGCCTTGATCGCACCGCTTCTCCTGGTGCTCGCATTCTTCTTCGTTCCCGGGGTCTCCAGCTGGTTCTGGAACCTGGTCTCCGGGCTGTGCTCTTTCATCGGGCTCGACCTGCGCGTGGCCTGGAATGGCTACGGGCTGTTCCAGTTCTGGCGGTAGAGTTTTGAATGGCGCATGTCCTTATCAGAAAACCGGTTTCCATTTTTCCAGGACATGTGCTGCGCGTCCGCTACTGCAGCTTCTTGATTCCCGCCTTCTCGATGATGTCGCGGAACATCGCCACCTCCCCGGTGACGCGTACCATGTGCTCCTTGCCATTCTTGGCCATCACGTCGAAGCCCGACTGCTCGAGCTTTGCAAGCATCTCGGGCCGGCGCAGGATCGCAAGTGTCTCCTTCTCGATCCGAGCCACGATCTCGGGCGGCGCCTTCGCCGGCGCCATCAGCGCCGTATAGGTGTCGAACACGAAGTCCGGGAAGCCCGCCTCCAGCATGGTGGGAATCTCGGGCAGATCGTGCCAGCGCTTGGTGCCGGTGACGGCGAGGCCGCGGATCGCGCCGGCTTTGATGTGCTGATGCGCCGGCGCTAGCACCCCGGAGGAGAGCTGCACGGTTCCGCTGATCAGCGCCGCGAGCGCGTCACCGCCACCCGCGAACACGACGGTCGCCATCTTCTGCAGGCCTTCGCGCTGCTTGAGCACCTCGGCCTGCAGCTGCGGCGTGGTGCCGATCGGCGGGGTCGAGACGTTGAACTTGTCCGTATTCGCCTTCGCCAGCGTCACGAACTCCTTCATGGTCTTGGGGCCGAGATCGGGCTTGATCGCGAACACGTGCGGCGAGATGGCAAGCTCGCAGACCGGGACAAAATCCTTGAACGGGTCGTAGGGCAGCTTCTCATAGAGGCCCGGATTGACCGAATAGGCGCTGGTCGAAAGGAGGAGCGTATAGCCATCGGGCTCCGCGCGCGCTGCCAGCCCCATGCCGATATTGCCGCCGGCGCCGCCGCGGTTCTCCACGAATACGGCGCCGCCCAGCGTCTCCTGCAGCGCTGCCGCCACGATGCGCGCGATGATGTCGGAGGGCCCGCCCGGCGTGTTGGCAACGATGATGCGCACCGGGCGTTCCGGATAGGCCGCGAACGCCGTGCTGGCGCGGAGGATGGCCGGTGTCGCGAGGCTAGCCGTGAGCAGGCCCCTGATGATGTGGCGGCGCGAGGGTGCAGACGTAACGTAGAGCGTGGTCATGGCGCTCCTCCGGGATGATGTATTGGTGAGGATGCTAGAAAGTTGCGAGCACCGCCGCAATGGCGGTTATGAAGCCGCATTGCCGCAGACTTCAGGCTGCGCTCGCGCCGACCCGGTAGCGCTGGACCAGGAGATCAGCTGGAATTTTCCAGCGCGCGGTGATCTTCTGGATCATATCGAGGGTGAGCGGCCGACGCCGCGACAGGACTTCTGAAGCGCGCGAGCGCGAGCCGAGGATCCTGGCAAGCTCCGCCTGAGTGTGGCCAAGCTCGTCGATGGCGTAGTGGAGCACATCGATCGGATCAAACCGGCGCCGGCTCTTGAGCGGCCAACGGCGCTCCTCATAGGCTTCGACCAGCGTCGCGAGGATATCGAGCTTGTCGCCCTCGGGTGTGCCATCGGCTGCACCCCAAAGCTGCTCGATTTCGGCGAGAGCGCGCCGGTGGTCGGCATCGGTGCGAATGGGGTGGATTTCCATACGGTCTCCTAGAGAGAGCGGCCTTGTTTGCATGCGACCGGCTCGGAACTATGACCGTCATCCTGAGGTGCCCGAGCCTTGAACGCGCTCACGCGTTCCTCAGCGGAATATGGCGCGGGCCTCGAAGGATGATCGGCCCGGGCCGTCGCCCTTCGAGGCTCGCACGACTTTGTCGTGCGAGCGCCTCAGGGTGACGGAGCGAACGAGGGGATAATAATGGACGTCCTGATGCCGCAGCTCGGCGAGACCGTCGCCGAAGGCAAGATCACCAAATGGTTCAAGGCGGCCGGCGACAAGGTCG
>Ga0099792_10000507_pt1 | contig 14417 bp, 10 predicted proteins | sample Rivendell_Oct201_8_FD_83780 | JGI IMG/M metagenome (GOLD analysis project Ga0099792, IMG submission 83780) | Vadose zone soil microbial communities from the Eel River Critical Zone Observatory, Northern California, USA -... | ecosystem: Environmental > Terrestrial > Soil > Vadose zone >...
GTGTGATCCATGCGTCCATACTTTTCTAGATACTCTGCTACCCGTTTAATGGCCGGCCAGCGCTGGTCAACAAGGGTGGCAGTTTTTCGCTCCAGCCGAAAGTACTCGTTCTGTATCTTGCCCCACATAGCCGGTCCGATGTTGACACGACCCTGTGGGATTGGTTTGCCGTCCTTGAGGCAGATCATTTTTATAATTGCAATTCTGGCGCTGTCCGCATCGGTATCTTTACGCGCGTTGATCACATCGTAGATGGGCAAACGTGGGTTCTCATGCCTGTTGGCCGCAAGCCCCGCCAGCGCCACGATGGCATCTTTCTCGCATGCCTCCATCTGCGCATGAACATCCGAGTCCCTGGCGAGATGCGCTGCGACGAGACCAAACTCGGCCCCCAGCACCGCGTAACCGGCCTCGTGTACTGATGTTTGGTAGCGCAGTTTACTCATCATGTGCTTCGGTTCCAATCTCTGTGAGCACCGCTCGCACTTCGGCGTCAATCTCAGCCACGTCATGCGCCGTCAGGTGTCTATTCAAACTACCGAGGCCGGCTCACTAAGTGTCGAGCGATTGAGGTTGACGTATGATATAATTCAAAACCATTGTTAACGTCTTCGAGATGTCGCAACTCAATGTCGATCCGTCCCCTGCGAAAGCGAACGAGGAAGATGCAGACGAGTTTGCTGCACTTCTAATTCAGGAGTATTCCCGGGCCGGACCATCCATTGATACTTCCCCGACGGCAGCGCGTCCAGCTGCGGAATGGTTAAACGCAATCAACCACGAATCAATCGTGAATGCCTGGCCTTGTTTGAATGGTTTCAACGTCACATTTTGTTCATTGAGACGACGAATTGTTTCACTGCCGGCCGACAAATCTGACATATTAAATCTTTCGGCAATATGCACGCATTATTGCCGTCACCTGCGATGACGACGGATGGCCCTCGATTATGTCCTCCAATGGGATTGAGACTGGATCTCCGGAAGATCCACCCTCCGCGCGAACTCAGGCGAATCTTCTCGGTGACGAAAATCACAAATCATTCCGACGCAGACTAGGAACCCTCGCCATCATCCTGCTGCTCGTCAATCTCGCGATCGGTCTGACTGCCCGCGGGCAACAGCGTAGTTTGGCCGATTATGCAATCCGCATCTACGACACGACCATCGTGTCGACCAACTACATCCACCAGGCCCAAATCTCATTTCGGGACTATGCCGAACAGCGTATTCGAACCAACGGCTCAGCGGAGTTCTTGAGAGCGGACGAATCGCTAACCAAAGCCATTGCTCAGCTCGATGCCGCGATCGAACGAACGAATTCCGCACAGGCTCGCACGGCGGCGATGGCGGCCAAAGAAAAACTAGCCACGCTTTTCGAAACAAAGTCGGAACCTGCAGATTTGGCTGCCCAGCTCAAGGCAATTTCAGGAAATATGGAACAGCTCGGCGAAATGGGAACGGATGTTGTGCTGAGCGCCCGTGACGATGTCGCGGAACTTGCAGACAAGCTTGAACGCTCGCTGTTCATAACGATCATGACCAGCATCATGCTGGCCGGGCTCGCATTGTTATCCCTCGACCGGATGGTTACGACTGTAAATCGCTCACGCGCGCTGTTCTCCGCCTCGCTGGAGGGCATGCCGCAAGGCCTGTCCGTGATTGACCGCGATCTCCGCCTGCTCGTCTGCAATTCTAAATATGTGCAAATGTATGGACTTGACCGTGAACATACGAAATTCGGCACACCGCTTCGAACCATCCTGATGCGTCGGTCGGCGACCGACACCGGTCCGACCGATTTTAAAACTTTCATGAATGAAAGTTTGGCATCGGCAGCCGATCCAACGCCTGGCCCCATTGAACACCAATATCGTGACGGACGAATCATAGCCGTGACAAGTGCGCCTCTGCCGGCCGGCGGCACGGTTTCCATCCACACGGACGTGACCGAGCGGCGCAAGTTCGAGAAGGAAGTCGAATTCCTCGCCTGTCACGATGCGCTGACTGGTCTCGCCAATCGAGTTCAGCACCGCGAATTCATCGAGAATCGCCTGGCGCAACTGACACAAGGCGCGAGTTTCACGATTCTTTGCCTTGATCTGGACCATTTCAAGAATGTCAACGATACGCTCGGTCACACCTATGGGGACGCCTTGCTCCGCGCGGCAGCGGAGCGTTTGCGCACCCTGGTACGCGACACGGATCTGATTGCTCGAACCGGTGGCGACGAGTTTTCCATCGTGCAAACCAATACACCGCGGCACTTGGCGGCTGCCGCGAGCCTTGCGGAGCGAATTATCGCGGCCATGAGAACGCCGTTCGATCTTGGCGACCATCAAGTCGTGGTCGGAGCGAGTGTCGGCATCGCAATTGCTCCGTGTGACGGCACGAAGCCGGATCAAATCATGAAGAATGCCGACATGGCGTTGTACCGGGCAAAATCTCACGGACGCGGCACATACCGTTTCTTCGAAGCCGAGATGGATATCAAAGCACAGGAACGACGCTTTCTTGAACTGGCGCTGCGCCAGGCCCTGACGGCCGGGGAGTTCGAGCTCGAATACCAGCCGTTCGTCAATCTGGCGCAGAACAGGATCAGCGGCTTCGAAGCATTGCTGAGGTGGAACCATCCGACGCGTGGCAGGATACCGCCAGACGAATTCATCCCGTTGGCCGAAGATACCGGGCTCATCATCCCGATTGGCGACTGGGTGTTGCGGACCGCATGTGCGCAGGCCACGACATGGCCGGACGATTTGCGCGTGGCGGTCAATGTATCGCCGTTGCAATTCCGCAACAAAAACATGGCTGCCAGCGTCGCATCCACGCTTGCGGCCTGCGGCCTATCGCCCAACCGGCTGGAGCTTGAAATTACCGAGGCCGTGCTCTTGCACAACGACGATGAGACACGGAACGAACTGCACGAGTTTCGCACACTGGGCGTGAGAATTTCCATGGACGATTTCGGGACCGGATATTCGTCGCTGAACTATCTTCGCAGTTTCCCCTTCGACAAGATCAAGATCGATCAATCCTTCGTACACGACCTCACCGATAATCCCGATTCCATTGCCATCATTCGCGCGGTCGCAGCTCTTGGCAAGAGCTTTAGCATGGTCACGACGGTTGAAGGCGTCGAAACCCTGGAACAGCTGGAGCAGATGCGCGCCGAAGGCTGCACCGAGGTGCAGGGATTCGCCTACAGCAAGGCCGTACCGACTTCAAGAATTGTCGCCGTGCTGGAGGATTTTGGCAAACTCGCCAAAGCGGCGGCTTGACGAACGGCTTTTGCCGGCTTCCGGACCTCGTATGGCCAAAATATTGAGCCCTCCCAGGAAGCGCCCGTGGTAGCGATATGCTATCCGAGCTTCCCGCCGATCCGAAAGGGGACGGAGGCAGAGGGCACACCGACGTTTATTGCACCTGCTCAGGTCCGCTGCTGGCCCGAGGCTTCCGACCCGGTACGCCCCAGTTTACGGAAGCTATCGGACGAACATCGGAAAAGTTATCCTCGCCTTGAGCATTTCAGCCGGTGACCCGAAGCCGTCATTCAGATCGATGTTACGGTCGGGGAGGTTCAGTCGGCAGTCGGGTCTCGCTAAATACGCAAAGCGTCGGCGAGGGCGAGCCACGCGCGCGTGTCGGAGAGCACATAGTACAGCAGTGGCTTGAACCCAACAACCAGCGCGCCACCAAAAAGGGTCGCTGGATGGACGCGGCCGCGCGAAGCGAGATCATAAAGGACGAGCACCAGTACGAAAACGTCAGTGCCGAAAAACAAATTCGCCGGCCCGCCCATGCCCACTTGCCCCAAAAATCGCGCGACGGCGGCAGTCAGCAGCGAGATCGTTGCCACCAACATCAACCGCTTATGCGCTTCCGAGTGCCTTCTCTGGACGACGGCCAGGCCGACCAAAGCGCCGAACACGATGATGTCGCCGAGAGGGATGGCAAAGAACTTGCGTGGATCATCGCCGAACGGCCCGCCATTGCGCCTTAGCGTCTCGACCGATACGGCAACGCCGACGACGACCACGACCGCGGCCAGGACAATTCCCGCAACGCCCAGGGTACGATGGATGTCGGTGCGATGTGCCGCCACCAGAGCAGTTTGAGCGACCAGCAGCGCAATCCATGCCGTAAAGACGGCCCCGTGCATCTGATAGAGCAGTGTAAGGGAAGAAAGTTCCGCACTGCGATGGAAGTAGCTCGGCAGAAATCCGAGGAACAATGTAAGCACCGAGGCCAACGCCATTCCTGTAAAGAAGAGCCGGTCGGTTTTGCTCGCTCCAGTTTGTCCAATTGCTATCGACACGACTCTCCTCCTATTGCTGTCCCGCACGACATCGGCACGTCCATCGCTGTCTGCATGATGCGATCGTAAGTGACGTTTTGCGCCATCGCTCTATCCCCTGTTTGCTGGTGTCGAGGATCGAGGAAGACAAGATAGTAGTCCTGCAGAATTGCGCCTTTCTTTTTGCACGAAACGATCGGTGCGAGCGTAGGCCGGTTAGTCGCGGCGCACTTTGCGGTAGGCAGCCGGGGTGGTGCCACAGGCTCGCTTGAACAAGCGGCTCAGGTGCTCCTGGTTGGCAAAGCCGCAGGCTATTGCGATTTCCGCGATGCCGGCATTGGTTTCGGCCAGGCGGCGTTTGGCCGTCTCTACCGACGCTGCATCAGATATTGATGCGGGGCCTGGCCGACGCTCGCACGGAATTGGCGGGCGAAATGGCTGGGGCTCAGGCCGGCGGCATCGGAAATCGCCAGCAGGCCGATCGACCGGTCGAGGTTGGCCTCCATGAAATCGATAGCCTTACCGAGCCGGCCTTTAGCCATGGTCGTCGGGTAGTCACGGCGCTGCGTGCTGGATGAGGCTGAGGAATGCTGTTGGACCAGGCGCGCGGCGACCGCACGGGCGAGATAATCGACATACATTGTGGCCGTCGGATCGTCGTCGCGCAGCACATCACCTATGCCGAGAATGAGTCGCTCAATCAGCGGATCGCGGTCCCCAAACCGTGGCAGGATTTCGATATGTGCGGGGTCGCAATCCAGGATATCAGCGGCGACCTCCTGCAAGAGGGCACGCCGAAGGTATAGATGGAGCGTCCGAACAGCCCCGCTAACCCGAGCACCAAAGTCCATGCCGCCAGGCATCATGAACATGCCCCCCACGGGAATGAGGCGGCTGTCCTCTCCCTTGGCCACACGACGATGAACCATTACCGGCCCATCGAGGTGGAGAACCACAAGTTGATCTTCGACGGCGCCAAACGTGCCCTCGAAAGGTAGTTCTCGCTGCAGCGAGGCGTATAGCGAGGACCAACCCCGGTTATCGCTTGACGCGCGGGTTTGCACGCCCGGTTGCCAAAGCGGCCCGTGTGTCTGGCGAACTGTAAAGTTTTCCGGGACAGGTGACATAGCCGCCTCAGCTAGGGAGTTGAACCGCAAGCCAGCGTATCAGGGACGATGGATGCTGTCGCTTGGCAAGTTCTGTGCGTTTTCACGTGTTGTGCTTGCTCACCCGCTTCAGCAGATCGTCGTGCGCATGGCGAATGACCGTTGCCGGACGCCGAATTCAGCGTGCTTTGGATGGCCACGCTGTCTTTGCAGTTTGTCTTGCTAGCTTCACAGATTGTATAGTGACATCCCGGCCTGGGAAGCACGATCGAATCCCGACGCGGGCTTATGAACAGGAGAACAGGAAATGGAAAGTATCATCGCAAGATTGGTCCACGATTTCGAACAGGGAAAAATGGACCGGCGGCAGCTCATCAAGAGCTTAAGCTTCACGGCAGCAGCGGCGGCCGGGATGGCGCCAGCAGCCAGGGCCGCGGGCAAGCCGCTCGAGGCCCTCTACGTCAACCACATCTCCTATCAGGTGAACGATTACAAGAAGGTCCGCGACTTCTACGTAGATCTCCTCGGGATGAAGGTCACCGAAGACGACGGAAAGCAGTGCCGCCTGGTGTTCGGCACTAACATCCTTGTTCCCCGGAACCGGGGCAGCGGTCCAGCCAAAGTGGACCACATTGCCTACACCATTGCGAACTGGGACGCGGAGAAGGATGGGGTGGAGGCGGAGCTGAAGCGCCGCAATTTGCAGTACACGGGAAGCGCTAAGACCAGCTTCCAGGTCAAGGACCCGGAGGGGTTGGGAGTACAGTTCGGCGGGTTGCATCAATGATCAGGTCGGCAGTGAGGGTAATAGCGATGACCGATCACCCCTTCTTGTCGTACAAGTGGCGGAATCACGATCGTGGCCTTTATCACACGCCGATCGTTGAGTGATTTTGGGGATTCCCAGGCACAGCCGCGAGCGAGGAACAGGCCACCGCAGGGATGGTCCGTTCGTCTCGCTTCCCGAAAAATAAAAACGGCGCGGTTGTAGTAGCAACCGCGCCGTTTGGATAGCTATGATTGGCGCATAATGATTGCACTCCGCCTCCTTTGGCCCCGTCCAAGGCTCGATACCGCCTTGTCCCGATGTGCTACGTTTTGTGCCGCCTGGAGCGACCCTGAGCCCTGCTTTCCGAAAGTTGTGGTGATTGCCGGGCCTGACAACGTCGCGCCCATCGGTTAATCTTGCGCCCAAAGGGACGGCAGGGGGATGTCCGGTAGAATTTTCATTAATTACCGGCGTGGTGACGAGCCCGGCTTTGCATTGGCGTTGTATGCAAGGCTCGAAGAGTCGTTTGCGGCCAACCAGCTTTTCATGGACGTGGAAGGCGGCATTCCAGCTGGGCACGACTTCGTGGAAGTACTGGAGAGACAGGTCGCACAGTGCGACGTACTCCTGGTGCTGATTGGCCGGGGCTGGCTTGCCGTCAAGGATGAGAACGGGGCGCGGCGCCTCGACAACCCCGATGACTTCGTGCGCGTTGAGATCGAGTCGGCGATGCGACGTGGCAAACGTGTCATCCCAGTACTGGTGAACAATGCCGAGATGCCGCGCGCGGGGGAACTACCTGAACCGCTCAAGCCGCTCGCGCGGCGTCATGCGGTGCGGCTCACGCAGGAGCGGTTCCGGGCAGACGTGCGGGGCCTGATTGAAGTGCTCAAAGCGGCGCTCCGCGAGACTGAGGCTGCGAAGGAATCCGCAAGCACGGCCGCATGGCTACCTAGCCGAGATGAGAGCGCGGGGCGGATCAAGGAAATAAAAGGCATGCCGACCCGACGCTGGCTCTTCCTCAGCTTGGGCGGAGCAGTTGCCTTCAGCGTGGTCGGAGGTACTGTCATATCTCGACTGCACCTTGGCGGTGATGCTTTGATCCGCACGTTCGATGGACATCTCAGCGCCGTCAATGCGGTCGCATTCTCGCCCAACGGCGCAATGGCCCTGTCCGGCAGCGACGATCGCACGCTCAAGGTGTGGGACGTTGCGACTGGCGAAGAATTTCGCACCTTTGGTGCGCATTCGAATTCAGTGCGCTCGGTCGCATTCTCACCCGATGGTCGCACGGGATTGTCCGGCAGCGCCGACAACACCGTCCAGTTGTGGGGCGAGCAGCGTCGCATCCTCACGGGGCATTCGGATGAAGTCCGCTCGGTCGCGTTCTCGCCTGATGGGCGTTCGGTATTGTCCGGTAGTTCGGATAAGACCCTCAAACTCTGGGACGTGGCAACGGGTATGGAGGCCCGAACCTACAAGGGGCATTCGAGTAACGTGATTTCGGTCGCATTCTCGCCTGACGGGCAGACGGTCGTGTCCGGCAGTGCCGACAAGACGCTCAGGGTCTGGGACGTAGCGACTGGCAAGGACGTTCGCATTTTCGACGGCCACTCGGATGCAATCAACTCGGTCGTGTTCTCGCCTGACGGGCGTTCGATATTGTCTGGCAGTTCCGATAACACCGTCAAACTCTGGGACGTGGCGACGCGCAAGCTGCGCACCTTCACTGGGCATTCGAATGCAGTGCGCTCGGTCGCATTCTCGCCCGATGGCCGCACCGCATTGTCCGGCAGCTCCGACAAGACGCTCAAGCTCTGGGATGCGCCGAGCGGTAAAACAGTCCGCACGTTTACGGGTCACTCGGATATAGTGCACTCGGTCGCATTCTCGCCGGATGGGCGGACTGCGTTATCCGGGAGCTCCGACAAGACGCTTAAGCTCTGGGATTTGCTGTGAGGATGGTCAGCCTCGACGTAAGCGGCCGATAAAGGATCGGTCTGCTTAACCTCGCGATGCGGCACAAGCTGCCGACCGCCAGCCCCTAGCGCGGGTTTACGGCTGCGGGCGGCCTAATGAACCAAGTCGGGAACATCAATTATTCATCGCGCCTAGCAGGCGTCTGTATCGGCCCCGTTCCCAATGGGGCCAAACCGCCGCACTGCCGGAGCAATCCACGAAATTGGAATTGGTCGTCAGCCTCAAGACCGCCAAGGCGATCGGGATCAAGGTGCCGGACATGGTGCGCGCGCGCCGACGAGGTGATCGAATAAGGGTGCTGTGTGCTGCAATGCCGTAGTCTCTTATTGGCCCAAGGCATCCGATCCGGCGCGCACCAGTTCACGGAAGCTATCGGACCAACACCGGAAAAGTTATCCTCGCCTTGAGCATTTCAGCCGATGACCACCTCGGAACTCGACGGACGGCCAATGGTGCGATGCGAAACGTTCATTCGCGCGACACGAATGCCGTGCTGCTGCTGCACGGCACGAACGGCAGCGGAAAATCCATTCTTGACAATCTTGGCAGCGAACTCTTCGGGAGCGGGCTGCCACTCGATAGCGCAAAATACTATCTGATCATCCCAGATGCCGTCGGCTATGGCGGTTCCAGCAAACCGAGCGACGGCTTGCGCGCCAAATTTCCGCGCTACGGCTACAACGACATGGTTGACGCGCAGAGGCTGCTCGTCTCGGAGGGACTTGGTGTCAATCACCTGCGGCTGGTACTAGGCCTTTCAATGGGCGCCATGCGCGCGTGGATATGGGGCGAGAAATTTCCTGATATGATGGACGCCCTGATGCCGCTGGTCGCGATGCCGGGGCCGATTACTGGCCACAGCTTGCGTCTTGATGATGGCCGAAAAAGCACCGACATCATCCGTTGCGAGAAACCGCTTGCGCCCGCACTTGAGGCGTGACTGGAGACGCTTCTAGTTGGGACCTTTCTGACGCTCCCGGGGGCCGGATTGCTGCTGTTGCGGCGACGATCCTCGTTGCATCTGCGGTTGTTGCATCTGCGGTTGCGGCGACGGAGCCCTTTGTGTTTGCTCGGCACGAGGCGGTCCAGCACCGACCGTGCCACGCTCCTGAGTCCCTCGTTGGATCTGCTGTTGCTGCGGCGACGGAGGACTTTGTTCGCGGCGAGGAGGCGGTACAGCGCCGACCGTGCCACGCTCCTCAGTTCCTCGTTGGATCTGCTGTTGCTGCGGCGACGGAGGACTTTGTTCGCGGCGAGGCGGCGGTGCGGCGCCGACCGTGCCACGCTCCTGAGTCCCTCGTTGGATCTGCTGTTGCTGCGGCGACGGAGGACTTTGTTCGCGGCGAGGAGGCGGTGCAGCATCGATCGTGCCACGATCCGGAGTTCCTCGTTGGAACTGCTCGCGCCCGCCGCGCTGTTGTTGGTCGCGGGGTGCAATGCCGGTCGTTACCGGCGGCCCGTTGCGATCGGGCCGACCGCGCTGTTCTTCGCGCGGTGTGGCAGGCGTGGCGTCGCCGCGGCCTTGAAATTCCCGCCCACCTTGTTCTCGGTCGCGTGGGGCAACTCCCGAGGTGCCGGGCCGATCCTGCGCCCCTCGCTGGTCCTGGCGCTGCGACGGTTGCGGCGGCGGGGTAGCGGTTTGCTTGCTCCGGTCCTGAAGATCGCGTTCGCGCGTCCGCGGTGCATTACGGCCGCCCTGGTCTCGGCCCTCCGGTGCAACGCCGACCGAATTGCCACGCTCCTGAACATTGCGTCCGGGTGCATTGCGCTCTCTGTCGCCGCGCCCTCCCTGCTCCTGGCGATCAGGAGCGGCGCCGATAGTGCCTTGCCGGCCAGGGGGGCCGCCGCGCTGATCTCGTGGCGGTCCGCCCTGCCGAGTTGCCAGGCGCGGGGGGGTTTCACCCAAAACACCGGCATCTCTCGGGCCAATTGCTCGCGGCCTTTCAATATTGCGAGCGGGACCTATGAGGTTCGCGGATTGACGAACATTGTTCTCACGCAGCTGCTGGCGAAAGTCGTTGCGACCTTGAGCATCGGCGCGCATCTCGATGGCGCGCGGAATAGCGGCGGTGCCGGCGAAAATTCGCGGTCGCACATCATAGGTCCGGATGGGCCGGCCGATCGCAGCCGCGAAGAACCCGGGTGCGATACCGGGGTTGACGGCGAAGCCCTGGTTCTGGATCAGGACCGTTCGGTTGACGACAACCGTCTCCCCGAACCGAACAGGTGCCGGATTCACGTACACCGCCAATAGGTTCGTAGCGAATATCTCCTGCGGCTCGACGAACATCCAGTAACGCGGGCTTTCGCGCACCTCCACAATGATTTCGTCGGGCGGTAGCGGAGACCAACCCACCAGTTGTTCACCTCGGCGCCATTGCACCCAGGCAGGACTCCATTCGTCACCCGCGACCCAGCACCAACCGAGATCGGCGTCCCAAACCCATCGCCCGTAATGATACGCGACCCAACCCCACTCCTGCTCCTCTTGGTCGGCGTCCCAGTACCAGCCGTAATCGTCGGAATAGACCCAATGCCCTACGGTGTAGGGTCGCCACTCTCGATTGACGCGCGAGGGAACCCACACCTCGCCCCACCGGGAGTGCTCACGGAATTCGCCGTACGGTTGGAGCGCAAGACGGAATTCTGACTTGATGGCGAAACGTTGCGCTTGCGCCGGCGGCACAGACGAGAAAACCATCATGAAACTGAAGACGACAGGCACCAGCACAGCCAGCGCCCTGTATCGCTCGACAAATCTGAGGCGAAACATTCTGCTCTCCTATTTACCTGTCATTAGAACTGAAACGCCTTGAGAGCAGTTCAGGTTCCAGTCCACTTGCAAGGGAACTGGTGGACGGAACCTTGCCACAATGGTGATCAACATCTCGCTTTCAAGCTGAGCCACCGATTGCTATAATTTGATTCATGAACGAAATTTTTCTCTCGCCATTCGGGCGACCGGGCACACAGGCCGCGGAAGGATTGCCGCGCTGGCGTTGGACTGTGGAGGAAATCGAGCGGATTGCCGCCACGGGAATTTTCAACGAGCAAGATCGATTTGAGTTGATTGGTGGGGAGATCGTGCCGATGTCGCCAAAGGGCCTCCGTCATGAGCGCCTCCGCAATATGTTGGACTATCGCTGGACCAAGATGGCGCCTGACAACGTCATGATCGCAGGTGAATCGCAATTCAATCTCGACGTAGATACCTTTGTGAACCCGGATATCCTGGTGCATCCGATGGCGATCCATACCGACAAGTTGCGCGGTCCGGAGGCGCTGCTTCTCGTCGAAGTTGCGGAAAGCAGCTTGATTTATGACACCAAGATAAAATTGCCGATGTATGCATCGCACGGCGTGCCGGAATATTGGATCATCAATGCGGTGACGCTTGAGACAACTATTTGCCGCCAGCCTTTGGGGCAGACTTATGCGATCGCAACGGAATTTTCCGCCGACGATCGTCTCGTCCCGTCGCTGGTTCCTGAACTCGCAATTACGTTAAAGACGCTTCGCCTTGATTGATCCGTTTGGAGTCCGGCGTTCACGCGGTTCGCCTTTCTAAGCCAAGAAGTTCGCGTTATCGCAAGGGATCCGCGCCAAGAGTTTCTTTAGGACTAATATATTGGTCGCCGCCGTTGGCGGACGCAATCCGGTTCGACCTGCTGTCCCAACGGTGTTAAAAGGTCGCCATCTGGCACATATGCTGCGGCATGAAGAACCTTTCGGGGGAAATCTAGGAAATGACCAACAAGCTTATTCTGACCGGTGACGTCAATCTCATGAACGTCACCGATGCGACGGTTCCTTTTCGGCATGTTGCGGCCGAACTCAACGCGGCCGACGTCGTTTTTTCCAACCTCGAATGCTGCCTGCATCTCTCGACGCAGACGCACAGCAACGAGGGGTTCTTCGCTGATCCGATAGCCGGCGGCGAGGCGCTGCGGCTTTCCGGAATCCGGGCCGTGGGCATCGCCAACAACGTCAATTACGGCGCCGCCAATATCGCGGCCTCGATCGCAAGGCTCGACCAGCTCGTCATTCCGCACACCGGAGCCGGTCCCAATCTCGCGGCAGCGCGCGCACCGGCCATCGTCAATCGCAATGGGTTGCGGGTTGGCGTCGTGCAGCGCAGTTCCGTCTACTGGCCGACCGATCACGAGGCCCATGACGATGCGCCCGGGATTGCGGTTCTCCGCGGCCACACCGCTTATCACGTGCCGATGGGGCGCATATCTCCGACCGTTTCGCCGGCGAACCGGCCCGGTGTTGCGCCGCTCATCGTCACCTGGGCGGATGCCGCCTATCTCAAGGAGTTTGGTGAGGACATCAAAGCGTTGCGCGCGAAAGCCGACATCGTGGTGGCGTCCTGCCACTGGGGGCTCAACCGCGATCACCTGCAATACATGACGGAGATCGCCCATGCGGCGATCGACGCGGGCGCCGATATCGTGCTGGGACACGGACCGCATTACATATTGCCGGTCGAGCTCTACAAGGGCAAACCGATCTTCTATGGCATGGGAAATCTGACATTCAACACCGGCCATCTCGGCCGCAAACACGCGGGCTGGATTGGTTGGCTGGCGGAGTTTACGATCGAGAACGGTGGTGTCGCAGGGTGTCACCTCCGCTTTGTGCGCAGCAATGACAACAACGAGTCATTCTTCTGCCGCCTTGCCGATGAGGGCGAAACGCTCGCCGATCTCACGGCGCGCAGTGGCAAACTTGGCGCGACCCTGAAACCGGAAGGCGATCACATACGCGTCACACTGTGAGGACAACACCATGAACGTTCCCCGTCGACAGTTTCTGCAACTGACTGCGGGCGCCGCCGCTTTGCCGGCGTTCGCGCGCGATGCTTTGGCGCAGTCCTATCCGTCGCGGCCGGTGCGCTGGATCGTTGGGTTCGCGCCTGGCGGCGGCAACGACATCGTGGCGCGCCTGATGGGGCAATGGCTTTCGGAGCGGCTCGGCCAGCCCTTCATCGTCGACAACCGGCCGGGTGGGGGGGCCAATATCGCGACCGAAGCGGTCGTGAACGCGGCGCCCGACGGCTATACGCTGCTCATGGCGGGCATCCCGAATGCCACCAATGCAGCGCTCTACCCCAATCTCAAGTTCAATTTCATGCGCGAGATCATGCCGGTCGTCGGCATTCTTCGCATACCCAACGTCATGGTGGTCCATCCAGCATTTCCGGCCAAGACGCTGCCGGAATTCCTCAGATTCGCGAAAGCCAATCCCGGCAAGATCAACATGGCTTCGCCCGGCACCGGCAGCGGCGGGCATCTTTCGGGCGAATTGTTTAAGCTGATGGCGGGCGTCAATCTCGTCCATGTGCCGTTTCGCGGCAACGGACCAGCCCTGACGGCCTTGATCGGCGGCCAGGTGGATGTGCTGTTTCCCTCGCCTCCGTCGTCCATCGAGCATATCAGGGCAGGGCAGCTGCGCGGCCTTGCTGTTACCAGCGCGGCGCGCTCGGCGGCGCTGCCGGACCTGCCCACCATCGGCGAGTTTGTTCCGGGCTACGAGATGACGGCGTGGTTTGGCGTCGGCGTGCCGAAGGGCACCCCGGCGGACATCATTGACAGGCTCAACCGGGAGATCAACTCTGGCCTTTCCGATCCGAAATTGCAGGCGCGGTTTGTGAGCGAGGCCGGTACTGTGATCGGGGGCTCGCCCGCCGATTTCGGCAAGCTCATCGCGGATGAAACCGAAAAATGGGCCAAAGTGATCGCTGCGACAAACATGAAACCGGAGTGATTGCCATGATTACCCGTCGCCGCATCATGAAGTTTACCGGTGCCGCCACGTTGGCACCCGCGCTCGCAACCCGTAGCTTCGGACAGAACTGGCCGAACCGCTTCGTGCGTCTTGTCGTTCCGTTTCCGGCCGGCGGCGGGACCGACGTGGTGTCCCGCATCATCGCCAACCGGCTGTCCGAGATCTGGGGCCAGCAGATGGTGATCGAGAACAAGGGCGGCGCCGGGAGCAACATTGGTGCCGACGCGGTTGCGCGCGCCGAGCCGGACGGCCATACCCTCCTCATCGGCTCGCTGCCGATGGCCGTCAACCGCTTTCTCTATCCTTCGCTGAGCTACGATCCGATCATCGACTTCGCGCCCGTGTCGTTGATGTGCCTCTATCCCAATCTCATGGTGGTGCCGAACTCCTCGCCGGCGAAGTCGGTCGTGGAATTCATTGCGCATGCCAAGGCCAACCGGGGCAAGATCAGCTTCGCGTCGGCCGGCACCGGAAC